>Ga0114938_1001807_pt1 | contig 14154 bp, 13 predicted proteins | sample AshMeaBigSpring_FD_88675 | JGI IMG/M metagenome (GOLD analysis project Ga0114938, IMG submission 88675) | Groundwater microbial communities from Big Spring, Nevada to study Microbial Dark Matter (Phase II) - Ash Meadows Big Spring | ecosystem: Environmental > Aquatic > Deep subsurface >...
ACAACAGCTGCTGCTAATTCACCACCACTTAAAACATAATCTCCAATAGAAATTTCTTTGGTAATGTATAAGTCTCTAATTCGTTGATCAATGCCTTTATAATGTCCACAAATGATGAGTAAATTCTCTTTCATAGACAATTGATTGGCGGTTTGTTGGTTAAATGTGGGGCCATCAGGTGTCATATAAATAATCTCATCGTATGTAGTTGTTTTTTGTAAATGTTCAATAGCATTTGCCAATGGTTCACACATAATTACCATGCCTGCACCACCACCATATTGGTAATCATCTACTTGACCATGTTTATTAATTGCCCAATCTCTAAGATTATGCGTTTTTACAGAAAGCAACCCTTTTTCTTGAGCCCTCTTCATAATACTATGGCTGAATGGACTAGCCAATAATTCGGGTGAAACGGTAATAATATCTATTGTCATGAAAAATGATTGTATGTAATGGTTAATCAACTACCCAACTAATTGTTTGCCTTACTCTAAATTGAACGGAATTATAAAATTTATCACCATAAATTTTCATTCTTTGTTCTAAAGTAGTATCTGCAGATTCTTTAAACGCAGCTTGTTTTGCAGGAATCCAATCAGGGCTATTTTTTATTAATCTTATTGCTTCTTTTATTAATTTGGGATGAACTTCTTTCTCATTTTCGACCCAAACTTTACCAATTTTTCCGTTTGGTTCAACAGTAAAATTTACAAAGGCACGAATGATAATGGTTGTATCTTTTTTCGGTAGTTGAACATATTTGTATGCTAAATCTGCTTTCAAATTTTCTTGTAAATATTTTATCCAACCTTCCTTACCGCCATTTTTAAAATGAGCTTCCTCTTGTATTACTGTAAATGTGTTTTCTGCAGTATCTATGATTCTTTTTTGTGCTGAAATAAAGGTGCTTATGAAAATAAAAGAAAATGATACTAATATTTTTTGAATGATCATGTTGAGATGTTTTATGGAGTTACAACCCAAGTTATTGCTTGCTTGGCTTTATACTTTACTTTCTTAATACCTCTTTTCGTAGCTTCTTCTATTTGTTGTTCCATAGTTTTATTAAGTGAAGGAAGAAAATATTCTTGCTGAGCTGGTATCCACAATGGACCATCTTTAATTACTCTAATAGCTTCTGCTGCAACTTTTGGATGAAGCTCTTTCTCATTTTCTACCTCAATTTCAGATATACTTCCATCTATATCTACAATAAATAGAACCCAAGCTGTTACTCTAACTGATGTGTCTTTGGCTTTTTTTGGAAATTTTACATACTCTGAGGCAATGTCTCTATTAAGTTTCTTTGTCAAATATTTCACCCAGCCTGCCCGTCCTCCAGGAAACTCTGCTTCCTTTTGTACCCAAGTAGTGTCGTTTCTAGTAAATATTTCTTTTTCTTGTGCATGACTAGAAAACCCAATCATGTAAAAAAAGAGTAAAGAAATCCATCTCATAAAGAAATTTTGTTTGGTTTATTGAATTGGCTCTTTTTGTTTTATTCTTCTTCCATAAATCCATCTAAATCTCTTCTATCTCTTTTAGTTGGCCTACCCACTTTACTTAATCTTTTTCCTGTATGAAAAGATGATGGTTGAAATTTAATTACATCTACATCTTCTTCAGGCGTTAAATCAATATAGTGTTGAATAGCCTCTGGGTAAGCAACTCTATTGTGTAATAAACCAGTAACCTTAATTATCCACTTTTTAGCTTCTGTTTTTACTTCGTATTCATCGCCAATATTCACTGTTTTTGCTGCTTTTACAGAACTACCTTGTAGTTTTACCTTCCCCTTATCACAAGCTTCTGCAGCAAGGCTTCTTGTTTTAAAAATTCGAATAGCCCATAAATATTTATCAATACGAAGTTTTTCTTTTGTTGCAGTTTGATTCATGTTACTACTGTTTTTTTACAGTAAATCAATAACTAAACTATCCTTTCATTTCTGTGTAAAACTGATGGAAATAAGGAATGGTTTCTATGCCTTTATAAAAGTTAAATACATCAAATTTTTCGTTAGGACTGTGTAAATTATCGCTGTCTAAACCAAAGCCCATAAATACGATTTTAATGCCTAATTCTTTTTCAAATAAAGCACAAATAGGAATACTTCCACCACCACGTACAGGAATAGGTTCTTTACCAAATGTTGTAGTAATTGCTTTTGATGCAGCTTGGTATTCTACACTATCAATAGGTGTCATGTAAGGTTCTCCACCATGATGTTCTGTAGCTTCAACAGTTACGCCAGCAGGTGCAATACTCTTAAAATAGTTCAATAATTTTTCAGTAATTTTTGTAGAAGATTGATTTGGAACCAATCTTGTAGAAATTTTAGCAAATGCTTTTGATGGTAAAACGGTTTTGGCACCTTCACCTGTATAACCGCCCCAAATTCCATTTACTTCAAGTGTAGGTCTAATGCCTGTTCTTTCATTGGTGGTATATCCTTTTTCTCCCCACAAAGTAGAAATGCCTAAGTCTGATTTGTACTCATTTTCATCAAACGGTGCTTGTGCCATTTTTGTTCTTTCTTCAGGCGTAGCTTCTACCACATCATCATAAAAGCCAGGAATAGTTATGTGGTTGTTTTCATCATGACAAGCAGCTATCATTTTGCTTAACATGGTTATTGGATTGGCAACAGCACCACCATAAACACCACTATGTAAATCTCTATTTGGTCCAGTAACTTCTACTTCAATATAGCTTAAACCTCTTACACCAACATCTATCGATGGGTTTTCCATGCTAAGCATAGAAGTATCACTAATTAAAACCACATCTGCTTGTAAAAGCGATTTATTTTGTTTTACAAATGTTGCTAAGTTAGGGCTACCAATTTCTTCTTCTCCTTCAATTAAAAACTTAATGTTATTGCTCAGAGTATTGGTGTTTACCAAAGTTTCCAAAGCCTTTACATGCATGTAAAATTGCCCCTTATCATCACAGCTTCCTCTTGCAAAAATTTTTCCATCAATAATTACGGGTTCAAAAGGGCCGCTTTTCCAAAGGTTCAATGGGTCTGCAGGTTGCACATCGTAGTGGCCATATACCAAAACAGTAGGTTTATTTGCATCTACTATTTTTTCTCCATATACAATCGGATGACCTTCTGTTTCATAAATGGTTACTGTATCTGCACCTGCTTCTAATAAACGTTGTTTTACAGTTTCTGCACAAGTAACCATATCTTGTTGATGCTCACTTCTTGCACTTACACTTGGAATTGTAAGTAGATGTAATAACTCGTTTAAGAATTTATCTTTATTGGCTTCTTGATAAACTTTCCATGCTTCCATTGCCTTATGATTTATGATATTTAAAATAGAATTCTAGCGAAAATAAATAGATTCAATATTGCTTTTGAAATTTGATAGGTATAAATGCAATAATTAGGTTGTTTGTTTATACGTTTTGGTTTTATACAATCGGTATTGCATTGTCTTGAACCATGTGTTTTTGATTGTCTATCAAATTATCTAAAGTCCATTCTATTGTTTTTATAAAATCATTCTTTCTAGCAGTACAATTTTGTTTTGAACAAATATTGCAGCTAAAAGGTAAGCAACCATCTGTATGAACAAATAACTCTAATGCATCACCAAATTTTGTTTGGATAATATTATATAAACTATCTACCTCATGATGCCCTTCATGAATATTTAGATACCAAGGAATGGTTAAATGGCAATCTACATGTAATGTTGTGCCATATTTTATTACACGAACATTGTGTAAATCAATCCAATTTTCTTGTCTATTTTTATTCACCACCTCAACCAATTCTTCCAGCAAAACAATATCGGCTTCATCCATAATTCCTGCTAAAGAAGTTCTGATAATTTTATAGCCATTGTACAAAATAATACAGCTAACTGCAAACGCAACAGCAGCATCAACCCAAACCCATTTTGTAAAATGAATAATCACCAATGCTGCAATTACTGCCAATGTAGAGTAAGTATCTATTTGTAAATGTTTTCCACTTGCTTGCAGTGCTAACGATTTATTTTTTTTACCGATAGAAATACAATAATAGCCGGCTGCATAGTTTAATATAGCTGTAGAGGCAATTAATATAAAACCTGTATCTAATGCTTGAACAGATTGTTGCTCAATCAGATTTTTTATTGTTTCGTAAATAATTAAAATGCCTGCTGCAATTATTAAAGTTCCTTCTACTGCTGCAGATATAAACTCTGCTTTTCCATGACCATAAGGGTGATCTTTATCTTTTGGTTTTGCGGCTACATATAAGCTATATAAGCCAATAAAACCAGCCAAAACATTTACAATACTTTCTAAAGCATCTGTAAGAATGGCTAGTGAATTTGTAAGGTAGTAAGCTATAATTTTAGCAATAAACAATACAATGCTTAATATGGTAATCCATAATTGAACACGAAAATTTTGTTGTGATGATGATTGCAAAATAGAATATTAATAAAGTAAACGATGAAAGATGACATTGGTTTTGCAATACCATTATTTACGCATGGCTTCGTTCCATTTCGTATTTACAACATTCCAATTCACTACTTTCCACCAAGCTTGAATATAGTCTGCTCGTTTGTTTTGATAGCGTAAATAATAAGCATGTTCCCAAACATCTAATCCCAAAATAGGTGTTCCTTTAACATCACTTATATCCATCAATGGATTATCTTGATTAGGTGATGAGGTTATTTGTAGTTTTTTATCTGCATTTACAATTAACCAAGCCCATCCGCTTCCAAATCTGTTTTTACCTGCATCGGTAAATTGTGTTTTAAATGCTTCTAACGAGCCAAAACTATTGTTGATTTGTTGTAATAATTCTTTCGATGGCTGAGTAGCATCACCATTCGGTGTCATGCTTTGCCAAAAAAATTCATGATTGTAATGTCCACCAGCATTGTTACGCATTTTAGTAGAATATTTCGAAATTTTAGCGAGTAAATTTTCGAGTGTTGTTTCTTGCGTATTTACCTTTTCTGCCATGCAAGCATCTGTTAAGTTTTTGGTGTAGCCTGCTGCATGTTTGGTATAATGAATTTCCATGGTTAATGCATCAATTGCAATATCTAAATCTGCGTATTTATATGGCAATGGTTGCTGTGTATAACCAACATTTGTAGTAGCTCTATCTTTTGCAAATGAAGGTAAAATGGTTGATGCTAAAGTAACGGCTGCAGTTGCTTTAGCAGTATTTACAATAAATTGTCTTCTGCTGTTAGGTAGTGGATTCATAATTATCGGAATTTATTTTTTTCTGTGCAGAAAAATTCTGAACAAATTTCTTTACTCTTTTAAAGATACGGAAATAAGCTTCGTTATTAAATAGTTGAGAATCTCTCATGGCTTTGTACGTTAAGAAAATACCCATCGGAATTAATGCCAATGTAGATAGCCACATGCCAGTAAAGGCATTGGTAATATTTTCTCTCGAAAACTTCTCTCCAAATGTGTTAAGTAAATGAAAAATTACAAAGAATACAATTGCAAATACAAGCGGTGTTCCCAATCCTCCTTTTCTAATAATGGAGCCTAAAGGTGCACCAATTAAAAATAATACCAAACAAGCAACTGATAATGTAAATTTTCTGTGCCATTCAATTTCGTGTAATCGAATGGTTTGCTTTTTTCTTTTATAATCATCTGACAAAAGTTGTGCATTGCTTTTTACACCACTTAACTGACTTAAACTTCGTTCATATACTATCTGTTTTATACTATCAGGTATTCGTTTTGCAAATGCCATATCAGGTTGTTTACTTGGTTTGTATTTAGGCCAAGTAGAATCTCCAAAACGTGCAAAAGTAAAATAGGGGCTTACCTCTATTCTAGATCTGCTATAGTACAAACTATCATTTTTTGAAAGTGAATCAATCGATAAATTCAGCTGTCGAATACTTAGCATTTTAGGATCGTATCTAAAAGCACTGTCTTTTGCATTATTGAGGTTAAAGCTTTTTAAATCAAATATCTTTTTATACTCTTTAAAGCCCAACCTAATTAACTCTGTATTGGTAGTTTGTCTAGGCCCACGTTCGGTATATCGTACTCCATTTTTTAAAATAAATTCTAAAAATTGTTTATCAGGTGTAACCCTCATAATACCATGTTCGGCAATTAATAGATTATCTTGTAGGCCATAGTTTTTTTCATAAATCACAATGTTGTGAATAGTGCTATCGTCTTTATCTTTTTTACCTAATTTAATTACATATCCTTCAATTTTATTGTAAAAAACACCTTCTTTAATATCGAATGAAGGTTTAGAAACTATAATATTGTATTTAACAGTTGCCAACTTTAATTGAGCAACAGGCATAATATTATTGGCAAATAAAAATGCAATGCCTGCTATACCAATTGTAACAATAAACAAGGGTTGCATAAAGCGTAGCAAAGGAATACCAGCAGATTTAATAGCTACTATTTCAAAGGTTTCTCCCAAATTACCAAATGTCATAATTGAAGAAAGCAGTAAAGCCAATGGTAATGCCATTGGAACCATATTGGCTGCTACGTACACAATTAGTTCAGCAATAACGGCAATATCTAATCCTTTACCTACCAAATCGTCTATGTACAGCCAAAAAAACTGCATAATCAGCACAAACAGCGATATTAAAAAAGTGGCAATAAAGGGGCCTGCAAAAGACTTAATAATTAATATGTCTAATTTCTTAATCACTTGTGTAGAATACGATGCTTAGATTACTATTTTTATACAATGAATGGTGTAAAAGTAAAGCTTTCGGCAAAGGAATTTGATTTGATGATACAAGCAGATTTTATTTTAACAAAAAACAGTGTTATTCATAAAGTAAATGAGCTGTTTGCTAACTTGTATACTGCATACAAATCTGTTCTTGAAGAAAAACATGATTTGCCAAAATACTTACAAAATAGTTCTTTTAAAATTGCAAAAGGCGAACAATATCTTGCTTTGCCTTGGGTAATGATGGACTATCCTAAACTATTTTCTGGAAAAGATGTTTTTGCCATTCGTAGCTTTTTTTGGTGGGGTAATTGTTTTAGCATTACTCTACATATAAGTGGAACTTACTTTCAAAAAGGCGTATTTATTGCTGAAAGATTGTTAGAAAAAGATACAGATTGGTTGTTCTGTGTACACCAACATCAATGGCATCATTATTTCGAAGCAAATAATTACCAGCCTTTACAAGCACACCACTTAGCAAATATTTCAGAAAGAAGTTTCATTAAATTGGCAAAAAAAATCCCACTACAAGAGTGGGATAATGCTGTATTATTTTTTGAACAATCATTTAAAGAGTTGATAGCTGTTATGCCCCCAAACGATGAAATAGTTCTTTAATTTGGTAGTTCCACAATTGGCTTTGGTCTTTTATTTCACCTTTTTCGGCAAAATCTTTCACCACCAAAACTGTTTGATTAGAAATCTCTGTTTTTTCTACTCTAAATTCAAAGTATTCATTTTTATCGTAATGAAGCCAGCGATATCTAATAAATACTTCTTCTTCTGAATCTACAATTTCTGCCTTATCAGGTGCACCACCACTCCAAGAAAAACTAAAAACACCTTCCCATTCATCTACTTTATCGGCAAACCATTCTTGCAAGCCAGCTGGTGTACTTAAAAAATCCCACAAAATTGTTGGAGAGCATCTTACCGGAAATTCCAACGTAAATAATTGTCTTTTACTCATTACAAAACGTTTACAACCTACATTCGTAGGGGTGCAATAATATTAAATAAAACATAGCCACCAAATCTTTTTTTTTAAAACAGATTACAATTTTAGGTTTTTAACAATAAAAAAGCCTATAACAACTAATTCAGCTGTATTTAAAATCTCTGTTTTATTGTTTGTTTATTGCAATAAAGTTTATCCAGAAATATCAAAAACCGTATTTGCTTCACTATTTATGCCCTAAAAATGCATTAAATCTATCCTTTCAAATCAAAAAAATCATCCTGTATATTTGCACCTCTTTTAAGTGAACAAATAAGGTTCACTTTTTTATTCTTATTTGATAGAAATAATATTTGTATGTTCCAAAACTTATCAGAAAGGTTAGAATCTGCCTTTAAAAATTTAAAAGGCGAAGCAAGAATCAACGACCTGAATGTTGCCAATACGGTAAAAGATATTAGACGTGCATTAATTGATGCCGACGTTAACTTTAAAATTGCGAAAGAATTTACAGATAAGGTAAAGGAAAAAGCAACTGGCGAAAAGGTAATTAATGCCATTAGTCCAGGGCAATTGATGACTAAAATTGTGCAAGATGAGCTTACCGAATTAATGGGTGGAACTGAAGCACAATTTAACATTACAGGAAATCCGGCAGTTATTTTAATTGCAGGCTTACAAGGTAGTGGTAAAACAACTTTTACGGGTAAACTAGCCAATTATTTAAAAACCAAAAAAGGAAAAAGTCCACTTGTAGTTGCAGCAGATATTTATCGTCCTGCGGCAATTGATCAATTAACAGTTTTGGCGTCACAAATTGGTGTAGATATTTATGCTGAAAGAGACAATAAAAATGCAGTTGAAATAGCACAAAATGCCATTAAACAAGCAAAAGCTACTAATAAAAATGTAGTCATCATAGATACTGCTGGTCGTTTAGCAGTAGATGAGGTAATGATGACAGAAGTAGCCAATATTAAAGCCGCTGTTAATCCAACAGAAATTTTGTTTGTTGTAGATGCCATGACAGGGCAAGACGCTGTAAATACGGCTAAAGCCTTTAACGATCGTTTAGATTTTAGTGGTGTGGTATTAACAAAATTAGATGGTGATACAAGAGGAGGTGCTGCCATATCTATTAAATACACTGTAAATAAACCGATTAAGTTTATGAGCAGTGGTGAAAAGATGGATACGTTGGATATTTTTTATCCAGATCGTATGGCTCAGCGTATTTTAGGAATGGGTGATATTACCAGTTTGGTAGAAAAAGCTCAAGAGCAATACAATGAAGAACAAGCAAAGAAACTAGAGAAAAAAATTCGTAAAAATCAATTCGATTTTCAAGACTTTTTAGATCAGCTACAGCAGATTAAAAAAATGGGAAATCTAAAAGATTTAATGGGTATGATACCAGGTGTTGGTAAAGCCATTAAAGATGTAGATGTAGACAATGATAGCTTTAAAGGAATTGAAGCCATTATACAAAGTATGACGCCTACTGAAAGAGCCAATCCTGATTTGATTGATGTGAAAAGAAAAACAAGAATCGCAAAAGGATCTGGAAAAAATATGGAGGAAGTAAATGCCTTTATGAAGCAATTCGAGCAAATGAAAAAAATGATGAGCATGATGAATAAAATGCCAATGGGAGGAAGAATGCCAGGATTGGGTGGGTTTAGAAAATAATGATACTTTAGAATTGATAATATCTAAACAAAGGGGTACAAGCGAAAATTTGTACCCTCTTTTGTTTTAGAGATTTACATCATCCACCTTAAGCTAATTGTAATGTTTCTAAAAAAATCATTTGCATTTAAAGTGCTATTTATATCGGCAAATGATCGTTTGTTTTTAAACTTATCTCCATTTGTGTTTTCAGAATTAGAGTTTTCTAGGGTGTAGCCTCCTGAAAAAATATTTGTAAAAGCACCTTCAAGGATTAGATTGTTTTTTAACTGATAAGTAATACCTGGAGTTATAAACAATCCAGCTCTATAAGCATTTCCTTTATCGGTTGTTGAACCAGCAATATTACTGTAGGTCGTAATCGATTTTGCAGTAGAAATAAAAGCGTTTAAACCAGCATCGTAGTAAAAATTCCATTTTCCTTTTATAGGAATAAATTTTCTTTTAAAAACGGAAGCACCAACTGTGTGTCTATTAAAAGAATACTCGTAAGTAGAGGTTGATTTATCAGATATTTTATTGTTATCAAATCCATAAGTTAAACCAAATCCTAAACCTGTACGTTCATTTTTCATTTTAATACTACTTACACCAAGTGCAATACTAAATGCATCTGTATTTCTGTTGTTTACAGACGTATTGTTCATGGTATTTGTTTCTCTATCATCGGTTGAAAATCCAATACCAAGTGATGGCCCTACTAGTTTTTGACCGACTTTAAATTGAGCATTAATTTGGCTAATGCATAAGATACCCATACATAAAGTGTAAATTTTTTTCATAAATTTTAATTTTAATTAAAGAAACGAAATGTAGGCTATTATATATATTGATTTAACAAAATATTTTGTAAAAGAAAAGGTAAAACTGTTCTTCCGTTTAGATTGATTATTTTAGTAAAATGGACGTAGAACAAATAAGAGAATATTGCCTTTCTAAGCCTTTTGTAGAAGAAAGTTTGCCGTTTGGTCCAGATGTTTTGGTATTTAAAATTGGCGGCAAAATATTTCTTCTATTGCCCTTAAATACAGAGCAATTACAGTTTAATGTAAAAAGTAATCCTGAAGAAATTGAGCTTTTACGAGAAAATTTTAGTTGTGTTTTGCCAGGCTATCATATGAACAAAAAGCATTGGAATACGATTGTACCCAATGCTTCTGTAAATACAAAACAATTGTATCAATGGATAGACGAATCTTATACCATTGTATTGAATAGCTTGTCTAAAAAAATAAAAGCAAACTTGTTGTAAAATTTATTTGCTCAGGTTCATACTTCTTTCTTTATACAAAGTTCTAAAGTATGGGTCTCTTAAATCTTTAATAAACCGTATAGCTTCTCCTGTACTTTTCATTTCTGGTCCTAATTCTTTATTTACGCCAGGAAATTTTTCAAAGCTAAATACAGGTTCTTTAATAGCATAACCTTCTAATTTTTTCTCAATGGTAAAATCGGTGAGTTTTGCAGCACCAATCATTACTTTGGTAGCAATGTTTAAGTAAGGAATTCCGTATGCTTTTGCAATAAAAGGCGTTGTACGTGAAGCTCTAGGATTTGCTTCAATTACATATACCTTATCGTTTTTAATGGCAAATTGAATGTTGATTAAACCCTTAATATCTAAGGCTCTAGCAATTTTTTCGCTGTAATATTCCATTGTTGCAACAACAAGTGGTGTAAGATTAAATGCAGGTAAAACCGCATTGCTATCTCCACTATGTATACCTGCAGGTTCAATGTGTTCCATTACACCCATTACATGAAAGTTTTCTCCATCAAAAATGGCATCAACTTCTGCTTCTTGACATCTATCTAAAAAATGATCAATCAATATTTTATTATCAGGAATATGTTTTAATAAACTTATAACTGCTTTTTCTACCTCTTCATCATTAATTACAATACGCATTCTTTGTCCACCTAAAACATAGCTTGGTCTAACCAAAACAGGATAGCCTACTTTATTAGCCACATCAATGGCTTCATCAGCAGTATAAGCAGTTCCATATTCAGGATAAGGAATATCTAAATCTTTTAATAAGTCACTAAATCTACCTCTATCTTCAGCAATATCCATGCTATCGAAGCTAGTGCCAATAATTTTTATCCCACGTTGGTGTAGTCTTTTTGCAAGCTTTAAAGCAGTTTGTCCACCTAATTGTACTATTACACCTTCAGGTTGTTCTAATTCAATAATTTCCCATAAATGTTCCCAATAAACTGGTTCAAAATATAGTTTATCTGCCATGTCAAAATCTGTAGAAACTGTTTCAGGATTGCAGTTTACCATAATAGCCTCATAACCACTTTCTTTAATGGCTAATAAACCATGAACACAGCAATAATCAAATTCAATACCTTGACCAATTCTGTTAGGACCACTACCTAAAACAATGATTTTCTTTTTTGACGACGAGATAGATTCGTTGGAGTTTAATGTACTGCTCATTTTGTAGAAATTGTGCAAATGTAATGGTACAGACGGTTTAGAAGAAGTTATTTTTTTAGAATCAAATATTCAACAAAGTATTTTATGGGTATTTGTATTGTTAAGGTATTGTAATGATGAATGTAATATTTTTTAAATAAGCACCTGTTTGGCTAGCTATTGAGGTGATTGATGGAATGAAATTTAATTTTGTAAAAGTGAAATGAATAGCGATGAAATTATTATTGTAAGTATACAATTTTAGTAACCAATGTTTCTGCTCCACTTTCATTTCTTGCCAACACTAAATATACACCTGATGCTACTTTTTCGCCTTTATAATTTTTACCGTTCCAAATAGCTTGTGTTCCCAATGCTTTTGTTTCAAACACCAATCTACCATTGGGTTCTACAATTTTTATCCAACCATTATTGGTAACGCCTCTAATAGCAATTGTGCCATTGTAATTGGGAGGAACAGGGTTAGGAAATACGAACACTTGGCCTAATTCCGAATTAGTTGTGGTTGTAGCGGTACTTCTAAAACTGCAAATGCCAACGCTTGTTGCAAAGAAAACTTCACCTGTTGTCGGATGAATGGTAATTTTTTGAACATCGTTATTTAAAAGTGGACTGTTTTCTCTCGAAAAACGATACAAAATTTTATTTCCATCATTAGCAATTAACCAAACACCATTTTTTGTTCCAATCCATTTTCTATTTGCACCATCAACAGCAATGGATTGAACAAATTCGTTTTGAAACAAGTAACCTGCAAATTGGTCTCTTTGAACAATTGGAAGAATGGCATTGCAACTTGGTGTAAATACGTTTGAAATGCATTCAATAATGCCAATGCCTTTATCTGTACCTATCCATATAAAACCATTTTTATCTTTAGCAAAACAGTTAACTTGATTGCTAGGTAAGTTACCTCTATTTTGTCCTGTTTGAAAAAAACGCCATTGGTCGTCGCTTAAATTTTCAATTGTATTGTTGTGATTGAAACAAAAAATACCATTATTTTTGGGGCTAATCATCCACACTTTATTTTCATCATCTATCAATACATCACTAATGGCGTTTTCTATATGTGTAAATGGAATTGTAAACGATAGAAAATTGCCATCTTTTTTTCGTACACTTAAATTTTTTACAGCTCCATAATTGCTTATCCACAAGTTTTCAATTTTATCAAAAGCTAGTCCACTAACATTGCAATTGTTAGGGTTTGCAATAACGGTAGCAGTTTGTAAGCTAGAATTATTTTGTTTAAAAATACGTGTATTGTTACCCGTGATATTTATTAATCCACTGCCAAAACTACCAGCCCAAATGCTTTTGTTAGTTGGGTCTATAGCAATAGCAATAATATCTGTAACAGAATCTAAGTTGCTATTATTGCTATAATTAATATTTTTCCATTCATCATTGTTTAGTATTTGAATACCATTTTTATTGTTGGTGTTTTGCCAATTGTTTAAAGTTCCACTAGCTACATACAATGCATTGTTTTGAACGGTCATTTCACTAGTAGAAATTCCTGAAGGGCCATTTGGTAAATAGTGCTGAAAGTTGTTTGATTGGTATTTGAATAATCCATTTTTTATATCACAAATCCATATTTGATTATTGGTACTTATAGCAAATATTGGCTGTTGAATGTTATTGTTTTGTATAGATTGAATAAGACTACCATTCGTATTTATTTCAACAATATTTGCTAAGTCATTAGTTATTGATTGTTCACAAATCAATATAGAATTGTTGGTAGAACTGATGTTTTGAATGGTAAAATCTTGTTTCGAATAAATACTTGTAAATACGCTGTTTTGTAGAGAAAAGATAGTATTTCCTTGCAAAAAAAATAGTTGATTGTTTATGGTAATGATTTGCTTAATTGAAGTGTTGTTTAATGCAATAGTTTGCCAATTTGCAAAGTTACTAGGGTTGCTGTTTTTAAGAACTTGTTTAATACCATCGTCTGTGGCTGCATACCAAAAATTAGTTGTTTCTATAAGTGCGTTTACATTTAGCTGACTACCATTACTGCCAATAAACCAAGTGTCTTTTATTTCGTATTTAACCAAGTCAATCAAAATAATTCCTAATCCACTACAAGCATAGGCAACTCCATTTTTACAATAAATTTTATTGATTTTTTTATTGCCTGCAATGCTGCTTCTTTTTATTTCGCTAATGTTTGTTACAGTATTATTTTTTACGACATCTATATTGCTATTTGTATAAGCAATTACCAATTGTTGGGTAAAATCATCGAAGCCAATAGCACTAATGCCAACATCATTCAAGCCATTAATAGTGCTGTAGCGTTCAACTTCGTTTTCTTCATCAATG
>Ga0114938_1001808_pt1 | contig 14147 bp, 16 predicted proteins | sample AshMeaBigSpring_FD_88675 | JGI IMG/M metagenome (GOLD analysis project Ga0114938, IMG submission 88675) | Groundwater microbial communities from Big Spring, Nevada to study Microbial Dark Matter (Phase II) - Ash Meadows Big Spring | ecosystem: Environmental > Aquatic > Deep subsurface >...
ATTGCTGTTGAATGTGGAGCTTCGGTTCCTTTTATGCGTCCGGCGGAACTCTCCGATGATCACACGGGGGTCATGCCGGTTGTCCGACATGCTATCACATTCCTTCGCGACAGCGGTCGTGCTCCCGTTTTGGCCGCCTGCGTTTATCCGACCGCACCGTTCCTCCGGGCGGGAAGCCTGGACCGCGCTATGGAGGAACTGAAGCGGACCGATGCGGACTTTGTGCTTTCGGTGACATCGTTTGAATATCCCGTACAGCGTGCTCTGAAGCTGGACGAAGGGGGGCGGCTCCGCTTCGCACAGCCGGAGTTCGCTTTGACGCGCTCTCAGGATTTGGAACATCGCTACCACGACGCCGGGCAGTTTTTTGCGGGACGGGCAGCCGCCATGATGGAATACGATGCGGTTCTGTTTGCCCGCTGCCTGCCGCTGGTCATTCCACGCGACGAGGCAGTCGATATCGACACCGAGGAGGATTGGCAGTTTGCCGGGAAACTCCATGCGCTGCGCCACGAATGAGCCGGATCGGCATGTGGTTTGATGGGGGAGGGGAGTTCGGTTATGGAAATATCCGGCGATCCATCGAGCTCGGAAGGGTTCTTGCGGACCGCGGGCATCAGGTGGATCTCGTGCCGCTGTCGCCGCGGGCATCTGGGCTTTGCCCGCCAACCCCGGCGGGCGGCGGAGTTCCGGAAATCATTGTTCTCGATGTGCCGTATTGCGGTGACGAGGCGGTGAGTCGGGCGCGCGAAACCGGCGCCCGCGTGGCGGCATTGGACTTTGACGGCGTGGAGCCGCCCGACCTGGTTGTCAGCCTTCAGCCTGTCCGGCGGGTGCCCGAGCAGTCGCGTTTTTTGTGCGGAGTCGAGTATGCCATCATTCGCGGAGAGATTCGTGCGCTCGGTACCGGGCATGAGACCGGTGACGGGATTCTTGTGATCGTTGGCGGAGGAGATCAGGACGGCCTGGCCGCGCGCATCATCGAGCGGCTTCCGGACCTGCCGGTCTGTGTTGTGCAGGGACCTGCCGGTGTTCCCCTGCGGTTCGACCGGGCAGATGTGCGCGTGGTCGTAAACCCGCCCGACTTGCCTGAGCTCATGGCGCGGTGCGCGTGGTCGGTTTCGACCGGCGGAACGACGATGCTCGAACTCCTGTGCCTGGGGAAGGCTGTCCATGTCGCTCCCCGCACGGAGGCTGAAACCATTTTTGCCCGCCGGTTTGACGCGGCCGGTGCGCTCCTCGGGATCGGGCTGGACAGATTGCGTCCACCATCCCCCGAAGCCATTGCCGCCTGCGAACAGCGCGGCCCGCAGTTGGTGGACGGCAGGGGTTGTGAACGGATTGCCGCGGAGGTAGAAACTCTCCTATGACTGATGGCAAATGGCTGATCGCCGTGGGTGCCGGACGATGGCAGGTTCCGGGGATCCGTGCCGCCCGATCTGCCGGACTGAGCGTTCTGGCCGTTGACGGCGACGTGGCTGCCTGTGGATTCAAGGAAGCTGACCGGTCCGTCGTCGTGGACATTAGGGATTCGGCTGCCGTGATTCGCGTGGTTGAAAGCTCGGGAATCCGCCCCGCCGGAGCCATTGCGTTTTGCAACGAGGCGGGGATGCTGACCACAGCTGCGCTGCGCGAGCATTTTGAGCTGCCTTGCGCGCGGAGCGAGGTGACAAAGGCCCTGACAAATAAAGGCGTGCAGCGTGCGCTTTGGACGGGGGCTGGACTGCCGTGTCCGCTCTGGTTTGTCGTCCGCTCGGCGGATGACGTTCCCGCCGCTCTGGGAAAAATTTCCGGCACAGCCATCTTCAAGCCGGTCGATTCCGCAGGCAGCCGAGGAGTGACCGTTGTTGCTCGGGGCGTTCCGTGGGAATTCGCCTTCGAGGCCGCCCTGAAAGGCTCTCCTTCCGGTGAGGTGATCATCGAATCGTTCATCACTGGAGTCGAGCATACCGTTGAGACATTCACGCATAATGGGCGCACGACTGTGCTTGCGGTTACCTCCAAGAAAAAGGTTCCCGGAACGTGCAACACGGTGGCTTGCGAATTGGCGTCCGCACAACTCGACCCGTCGCTGCGCGGGGAGGTGTGTGATGTGATCGCCCGTGCGCTGAATGCTCTCGACTACACCGACGGTCCCGGCCACACCGAGTTTCTGCTCACTCCGGACAAACAGATTTTTCTGGTTGAGAGCGCCGGACGCGGAGGCGGGTTCATGGTTGCCGACGGGATCGTTCCCTGGACGAGCGGTTTTGATATGACGAGGGCCTGCGCACTCCAGGCGGCAGGGCTGGAGCCCGATGTTCCCGCAAGCGTCAGTTGCCGCTCGGTTGTCCTTCGGTTTGTGCCCTCACAGGCGGGCACCGTTCAGGAAATTACCGGCTTCGAGCCGGCGGATGAGATGGAGGACGTCCTCAGCGAGCCGATGATCGAGGTCGGGCAACATGTGGGCCGCGCTTCAACCGACGGCGACCGGATGGCGTTTATTCTATCAGCGGATGACACGATCGAAGGGGCGCTGGCCAAGGCGGATGCGCGGGAGCGGCGGATCAAAATTACAATCAAGCCGGTCTGATATTTTATGGTGAACACAAATAAGCGATTTGACGGAGGTATCATCGACGCGCACTTGCATCTGGATGAGCGTCCCGGCCGGACGGCTGAAGAGGCCGTCCAAGCACTTGTCGGCGAAATGCAGGAATGCGGCATCGGGCATGCCGTCGTGTTGCATCTGGCCTGGCAGCCATTGAGCGCCGCAGAGGTGGCTGCTGCGCTGGCGAACCAGCCAACGCTCACGGGTTTTGTCAATTTGGACCCCCGGTCTCCAAGCGCGCTTGACGATCTGCAGCGTGGATTCGATCTGGGTTTCCGCGGTCTGAAACTTCACCCCCGCCGGCACGGGTTCCGGCCTGATGACGCGGTTTGCACCACTCTTGTGCGCCGGGCCGGGGATCTGGGCCTGCCGGTTTTAATCGATTGCTTTCCGGATGGGGACTGGCTGCTGTCCGGTCTGAATGTGAGACAATATGCGCTCCTGGCGCGCGAGGCACCACGGGCAAAAGTGATTGTGGCGCACGCGGCGGGGCACCACTGCATCGACCTGCTCATGCTGGCCAAGCGCGTCCCGAACCTCTGGTTCGATATTTCGTATTCGTTTCTCTACTACGGGTCCCCCGTCGTTGATGCCCTTGTCTATTGCCTCCGGAGCATCCGCTTCGAACGGGTCACATTCGGCACGGATTACCCCGACCGCCCGCTGAAAACATCGGTCGAGCAGTCGCTCGCATTGCTCGACAAGTTTGGCGTGACAGGCGAAGCCAGGGACAAACTTCTATGGAAGAACGCTCAAGATCTGCTGCTGAATCCATCGGCCTGACCGCGGATGACTATGCCGGCCTCACCGGCCTCTACGACGGCCGGCTGCGGGAGCTCGGCGTTGGTGTGAAGACCGTCGGATGGGGATCGGTTGGCGATCAGGAGATGCGGTTCGAGGTTCTCTGCCGCGGGCTCAAGCTGGAAGGACTCCGCGTGCTGGATATCGGCTGCGGGCTCGGGGATTTTGTCGGATGGGCGGAGAAGCGCTTCGGGCCGGACTTCGACTACGTGGGCCTCGATCTTTCCGCTGGCCTGATCGAAGCCGCGCAAGAGCGTTTCGGCGGCGCCCGGCGTCAGTTTCTTGCCGACACGCTCACGCCGGACAGCGCGATCGGGGAATTTGATGTGGCGGTCCTTTCCGGGACGCTCACCTACAAGACCGCCGACAACATGGCTACGATGAGGAGCGTGATCTCCAGCGCCTATGCCCGGAGCCGCGTTGCGGTCTGCAGTAACTTCATGACCAGCTACGCGGATTCCCGACTGGACAAGAACTTCCACTACCAACCCGAAGAGGTGTTCGCTTTTACAAAATCGCTTTCGCGTTTCGTCGTGCTGCACCATGATTACGATCTCTATGAGTTCACCGTGCAGATCCTGCGCGAACCCACCCTGAAAAGGAAACCAAGCCCATGACGCCCATCGCTGAGAAAATCATCAACATCATCAAGCTGAACCGGATTTCCACCACCGAGGTGGCGGACGCGCTCGGCAAGCGGGGCGTCCTGGAAGGCCTTCTGCCCGTGACCCACGACATGCACTGCGTCGGCGTCGTTCGGCCGGTCTTCACGGCCTTCAACAGCAACTATGGCATCCATGATCAGGTGCGGGCCGTCGAGCCCGGCGAGGTCGTGGTCGTCTATGCCCACGCATGCGACGGGCGCGCGATCTTCGGCGATCTGGTCGCGAAGTTCATCACCCTTTACCGGCGCGCGGCGGCCGTGGCCGTGAACGGGCTCGTGCGCGACGCAGCCCGCCTGCGCCGCGAGCGCTACCCGGTCTGGTCAAGCGGCGTAACCCCGCTCGGCTGCTTCAACGTCGAGGGGGAACCATTCCCTGCAGATAAAGAAGCTGCGATTCGCGCCGCGGTCGAGGGCGGGGTCGCGGTTTGCGACGACGGCGGCGTCGTCATCATCCCGGCGGCCGAACTCAACGAGGCGACGCTGGAAAAGCTGGAGAAGATCGAACTGCAGGAGGACATCTGGTTCTATTGCCTCGACGTGCTCAAGTGGGATACGAAGAAGATTGTCGTCGATCGCGAATATTTGAAGCAGCCCGGCCTCCTGCCAGCCACGTATGCCGAGGCGATGAAATCCTTGGAGACGCGGCTGGATGCCGGAAAATAATGGCCCGTCCGTTCAGCGATCTCTGGCTGCCGTCTGGCAGCTTTCCGCCGTTCATTGTTGCCGAGCTGTCGGGCAACCACAACCGGTCGCTCGACCGCGCGCTGGCGCTTGTCGAGGCCGCAGCCGATTGCGGCGTCGATGCGGTCAAGCTGCAGACATACACAGCGGACACAATCACTCTGGATATTGCCCGCGACGACTTTGTGGTCCGGAAGGCCGGCAGCGTCTGGGACGGCCGCACGCTGCACTCGCTCTACGACGAGGCGCACACGCCGTGGGAGTGGCACCGTCCAATCATCGAAAAAGCCGCATCGCTGGGTCTCCAGTGGTTCAGCAGTCCGTTCGATTTCACAGCGGTCGATTTTCTTGAGGAACTGGGGGCGCCTTGTCACAAGATCGCCTCTCCGGAGATCGTGGATCTTCCGCTCATCAAAAAATGCGCCCAAACCGGAAAGCCGCTCCTGATCTCCACCGGCATGTCCACGTTTGAGGAGATCGGCGAGGCTGTTGAAACCGCCAGAGCGAATGGCTGCAGCCGACTGGTTCTTTTGAAGTGCACGACCGACTACCCGGCCAGCCCGGAGAATTCGAATCTCCGGACGATCCCGCACTTGTCAGAGAAGCTCGGGTGTCCGGCCGGCCTGAGCGACCACACGATGGGTATCGGGGCAGCGCTTGCCGCGACCGCGCTTGGCGCGGTGCTCATTGAAAAGCACCTGACGCTCAACCGCACCGACGGCGGACCGGACGCGCATTTCAGCATGGAGCCGCACGAGATGAAATGTTTGGTGACCGAGTCGCGTGCCGCCTGGGCGTCACTCGGCACCGTCAGCAGCGGACCTACCGCGGCCGAGAAGGATTACCTGCGCGGAAGGCGGTCGCTCTACATCTGCGAGGATCTTGCTGCGGGAGACGTGCTGACAAGCGCGAACCTCAGGAGCGTGAGGCCTGGCTTCGGCCTGCATCCAAGGCACTACGAGGAACTCCTTGGAAAGCGGGTTGCTGCAGCTGTGAAAAAAGGCACGCCCGCCAGCTTTGATTTGCTTGTCCCCTGAGCGGCCGGAGTTGTTCCGAGCGAATCCAGACAATGAACGTTTTATTCACCGCAATATTTCCCAGGTGGCAGTGCCATATGGTCGCCGAGGCGAACTTCATGGAGGAACACCTTGCGGCCGGGGACCGGATTACCGTCCTCGGGTGCGATGCGTCGCTCCAGGCCTGCGATGCGAACCCCTGGAAGGCGCTCCCGCACTGTCTGGCCTGCTGCGGGCTGAGGGAGAGTGTCATCTCGATGCTGAGCGCGCCCGCCGGAAGGCTGCCGCTGATCTCTCCGGCACATGCCGCCAGCCCGAAGCCCTCGGATTTTCCTGCGTTTGCGAGCGTGCAGGAACTGCGGGAATTTCACTGGAACGGCATCCACGCCGGTAAGGAGGTGATCTCGTCCCTCATCACGGCGACCGGAAGCTCGCATCCCGACATGGCGAAGCATGCGGAGGACATCCGGTGCCTGCTCCGCGACTATGTGGCGGTTTACCTGACGGCGCTCGACTACCTCGGGCAGCACCGGTTCGATCGCGTCTATATTTTCAACGGGCGGTTCGTCACGCCGCGCGCGTGGATCCGTGCCTGTGAAAAGGCGGGAGTCGCCTATGTCACGCAGGAACGGCTGGGAAATCCCGACCGCGTCCTGCGCGTCGAGAACAACGCGATCCACAACACGAGCCTTTACGCCGACCGCATCAAGGCGTTCTGGGAAACCGCCAAGTCCGATCCTGATATCCTCGCCGAGGGGCGTGAATTTTTTGAGGAACGACCGCGCGGGCGGGTGACCGGCTGGGATTCGTTTGTCGCGAACCAGGATCGCGACAAGCTCCCCGAGGGATGGGATCCCGCAAACCGCAACGTCGCCGTCTTCTCCAGCACCGAGAGCGAATTCATGGGCCTGCCGGAATTTTTTCTGCGGGGAGTTTTCCCCCTCCAGCAGGATGCCTACCGCGAGATCATCAGCGAGACGTTCCGGCGCGATCCCTCGATCCGGTTTTATTTGCGGGTGCATCCGAATTCCAAAGGTGAGGTCCACCGCTGGTGGGAGGATCCGGGCTGGGGGGAGCTTTCCAACCTGACGATCGTGCCGCCTGAGTCGACGGTCTCCAGCTACCTGATGCTGCGCGAGTGCGAGAAGTCGCTTGTCTGGATGACAACGATCGGCGTGGAGGCCACGTATTGGGGCAAGCCCTCGATCATCCTCGGTCAGGCGGTCTACCGCGGGATCGGCGCCGCCTACGAGCCGGGCAGCGTGGCCGAAGCGGTCGATCTTGTCCTGGACAAGTCGCTTCCCCCGCTGCCGCGGGATTCGGCGATCGCCCACGGTGCCTACGTGCGTCGCGGCGTGCCCAAGCTCCCGCTGTCCGAGCCGCTCAGCTCGTCCAAGCTGCTCTTCAAAGGCAAGCAGCCGAACGCCCACCAGGATATCCTGCGGTCGCTTTGGAACTGGGAGAATGTGGTGTCCAAATCCCGCTTGCCCGTGCCATTGAAGCGGCTCTGGGAGCGCTGGGAGTGGGTGCGCCTCCGGAACCGGCTGACAGTGCGATAACGTCTCCGGAGAATTTTTACGCCGTAAGACTTTGCCAAAATGAATTCCTTTTTTCAACGCGCCCTTCTTCGCAAAGGAAGCCCTTACGAAGCCGTGCTGCCTTATAACCTGAACTGGATGCTCCGGGACGGAGACCCGCTTCTTGAGCGGGCGCTGGATGAGCCGGTCACCCTTGTGGATGTTGGCTGCCGGGGCGGGCTGCCAGACGAGCTCTGGCCGATCCGGCGGATGATCCATCATATCGGATTCGACGCCGACCCGCAGGAATGCGCGCGCCTCTCCGCCGAGAAGCACGACCTCCGGGCGCGCAGCCTGCATCCGGTCTTTGTTGGCGGCGAGGATGGCGGGGCCGAGTTTCATCTTTATAAATCCCGCGGCCTATCCTCCGCGCTGCGGCCCGAGCCCAGATATGCCGAGCTGATCGGCGGCCCGCTGTTCGCGGTGGACGAGACGATCCCGGTGAACACGACCAAGCTCGATACATTTTTTGCCGCCAATCCGGACCTGCCCCGGCCCGACATCATCAAGCTCGACACGCAGGGGACCGAGCTCGAAATCCTCAAGGGGGCGACGCGCTGCCTGGAGACCTGTTCGGTCGTGGAGGTCGAGGTGGAATTTTTCCCGGCCTACCAGCGGCAGGCCCTGTTTCACGAAGTGATGGGATTCATGCTTGGGCAGGGATTCGAGCTTTTGTATCTCAATCGGGTGTTCTGCCAGCGCAGGGGATTCGAAGGATTTTCCAGGGGTCAGATCACCTTCGGGGATGCCCTGTTTGCGCGGCGTGAGGACCGCATCGACGGCTTCGATACGAGGCGCCTCATGCGGTTTGCCATTCTCCTCATCAACTTCGGACACCTGGATTTCGTCCGCAACCTCGTCGCCACGGGGCACTTCAGCGGTGAGGACAAAGCTTTTCTGGAAGCCTATCTCAAGGGCCGCTGCGACCGGTGGAGTATCCGGCAGCTGAAGAAGAAGGTCGTTCCCTTTCTCGACAAGTTCATCCTGGCCCTGCTCCATTGGCGCCGGCACAACTCGATGGCTTACGACTCCGACCGGTCCTGGCCGTTCCGGTAGGAACGGGACATTCCGTTTATGCTGAAATGAGTATTTTTAAAAAAGCGGCGCGCCTTTTGCGCGGGCGGACGGTGCGCGAGCCAGGAGAAGTTCTTTCGCCCAACGTGAGTGCCTACCTCGTGAGATGCGGGATCGGCCGGGCGATCCGGGAAAAGCGGCCGTTTCTCGTGTCGCGGCTGGGATGGTTCGAGGCGTATGCGATCGGGTTTTACGAGGCCGAATCGCGGATCACGGAAAACATGAAGACAAGGATGTGGAACAACCCGGGGATTTTTCCGCCGACCGAGGACGGGTTCCTGAAATTTCATGAGGAGTATGCCAAAGCAATGCCCGAGGCTGACATCTTAGGGCTCATGCAGTCCCCCTATGAGAAAGAGGTCATCACCAGGCATGCCCCGCAGGCGCTCCTTTGCGAGCTGGGGGCGCTGGAGCCGTATCTCCACCCATCGCCTTGGTCGGCTTATCTAGCCGGTCTCCGCGTGCTGGTCGTCCATCCCTTCGCCGCTTCGATCGCATCGCAATACCGGACCGTCCGCAAGCGGCTGTTCCTCAATCCGGATGTGCTTCCCGAATTCGAGCTGACAACGATCCTTCCGCCCCAGACGCTCTCCGGAAACACCGGCGGACATTCCTCGTGGACGAGCGCGTTGGCTTCCCTGAAGGCTGAGATCGCCGCGCGGGAGTTCGATGTGGCCATCGTCGGCTGCGGGGCCTACGGCTTGCCCGCCGGGGTATTTGTGAAGAGCCTCGGCAAGGTTTGCATTCACATGGGCGGCGCAACGCAGATGCTTTTCGGAGTGACCGGCGGACGCTGGGACACGATGGACGCATTCCGGCTGATCACGAACGAACACTGGTGCCGGCCGTCCGAGGCCGAGCGCCCGCCGAACTTTAAGAACGTGGAGAACGGCTGCTACTGGTGATGCCCGGCTACATCTCGAGCGAATGCTACCCTTCGTTCTGCGACCATTCCTATTTTAGCGACGAGCGGCCCGCCGGGGACATGGGATTTCGCGGCGGATCCGCGGTGTTCTGCAAGGTCGAGGAGACCTGGCGGCTGTTCGAACGCCTGCGCTTGACCAGGCGGGTGATCGTTCTGGTGACCGGTCAGAGCGACCTGCCGTGCGACGAAGGCCGGCAGAGGTTCCTGCCGCCGCAGGTCGCGCACTGGTTTTCCACGAACGTGACGCATCCGCATCCCCGCGTGACCGCGGTCCCGCTCGGGATCGGGCCTTCTCACGATCCGATCACTGCGGGAGCCGCCGCTCTGGCCGCCGCGTTCCGCCCGCAGCCGGAGCGCACGAAATGGCTCTATGTCAACTTCCGGCCTGAGACGAATCCGGCGGTGAGGCAGCCGGTGTTCGATGCCTTCCGCACGCGATCGGGCGAGTCTTGGGTGACATTCCGGGAGCCGGTGCCCAGCGGTCAGGCCGGACAATTTTTGGAGGAGATGGGCCGGCACCGGTTCGTGCTCTGTCCACCCGGGAACGGTGTCGATACGCACCGGATGTGGGAGGCGATGGCCACCGGGGCGATCCCCGTTGTTCTTCGATCCTCCGCCATGGAGCCATTTTACAACCTGCCGGCGTTGTTTGTTGATGATCTCTGCCGGATCGGCCCGGACTTGCTCGAAGCGGCATGGGGCCGGATTTCCGCGGGCTGGAAATTTCCCGGCGAACTCAATGCGTCGCACTGGGGAAAGCTGATCGCCGGTGCTCGCTCGAAGGTCGCCCGCTGCCCGGCGCTTCCCGTTAAAACATTTGCCGTTGCATCCCTCAAATACGCCGCCGGGATGGTATCCCGCCGGCTGAGTCCCCGTTCCGTATGATTCTTGAAAAAATCCGTCGCCGTCTTCGCATGAACCCTGTCTTCCGCATCGAGCCGCCCGGGCGTCCGCTCGGGACTGTCGCGCTTTCTTATGTGACAGTTCCGTTCACCCCGGGTGCCGACCTGCGCGGGCATACGAACGCCTACGAGTGCGCCGAGATCGCCTATGCCTACCGCGATCTCGGTTACCGCGTCGAAGTTGTGGACTACCGCGACCGCGACTACGTTCCGCCTGACGACACCCGGCTGGCGATCGACATCCACAGCAACCTCGAGCGCTGGCATCCGAACCTGCCGAACGGCTGTCGCAGACTTCTCCACGCCACCGGCGCGCACTGGCTGACCTGGAATGCCGCTGAGGCGACCCGGCTGCTGGCGGTTTTCCAGCGGCGCGGCGTCTGCCTTGCCCCGCGGCGGACCGCCGAACCATCGCGCGGGATCGAGGTTTGCGATGTGGCCACCGTCATCGGAAACGATTGGACGCTTGGCACGTTCGAGGCCGCGCACAAGCCGCTGCACCGCGTGCGGCTCTCGTCCGCTTACACCTACGACTGGGCCGCCGGCAGGGATTTTGAATCCGCCCGGCGGTCGTTCGTCTGGCTCGGCAGCTTCGGAATGGTTCACAAGGGCCTCGACCTCGCGCTGGAGGCATTCGCCCGCATGCCGGAATACCGGCTCACCGTTTGCGGGCGGCCAGAGAAGGAGGCCGATTTCTTTGAGGCCTACCGGCATGAGCTGACCAAGTGCCCGAACATTACCCATGCCAGCTGGATGGACCTGTCCTCGGCCGAGTTTGAAAAAATCCGGCAAACGCATGCCGGAATGATTTACCCGTCGTCGTCCGAGGGCTGCGCCGGGAGCATCGTCCATTGCGCGCATGCAGGGCTGGTTCCTCTGGTCACGTGCGAGACCGGGTTCGACATCGGGGGCTTCGGCATGCGCGTTCGCGAGGGCAGCGTCGAGGCGGTCTGCGAGGCTGTCCGGACGTTTGCCGAGGAGACGCCAGCGCAGGTCGAAGCCCGCTGCCGGGCGGCGTGGGAATTTGTCCGCACCGAGCATACCCGCGAGCGGTTCCGTCGCGAATACCGCGAGTTTGCTGCAGGCTTGAACCTAGCCGGATGAGCGAGGCACTGATCAAGCAGCTTGCAAAAAGCCGGTGGGGCAAGGCGTTGCTCTGCGGTGGTGTGGAGACGTTTGACCGCTTCCTTTGCACGCCCGCTCGTATCCGCAGAAAGGGTGCGCGTCCGTTGTCCGGCGGCGGCCGGCGGTTCAGCGTCGCCATCGCCCACTACAACCGCGGCGCGAAGATCCATCAGGCCCTTTACAACCTGCTTGATCATCCGGCTGTGGCGGAGGTGGTGATTGTGGATGACGGGTCGGAGCCTGCGCAATTTGCCGATCTCGAGTGCGCGGTGGCGGACCTTCCAGATCGCATCCGCCTCCACCGCCGCGAGAAAAATCTCGGCGCGCTGGTAAGCAAGGGGGAGGCGGTCGAGCGTTCGTCTTCCGAATGGGTTCTTGTCCTTGACAGTGACAACACGGTCTTCCGAAGTTGTCTTGACCGGTTTGCTGCGCTCACCGCTCCTTCGCCCGACACGTTTTATTGCGCGGAGTGGGCATTTCCGTTCTTTGACTTCGCGCCGCTCACGGGCATCCGGCTCGACCGGGAGACCTGCGGTGCGACCACACGCTCGGGTCTCCTCCGGCGCACTTACATTATCAACGACGGGAACTATTTTGTCCCGCGCGACGGCTACACGGAAGCTGTTAAAAGCCTCGCGGGTACCGGGCGGGACGGTGCTGACGTCATGCTTGTGAACTACCGCTGGATGACCTCTGGCGGCGCGATGGAGATCATGCCGGGGGCTGCCTACCTTCACCGCCTCGATCCCGCCAGCCTCTACAAGAGCACGGAGGAAAAATCCCGCAGCCGGATCCTCGATATGTTTTCGCGCTTCGAAAAGAATCTCCCCTGCGATGAAGATTACATCGCCGCCTTGAGATCCGCGGGCGACGTGCAGAGGTAGATGCGCCGGACATTTGTCGCCAACCGGCCCGGGTTTTTCTCGAGCGGGGCGAGCCGGTGCCTTTGGATTTGAGCCGGAGAGAACGCTTCAGCGGTGATGGTGTGGACCGAAAAGCCTGATGCTTCCAGCCGCTGCGAAAAATCATCGCCATACATGCGGACGTGGTCCTTCTGTCCGAACCTTCGCTCGCGCTCGCTTTCGCCGGTGACCGCCGGGTCCTCATCCGTCGTCGCCGGCGGATCCATTTGCGGTACGGTCAGGATGGCGAGACCTCCGGGTCGAAGAATGCGGCGGAGCTCCCGGAATGCGGCGGCATCGTCCGGAACGTGTTCGAGGACATCGCAGGCGATCACGACGTCGAAACCCGCATCGGGGACCGTGGGCATCGCGCTCATGTCGAGGCGCAGGTCGCAGTCGCCGCGGTCGAAGTCCGCCGTCACATGTCGAGCCGCAGCCTTGCGGACGCGTTCGCGCAACTGCCTTTCCGGAGCAAAGTGCAGGATCTCCTTGCCGCTCAGGAGTGAGGCCTCGTCGAAGCCGGTTGCCCAGCCGTTAAAAAGGGCCGCGAGCAGGCGGTGCCGCACCTGGCTTCCGCAGTCCGGACACACCGAATCGCGGTGCCAATGGTCGTCCGCAAACGCCCGGCCCTCCCAGCCGCAGACGTTACACGCCGCGCCGGTGCCAGCAAGGCTTTGCAGCAGCGCGTTCTTCTTCGCGCGTGCCTGGCGGTCGTGCCACCATCCGCCAAGGGCTCGACGGAGGCTCAGTGGCAGCAGGGATTTCATGAGGTTCAGAGCACAATCCAAGGCAGGCCCGGAGATTTGGAGGAATGAGCAAACGATTCCTCCGGCGTGGGCTTCCAAGCATTGAGCCGCTTGTGAGCCACATCATCCAGCGCGATCATTTTCATCAGTTGATGTATGCACGAATGACTGGATCGGGAAAGAATTTTCCTCATGTCCAACGAGCGCATGATAAGTTCAGGAAAGGAGCGCGGGCATCCTGCCCGGACCTTCCCCAAGCGCGCAGATGCCCGCCAAATGTCATTTTGCCTTGAAGGCATGGGCGGCCTGAATTGACATCAGATGCATATCGAAGCAGCATTAAACATCATGAGAACCACTTTGGACTTGGAAAACCCGATTTTGGATGAACTGCGTGCACTGGGGAGGATCGAAGGCAAATCCCTCGGCGACACGGCCTCGCAACTCCTTGCAGAAGCTTTGGCCGCACGGAAAAGTCATGCGGATCCGCTGCCGGCTTTTCGGTGGAACAGCCAGCCCATGGACGCGTTGGTTGACATCAGCGACAAGGAAGCGCTCTTTGCCGCGCTGGACCTAAAATGAGTTGCTCGCTTGACGCAAACATCCTGATCTATGCGTCGGACGAGAGTTCGCCCTTTCATCGGAAGGCGGTTGAGTTGGTTGGGAGCTTCTCGGTGGGGGCTGATCTGCTTTGTCTGGCGTGGCCGACGCTCATGGCATACCAGCGGATTGTTACGCACCCGCGAATATTTCACCGGCCGTTGAGCCCCGGGAAGGCTTGGGAGAATGTCCGGAACCTTCTCGCTCTGCCGCGCATCCGGGCCATCGGAGAGCTGCCCGAGTTCGCAGAGGATTACAGCAAAGTGACGAAAGCATTTGCCGTCCGGGGAAATCTGGTTCCCGATGCGCACCTCGCGACGATTCTGCGTCAGCACGGGGTCGGAGTTCTTTACAGCGCTGACACCGATTTTCGGAAGTTTGATTTCTTGAAGATTGTGAATCCCTTTGATTGAGTGGAGCGTCTCCCGGTCAGCATCATCATCCCGGCTTACAACAGCGCCGCCTTCATTGGTGAGGCGGTGCGAAGCTGTCTTGGAGCCTCGCCCCGCCCGCTCGAGGTGATCGTTGTGGACGATGGCAGCAC
>Ga0114938_1001809_pt1 | contig 14137 bp, 12 predicted proteins | sample AshMeaBigSpring_FD_88675 | JGI IMG/M metagenome (GOLD analysis project Ga0114938, IMG submission 88675) | Groundwater microbial communities from Big Spring, Nevada to study Microbial Dark Matter (Phase II) - Ash Meadows Big Spring | ecosystem: Environmental > Aquatic > Deep subsurface >...
CCATGACGCGCTCGACGCCCGCGCGGTTGTACCACGAGCGGTCGAACAGCACGATCTCGCCGCGCGTCGGCAGGTGCTCGATGTAGCGCTGGAAGTACCACTGGCCGCGCTCGACCTCGCTCGGCTTCTCGAGCGCCACCACGTGCGCGCCGCGGGGATTGAGGTGCTCCATGAAGCGCTTGATGGTGCCGCCCTTGCCAGCCGCGTCGCGCCCCTCGAAGAGAATGACCACGCGCTGCCCGGTCTCCTTGACCCAGGCCTGAAGCTTGAGGAGCTCGACCTGCAGCTCGTACTTGCGGCGCTCATAGCTGCGCCGGGACATGAGGTGCTTGTAGGGATAGCCGCCCTCGCGCCAGCCGTCCGCCAGCTCACCGTCGGCCTTGTCGCGCTTGCCTCGCCGCGCCTCATCCTCGCGCTTGGACAGCAGGTTGCGCAGCGCAATGATGTCGTCCGGCGCGGCTCCCTGGAGGATGGCCTCGAAGGACTCGATCATGCCGGCCGGGTCTTCCCTGGCCACGCGAGCGAGGATGTCGCGGACCGCGAACGCCTTGGATTCGGTTGCCGCCTCGACGGCCTCGGACACGGAGAAGTCCGCGATGCCCTTGGCGCTCAGCCGGGGCGCCACGTCACCACGGGCTACGCGCCGGGTGCCGCGCCTCGCCGTCGCACCGTGCTTCCGGCGCTTCTTCGCCGCCCTGGGTTCCGTCGTTGTTGTCGCCGTGCGGTCACGTCCCGTGTCGTCCATCGCCCCGTCCTCTTGCCTGCCCCACAAACCAGTACTTTACCTCCGCCGCCAGCGCGGCTGGCTCCGGGTAATCCACAGCCCCGGTCCGGGGGTCGTGCCGGAGTCGGCGCTCGGGCTCGGTTGGCAGCCACCGTCGAGGGCGCGGCTGCGGTCGCGGCCGTGTCGCTCTCCGGGCGCGACCCGTCGCTGCATGCGGCGAGAGCTACGGCGCAGATGGAGGCCAGTAGCAGGCTCCGGCGCATGGCATCCTCCGGCGCCCCGTAGCGCGCGGCAATATATTCGGATAGCCTCATATAATGAAGCGGCAGGGAAAACTCGAGTCTACACTGCCGGCGTGACGAAGAGCCCCGGGGCGAGCTAACCCGACCGGACGAACGGCGGATTGCCCCGATGCAGAGCGTTCCGCCGCGGACCAGACTGAACCCACTACCAACGCCCGGGAGGCCCCCCATGAAACTGCTTCGGATTGCGTGCGCGAGCCTGCTCGCCATCGGCGCGGCCCAGGCCGCGGAGCCCGTGCTCATGTCAGCGGACTGGGGACCTGCCGCCTGCGACGCCTGGAACGCGGACCCGGTGCTCACCGACGAACTCGTGAAGAGCAAGTGGATCAACAACGACAAGGGGCGCGGATACAAGGCGATGCGACTCTACAGGAGCGACTGCGGCGACCAGCCGACGGTCGAGCTGCGCGTCTCGCTGGTGGACGGCAAGGCGAAGTGCACGTACGGTGGCGCGCCGAAGCCGGACGAGGTCGCGCGCGACGCGGACTACGTGATGCACGCTACGACCGAGCGCTGGCTGCAGATGGGGGCGGGCGACTATGGCCCGATGAAGGCGATGATGTTCGGACGCCTGTCTTTCAGCGGGCCGAAGATCGAAGCCATGGGCAACATGGGTCCGTTCAGCAATTTCCTGCTCCTGGTCGGCAAGGTGCCGAGCGACACGCAGTCCTGCCCCCCGTAAGCTTCGCGGTCCCTGCCGCGGGGCGCACGCCGGGCGGCGTCAACGCGCCCGCTCCCGCAGCACCCACCACAGACCGCGCACGTCACGCCTCCAGTCGGGCAGGACGGCGAGCAGCGCGATTTCTTCCAGGCTCGTCAGGATGCTCGCACCCGCCGCAAGCCAGAGCATCCACGGCTGGAAACCAACCACGAAGAGCACGCCGATGAACAATCCCAGCAGGTTGGCGGTGACCTTGGCGAGGATCGTGTGGAAGCTCGACAGCCTGCGGTAGCGGATCAGCGCGAGGACGTTCTCCAGGGTCCACAGCCCGACGGCCGTCGCGCAGATCAGCGCGTGCTGCGTGAAGACCTCGCGGTGAAATACCCAGATACCGAAGACCGACACGAGCAGCAGGGCCGAGTCCGCAACCGTGTCCAGGAACGCGCCGGCCGGCGTCTCGAACGAGAACCTGCGGGCGATCCAGCCGTCCGCGATATCCGACAGCAGTGCAGCGATCAGTACCGAGGCAAATGCCGTCTCCCGCTGCGCCAGCGCGAGCCAGAGGAGCAGCGGGACGGCAAGCAGACGCAACGTACTCAGCGCGTTGGGCAGCTGCCGCGCGAGTCCCCGGCCCGGCATTGCGGTCCTCATGGGCGCGCAGCATCACGCCCGCCGGGCCGCCCGTCAGCTGCGGATTGCCGCAGGACGGGCGGCGTCGACCTTCAGGAGGCCCAGGGCAGCTCCAGCGCCGAGCCGTCGGGCGCGAATCCGCGTGGCGCACCCGGCCGGCGGCGCGTAACATGCGCGGCCACATTTTCCCCGGAGCATGCCTGATGGTTCGCACGCGTATTGCCGTCCCTGTGGCTCTGTCCCTGGTCCTGTTCGCTTCCGCCGTCCCGGCCGCCGACCCGGCGCCCCTGAGCAGCGATGCCGCAAAGACGGGCTACGCGCTCGGCTACCAGCTCGGCCGGGACATGAAGGGAATGGAAGTCCAGGGTGACTCGCTGCTGCAGGGCATGAAGGACGGGCAGACGGGAGCGCAGCCGAAGCTGAGCGAGCAGGAGATGACCGCGTCCCTCGACGCGCTGCAGAAGCGCATCAACGAGCAGCGCGAGAAGGCCCAGGCCGCGGAGCTGCAGAAGACCGCGGCGGCCGGTTCCGCCTATCTGGCCGAGAATGCCAAGAAACCGGGCGTGGCGACGACCGCCAGCGGCCTGCAATACAAAGTCCTGACCGCGGGCACGGGCCGCAAGCCGACCACCAGCGACACGGTAACGGTGAACTACCGTGGCACCCTCGTGGACGGCACCGAGTTCGACAGCTCCTACAAGCGAGGTCAGCCGGCCACCTTCCCGGTCAAGGGCGTGATTCCCGGCTGGACGGAGGCACTGCAGCTCATGCAGGAAGGCGCCAAGTGGCAGATCGCTATTCCGCCTTCGCTCGCTTATGCGGACCGCGGTCCGCTCGCCAATCAGGTGCTGCTGTTCGACGTCGAGCTGCTCAGCATCGGAGCAGCCGCAGCGCAGAAATAGTCGCTGTCGCCGAGGTCGGGTTTCCACTCCTCGCCGGGCCCGGCCCCGGGGGACCTGTTGTGCTTCAGGAGCAGCGCCGCGCTCCGAGGTTCAACCCAGCTCGACCGGCACGAATATGCGTGTCTCGCCGCGCTGTATCAGGAGCGCCACGTGATCGCGCGAGCCCTCGACCGCCTTGCGCAGGTCGCCGACGCTGCGCGTGGGGGCGCCGTTGGCCGACAGCACGATGTCACCCTGCCGGATGCCGGCTTCGGCCGCGGCTCCGGCCGCGTCTTCCACGAGCAGTCCTGCGCTCAGGTCCACTTCGCGCCGCTCGTCGGCAGAGAGTGGTCGCACCATGAGGCCGAGGCGGCCGGACTCCGACTGCGCGCCGTTGTCCGCGACCGCATCCTGCTTGCTGGCCTCTCCCAGCTCGACGTCGAGCTTGCGGACCGAGCGGTTTCGCCAGACCTCCAGGCTGACCGACTCCCCGGGTGTCGCCGCGGCGACGATCGCCGGCAGCTGTCCCGCGGCTTCGATGCGCTGATTCCCGAATGAGAGAATGACGTCACCGGCCTCGAGCCCGGCGTTCTCCGCTGGCCCGCCCTTCTCCACGGCCGAGACGAGCGCGCCGCGCGGCGCGTCGAGCCCGAACGACTCGGCCAGCGCCTGGTCCACGTCCTGGATGCCTACGCCGAGGTGGCCCCTCTTCACGTGCCCGTCCGCCTGCAGTTGCCGGCTCACGTTCATGGCGACGTCTATCGGGATTGCAAATGACACGCCCTGGTAGCCGCCGGAACGGCTGTAGATCTGCGAATTGATGCCGACCACCTCGCCGCGCAGGTTGAACAGCGGGCCACCCGAGTTACCCGGATTGACCGCGACGTCGGTCTGGATGAACGGCACGTACGTGTCGTCGGGCAGGTTTCGGCCCAGCGCGCTGACGATGCCGGCCGTCACCGAGTTGTCGAAGCCGAACGGTGCGCCGATTGCGACAACCCACTCGCCGACCTTTACGGACTTCGGATCGCCGAGTCGCACCGTCGGAAGTCCCTTGGCGTCGATCTTGAGGACGGCGACGTCGCTCTCCTCGTCCTGGCCGACGACCCGCGCCTCGAACTCGCGACGGTCCTTAAGCTTCACCGTGACTTTCTGCGCATCGGCGACGACGTGGGCGTTGGTCAGGACGACGCCGTCGGATCCCACGATGAAGCCCGAGCCCTCGCCCCGCATGGGAACCGACGGGCCGTGCGGGATGCCGGGCAAGCCGCGGAAGAACTGCTGGAACGGATCGTCCGGTCCGAAACCGGGCATCGAAGGTGACTGCGCCGAGGTCCTGACCGCCGCCTTGACGCTGATGTTCACGACTGCCGGGCCGTACTGCTCGACGAGCGCGGTGAAGTCCGGCAGGCCGTCGTGCATCGCGGCCGTCTGTGCCGGGGTCGTGACCGCAGGCGCATCCTGCCTCCCGACCTCGCTTTCCTCGGCGTGCGGCGCCGCTCCGTAGAGATAGAGCGCTCCCGCCGGCAGCGCCACCGAGGCCGCGCCCGCAATCGCGGCCACGAATGACCGACTGGGTACTCTCCGGGTTGCCATGTTCGCTCCTCCTCCTTCCGGTTCGGGCTGCGGACCGCCGGGGCGGTACCGCGACTGCCGCAATCATGAGGAGCGAGACTTAAGCGAGACTTAGCCCGGGGCTGCCGCCGGCGCCGGGAAGATGACCTTCACGCGCAATCCCCGGCCCTCGTCTGCCGACCCGAGCTCGATGCGAGCCCCGTGCTGGTCCGCGATGGCCTTCACGATCGCGAGTCCGATGCCGCTGCCCGGCGAGCTCGTGCCGGGAACCCGGTAGAAGCGGTCGAACACGCGTTCCCGCTCGGCATCGGGAATGCCGGGTCCCGAATCCGAGACCGCAATGACGGCCTGCGGCCCGGCAGGCCCCGGCTGCAGACCGACCGCGACGTCCACTCGCCCGCCGATCGGGGTATAGCGAATGGCGTTGTCCACGATGTTGCGGACCATCACATGGAGCGCGTCGGGATCGCCACGCACCACGGCGCGCTCGGAGCCTACGACGCCGAGGTCGATGCGCTTCAGGTCCGCCACCGGCATGAGGTCCTTCACGACATCCTGCACCACGCCGTCGAGCGCGACAGCTCGAGGTTCTCCCTCGCCTTGTCGTTCGTGCCGTGCCAGTGTCAGCAACTGCTCGACGAGGCGGGTCGCCCGCTCCACGCCAGTCTCGAGCCGTCGCACCGCGTCTCCGCGCTCGACCTCGCCGTCCGCAGCCGATAGCGCCTGCAGTTGCAGGCTCAACGCCGTGAGCGGCGACCGTAACTCGTGGGCCGCGTCCGCGATGAACGATCGCTCGTGTGCGAGAGCCGATGCGAGGCGCCCGAGCAGTTCGTTCAACGCATCGACGAGCGGCCGGACCTCCTCGGGCAACCCGTCCGTGGAGAGCGGCTCCAGAGCGCGCGGATTGCGTTCGCGAACCGAGTTGGTCAGGTCTGCAAGCGGCGAGAGCGACCGGCCGACGATCCACCAGATCAGCAGGCCGAGCGCGGGCATCAGCAGGCCGAACGGCGCCAGCGTACTCAGGGCGAGGCGCGCCGCCCGCTTCTCCCGCATCTCGAGCGGCTGGCCGACCTGGATCACGTGGCCGCGGGCGAGCACGCCGAACACGCGCCAGCGTCCCGCGCGTGTGTCCACGGTGGAAAGCCCCAGGGTGGTGCTCGCCGGCAGCCCGGCCGAGGGTTGTGATGCATACACGCGCTCCCCGCTCAGCGTCCACACCTGCACCACGAAATCGTACTGGGGCACCTCCTGCGGCAGGCCCGGCTGCACCGCCAGGCCGTAGGCCTGGTCGCGCAGCAGCAGCGCCGTCTCCCGCAGGTGGTAATCGAAGAATGCGTTCGCCTCGGCGAGCGAATTGCGGTAGATCACCACGCCTCCGGCGACGCCCACGAGCAGGACCGCGCCGAGCAGCCCGACCAGCAGTCGGGAGCGCAATGAGTTCATTGGGCGGCTGGCACGCGATAGCCCACGCCCCGGACGTTCAGGATGAAATCGGCACCGAGCTTGCGACGCAACGAGTGGATGTGGACCTCGACCACGTTGCTGCCGATCTCCTCATCCCAGCCGTAGAGCCGCTCTTCGAGCTGCCCCCTCGACAGAATGCGGCCCGGGTGCTCCATGAGTGCGTGCAGGAGCGCAAATTCCCGCGCCGACAGGGTGACTGAGCGACCGTCCCGATGGACCTCATGCTTCCCGGGGTCGAGGACGGTCCCGAGATGCTCGATCGCCGCACTTGCCCGTCCGGCCTTCCTGCGCATCACGGCCCGGACGCGAGCGGCGAGTTCGGTCAGTGCGAACGGCTTGACGACGTAGTCGTCCGCCCCGGCATCCAGCCCCTCGACACGATCTGAAATCGAATCCCGCGCGGTCAGGATCACGATAGGCAGGTCCGCGCCCCTCCGGCGAGCGGACCTGAGGATCTGCAGCCCTTCCCTGCGTGGCAGTCCGAGGTCGAGCAGACAGACGTCGTAGTCACCCGCCTCGAGCGCGTGGTCGGCTGCAGCGCCGTCGCGCACCCAGTCCACGGCAAAACCCTCACGCCGCAGCCCCGCCTGGACCGCCTCGCCGATCATGGGATCGTCTTCTGCCAGCAGGAGCCGCAATGTCGTGCCTGCCACGGATGTCCGACCCGTATCAGGATGAACGAGGTGCAGCCAGGCAGCAACCGAGCTGCCCTCACTGATGCTCGCGATGCGGCGAGCCAGCAGTCCTTGCCGCGGCAGAAGGACAGTATTTCTACGCTTGCACCGGCACGACGGTGGTTTCAACTTGTCAGGGCATGAACGACCGACCGCTTGAGCCACTGTCCGCCGAGGCGCTGCGCTGGCGTTGCGCCGACAGCGAGTTCGAGTTCGAAACGACTGCGGACCTTGCGGAGTCGGGCGACGGGCTCGGCCAGGACCGGGCGAGGGAGGCGCTGCGATTTGGCGCTCGTGTCGCGAGCCCGTCCCACCACGTCTACGCGATGGGCGATGCCGCGACCGACCGCCTGTCGCTCGTGCTGCAGTCGCTCGGCGGCGAGACGCGGGGCCGGCCGGTCCCGCGCGACTGGTGCTACATCAACCGCTTCGACGATCCCCGGCGGCCGCGCGTGCTCACGCTGGAAGCGGGCAAGGGCGTGGAGCTCAAGCGGGACATGAACGCCCTGATCGAGGAGATCGGCGCAGCGCTGCCTGCGGCCTTCGAGTCGGACAGCTACCGGACCAGCCGCACGGCGATCGACCAGGAGTTCGAGGAGCGGGAGCGGCATTTCTTCGAGCAGGTGCAGGCGGATGCCGAGAAGCACCACCTGGGCCTGGTGCGCACGCCACAAGGGTTCGCGATTGCCCCCCTTCGGGACGGCGCGTTGCTCGAGCCAGACGAGTTCAACAAGCTGCCGGAATCCGAGCAGAAGCTAGCCCTGGAACAGATCGAGCGCCTGACCAACGAGCTCAAGGCGCACATCGAGCACATGCCTGCCCTCGTCCGCGAGCGCCACAAGCACGTACGGGAACTCGACCGTCAGGTCACGGAGCTGGCGATCCGCGGCGTCGTCGGCGAGCTCAAGGAGAAGTACGCCGGAAGCCAGCCGGTGTCCGAGTACCTCGCGGAGGTCGAGCGCGACCTGATCGGAAACGCGCAGCTCTTCCGTCAGGAAGAGCGACCGTCGCTCTTTGCCGCGCTCGAGCCCGGGGAACGGGCGATGGGCCTCAAGCGCTACGAGGTCAACGTCCTGGTCGAGAACTCGGGTGCCGGGGCACCTCCGGTCGTGCACGAGACCAGTCCGACCTACCAGAACCTGCTCGGGCGCGTGGAGCACTCCGCCCAGTTCGGTACCCTTACGACCGACTTCAGCATGATACGAGCCGGCGCGCTGCATCGGGCCAACGGCGGCTACCTCGTGATCGAGGCCATGCGGCTGCTGTCGCACCCCTATGCGTGGGAAGCGCTGAAACGTGCCCTGCTCACGCGCGAGGCCCGGGTCGAATCGCTGGGCGAGATGCTCAGCCTCGTCAGCACGACCACGCTCGAGCCCGAGCCCGTCCCGCTCGACGTCCGGGTCGTGCTCGTCGGGCCGCGCTTCGTTTACTACCTGCTCGGCGCGATCGACGAGGATTTCCAGGCGCTGTTCAGCGTGGTCGCTGACTTTGCCGAAACGATCGAGCGTACGCCGGCCGCCCTGCAGTCGTATGCGTCGCTGCTCGGAACGCTGGCCCGACGTGCGGGGCTCAGGCCCCTGCACCGCTCGGCCGTCGCCCGGCTCGCGGAAGAAAGCGCGCGCTCGACGGGGGACGCGCACCGGTTCTCGGCGCACGTACGCGACGTCGCGGACCTGCTGCGCGAAGCGGACTACCTCGCGGCCGAGGCGAGGCGAGACGTGGTGCTCGCGGCCGACGTCGATCGCGCGGTCGCGACCCAGATCAGGCGCCTCGACCGGATTCGCGAGCTCTCGCAGGAGGCGATCCTTCGAAATCACGTCCTGATCGACACGGGTGGCTCGGCGGTTGCACAGGTGAACGGCCTGTCGGTGGTCGACGCGGGGGGCTTCGCGTTCGGCCAGCCTTCGCGGATTACGGCGACCGTGCGCATGGGCGAGGGCGAGGTGGTCGACATCGAACGGGAGGTGGAACTCGGCGGAGCGATCCACTCCAAGGGCGTGCTGATCCTGGGCTCCTTCGTGGCGGCGCGCTACGCGCAGAGCACGCCGCTGTCGCTGCGCGCCACGCTGGTGTTCGAGCAGACCTACGGCGGGGTGGAGGGCGACAGCGCATCGCTCGCCGAGACCTGCGCGCTGCTGTCCTCGCTCGCCGACCTGCCCCTGAAGCAGGCCGTTGCCGTCACCGGGTCGGTCAACCAGCTCGGACGCGTGCAGGTCGTCGGTGGCATCAACGAGAAGATCGAAGGCTTCTTCGACGTCTGCCGGCAGCGCGGGCTGACGGGCGAGCAAGGCGTCATCATCCCCGCGGAGAACGTCCAGCATCTCATGCTTCGTGACGACGTCGTCGAAGCGGCCCGCGCCGGGCGGTTTCACGTCTATGCCGTTCGTACGGTGGACGAGGCGATGTCGTTCCTCGCCGGCGTCCCGGCGGGCGAGCGCGGCGAGTCGGGCGACTTCCCGGAAGGCTCGGTCAACCGCCGAGTGGAGGATCGCCTCCTGGCATTTGCCCGGAAGCGAAAGCGCTTCTCGCGGGCCGGACAGGGCAAGGCAGGCAGGCACGACGGGAGCCCGCAGTGAGTACGCCTGTCCCGGCCGTCGATCGAATAGTCGTCGCATTCGACTCCTACTGCCCGGCGGGCGCGGCGCTCGAGCTCGCTCTGCAGTTGGCGGGCCCCGTCGCACAGTCGGTGCACGCCTTGTATGTCGAGGAATCCGACGCGCTGACCCTCGGCGCCTTCCCCTGGGCGCGCGAAGTTGCCCTGGCGACGGCCGAGTCCCGCCCGGTGCTCCAGGAGGTGCTGGAGCGGGAATTCAGCAGCCGGGCTGCCGCCGCGCAGGCGCTGTTCAACGCGATGGCCGCCGGGACCCGTTCGGCGAGTTTCGAGCGCGTGCGCGGGCACATGGCGGAGGAACTCCGGCGAACCGCGACGAATGCGGCGGGGATCCTGCTCGACTGGCCGCCCGCCCGGCGCAGGAGCCGCTCCTGGGCGCGCATGGTGGCCCGCACCCTGCTCGAACTGCGCGCGCCATTCGTGGGCCTGGTCGAGGCCGGTAAGGTCCGCGCCTCGGCATTGCTCATCGTGCGCTCGCAGCAGGGATCGGGTCGCGCGCACGAACTGGCGTGCCGACTCATGCGCGGGGAAGCGGCTCAGACGACGGAATTCCGCGGCCAAGTCACGGCTGCCGCGGTGCTCGAGCGAGCACGACAGGTGCAGGCCGGCGCGTTGCTGGTCGAGCAGGATGCGGCTGCCGATGCCGAGGCACTCCTCGCGGAGCTGGCATCGCGCTGGTCCGGTTCGCTTCTGCTGCTGCGCTGACCAGGCCCCGCGACGGGGCTGGCGCGGTCCGCTACAGCATGAACGGCACCAGCCACCAGCTCCGGCTCCTGTACTCCGCCCAGCCGGGATGACGCGCCAGGCTCGCCTCCTTCATGACCATGTTGGTCGCGAAGAGCGTCCCCCAGATGAAGGCGAGCACGACCCACGGCCACCAGTGCCACACCAGGAGCGCGAACGATCCGTACACGAGCATCTCACCGAGGTAGTTCGGGTGGCGGACGTAGCGGTGCACGCCGTCCGAAATGAGCCCGCGCTGCAGCCTGAGAGTGAAGAATTTCTGCGCGTCCGCCGCGATCATGAGCGCACAGCCGAGGATGCAGAGCGTGATGCAGAGCGCGAACCAGGCCGGCTCGGGCAGCGGATACGCGAGTCCGGCCCTGCCCGAGATGAGCAGCCAGCCGAAGGACCAGTACATCAGCAGTCCGGCGAACGTATAGAGCCCGCCGCCGATCGTCGTACGCCGCTGCCAGTTCGGATCGGGGAAAGCCAGGTCCTTCAGCAGCCACACGAGGCCGTAGGATCCGTGCAGCGCAAGATAGATCCACGCCGCCGGTGCCGTCGCGGCCGGCGTCCTGCCTGCGTAGTACCACATCATGAGCGCAAGGACCGGGAAAGTGCCTGCCTTCTGCAGGTTGATGACCCAGGCGAGTTTCCACGGGCGCGGACCACCGAGCAGGTTGAACATCATGTGGTCGTTGTAGCGGCGCAGCGCCAGCGCCCACGCCGGGGCGCGGCTCGCAACCTGCTCACTCGCACTCGAGGCCGTCGTCGCCATCGTCCACCTCCGCGTTCGTGACACGCCGCCGTCGACCGGCACGGCCGGGCGACTGCGAGCCCCTCAGGCCGGCTCGGCCACTGACGGCAGTCCGGCGAGCGCCATGGCCAGTTCGGCCGCGTCGTACTGCCTGTCTTCCAGCTTGCCGGCAAAGTAGTCGATATACGCCTGCATGTCGAAGTGACCGTGGCCGCAGAGGTTGAAGAGGATCGCGCGCGATGTGCCTTCCTCGCGGCAGCGAACGGCCTCGTCGATCGCACCCTTGACGGCGTGGTTGGCTTCTGGCGCCGGCAGGATGCCCTCGGCGCGGGCGAACTCGACGCCGGCCGCGAACACCCTGGTCTGCTCGTAGGCCCGCGCCTCGAGCAGGCCCAGTTCCTTCAGGTGACTCACGAGCGGGGCCATGCCGTGATACCGGAGGCCGCCGGCGTGGAAACCCGGCGGGGTGAACGTCGAGCCCAGCGTGTGCATCTTGGTGAGAGGCGTCAGGTGTGCCGTGTCGCCGAAATCGTAGGCGTAGGTTCCGCGCGTCAGGCTCGGGCAGGCTGCGGGTTCCACGGCAACGACCCGCACTTTCTTCCCGCCGCGCAGCTGGCGGCCGATGAACGGAAAGACGATCCCCGCGAAATTCGAGCCTCCGCCCGTGCAGCCGACGACGACGTCCGGGTAATCGCCCGCCATTTCGAGCTGCTCGATCGCTTCGAGGCCGATGACCGTCTGGTGAAGCAGCACGTGGTTCAGCACGCTGCCGAGCGCGTACTTCGTGTCGTCGCGCTGTGCCGCGAGCTCGACGGCCTCCGAAATCGCAATGCCGAGGCTTCCCGGGTGCCGGGGATCCTTCGCGAGAATCGCGCGCCCCGACTGCGTCTCGCTCGAGGGTGACGCGACGCAGCGAGCCCCATACGTCTCCATCAGGGCGCGCCGGTAGGGCTTCTGGTCGTAGGAGACCCGCACCATGAAGACCTGCACCTCGATCCCGAACAGCGCGCCCGCGAAGGCGAGCGACGAGCCCCACTGCCCCGCACCGGTTTCAGTCATCAGGCGCTTCACGCCGGCCTGCTTGTTGTAGAAGGCCTGGGCGACGGCCGTGTTCGGCTTGTGACTGCCGGCGGGTGAGACGCCTTCGTACTTGTAGTAGATCCGGGCCGGCGTCTGCAGCGCCTTCTCGAGCCGCCGCGCACGGAACAGGGGTGCCGGCCGCCACTGCCGGTAGACCTCGCGCACGGGTTCCGGGATCGGCACCTCGCGCTCGAGCGTCACCTCCTGCTGGATGAGTTCCATCGGGAACAGGGGCGCGAGGTCGTCGGGGCCGACCGGCTGGTGCGTGCCGGGGTGCAGCACCGCCGGCGCCGGCTTCGGCAGGTCCGCCTGGATGTTGTACCAGGCTTTCGGGATCCGGGATTCGTCCAGGAGATACTTGACCTGTTCGCTCATGGCCTGGGCTCGCGTTCTCACACCCGCATCGGATCGTGCGGTACTGCCGAAGAATAGCAGGGTGCGGGCGCAAGCCCTGCTGCGGGTCAGTCTGGTGCCGCCCTGACCTCCGAAAACGCAGGTCTCAGCGGATGTAGCGCCGGATCATCTCCAGCAGGACCGTGGTGTCGCGGCCCCTGCCGAGCGGGAGATGTTCCCGCACGTGGCCCTCGAGAACCGCCGTCATCAGGCCGTTCGCGGCACCACGCACGGCCGCCAGCTGCTGCAGGATCTCGCCGCACTCCCGCGCCTCGGCCAGCGCGCGCTCGACGGCCTCGACCTGCCCCTTCAGCCGTCGAACGCGGGCGAGCAGCCTGGCCTGGTCGCGAATCGTATGGGCCACGGGCGTCTCCGGGCGTTTATACTGGTAGGGAGTATATAGACCGCATCCGACGCATGCATCCGACCGTCGAGCCCGCACACAGCCACGTCTTCGACCTGCACAACCCGGTCGCGGAGCGCCGTACGCGGCAGGTCATGTGGCTCACGCTGGTGATGATGGTGGTCGAGATCGCCGCCGGAACCCTGTTCGGCTCGATGGCGCTGCTCGCGGACGGCTGGCACATGAGCTCCCACGCGCTTGCGCTCGGCGTCTCCGCCGGAGCCTACGCGCTCGCTCGGCGCTTCGCACAGGATCCGCGGTTCGCGTTCGGCACATGGAAGATCGAGGTCCTCGGCGGCTACACCAGTGCCGTATTCCTGCTCGGCGTGGCCGCGTACATGGGCTTCGAATCCGTCGAGCGGCTCCTGAGCCCCGCGCCGATCCGCTTCGACGAGGCGATCCTGGTCGCCGTCATCGGGTTCGTCGTGAACGTGGTCTCGGCATGGCTGCTGTCCGGCGGCGGCCACCATCACGGGCACGCGCACTCCGCGGCCGATCGCGACCACGCGAGTCACGTGCCGCACTCGCATCACCACGACCTCAACCTCCGCTCCGCCTACCTGCACGTCCTGGCCGATGCCGCGACCTCGGTATTCGCCATCGTGGCGCTGCTCGGCGGCAAGTACTTCGGTGCGGCCTGGCTCGATCCGCTGATGGGAATCGCCGGCACGATCCTGGTCGGCCGCTGGGCCATCGGCCTGCTGCGCGACACCGGTCGCGTGCTGCTCGATGCCGAAATGGACGCCCCGGTGGTCGCGGAGATCATGGAAGTCCTGCGCGGTCTCCCGCAGCCTTCGACGCTGCGTGATCTGCACGTCTGGCGCGTGGGCAAGGGCAAGTACGCCTGCATCGTGAGCATCGCGACCGACGCCGACGTGACCGCCGATGCAGTGCAGCGGCAGCTCGCCGTACACGACGAACTGGCCCACGTGACTGTCGAGGTCACCTCGCTCCAAGTGCCGGTCGCGACGGCCTGAAACGAAAGCGTCACAGTGGAGGCTTAGTCTGACGGGTCCGTCCCCCGTGACCCGCCATGGCAATCGATCGGCTTCTGAATCGCACGCTGGCTGCGTTGCGCGACCTCCGCGACCGTGCCCTCGACGAGCTGATCGAAGACGCGCTCATCCGGGAGGAGGCGCGGCGCCTCGGGCTGTCGGTCAGCGACGACGAGCTGGTCGCCGCCATCACCTCGATGCCGGAGTTCCAGGAGAACGGCCGGTTCAGCAAAGACCTCGTAGAGCGCATCCTCACGGCCCAAC
>Ga0114938_1001810_pt1 | contig 14124 bp, 10 predicted proteins | sample AshMeaBigSpring_FD_88675 | JGI IMG/M metagenome (GOLD analysis project Ga0114938, IMG submission 88675) | Groundwater microbial communities from Big Spring, Nevada to study Microbial Dark Matter (Phase II) - Ash Meadows Big Spring | ecosystem: Environmental > Aquatic > Deep subsurface >...
CTCCCGCTCCACATCCCCGAACACGAAGCGCCGGTCCACCACGCGGGAAATGCAGTGGTAAATCGCCGGCTTCACCGCCGAATCCTTCCATGGCGCCAGCCATCGCTTCCTGCTCACGCCCCCCTATTAACCCCGCAAATCCACCTGACAAGCGGATTTTCTATAGTTTGTCTGGGATTTTATCAGTCATCACCCTGCCCCAGCCTCACCACTCATAACCAGCCAATCGTCCCGACTCTACACGCGGGAGGCCCTTGCCCTTGGCCTTGGCCTTGGCCTTGGCCTTGGCCTTGGCCTTGGCCTTGGCCTTGGCCTTGGCCTTGGCCTTGGCCTTGGCCTTGGCCTTGGCCCTTGCGGTCGTCCTTCCGCTGTGCTCCGGAACGCCCGCAAGGGCAAGCAAACCAACAAACAGAAATCAAGCCGCGATGGTATCCCAATTATGAGGCAGCACTCCCGGTCGGTCAGGAACCTTTCGGGGTGCTCGATTTATGAGGTAACATGACATGGGATCGCGCGGGTGGCGCTACACATCAACCGTGCGGGTCAAGGATCACGGAACAACGGCATCGTTGGTCAGGGCGCCGGTGCACAGCGTGGTGGTGGTGCCGCTGGTGACGGCCAGGCCGATGTAAATGTTGGAGGCCATCGAGATGTTGGTATTCTTGCCAAGCTGGACCCAGGTGCCGCCGTTGGTGGACATGAAGGCCTTGAAGGTGTTTCCGCTGCGGGTCAGGCGGACCCAGTAGGGAGCGACCTTCCCTGTGGAAGATGTTACCGAGGTGGTGCCACCGGAGGATGTCCGGCGGGTGAACTGGACTCCGCTGGACGGAGTGAGCCAGACCCCGGCTTCGCGGGAGTTCGCATTGAGCGATTCGCGGATCATCACGCCGGCTTTGGCGTTGGCACCGGTGTTGGTGAGGCTTTGCACTCTCACGATGATGTCGCAATCACCGCTGGCGGTCTGATAGACGAAGCGGCAGGCGTCGGCGGTCCCGGTGATGCCCGCGCCGGCTCCGGCGAGCGTGTAGCTGCCCGCATTGTAGGCAGCGCTGCCGGTGAGCCCGACGCTGCCGATATCCTGGCTGAGCCATGGGCTGGGCAGGCTGCTCGTCACAGTGATGGTGATGGTTTCAAAATCACTCAGCGCGGGGCTGCCATTGTCCGTCACACGTACGGTGACCGGATAGTCGCCCGCTGCCATAGCACCCGAGGGCGTCCATGAGAACACGCCGGTGGTGGCATGGATCGTGGCTCCGGAAGGAGCGCCCGCATCAAGAGTGTAGGCCAGCGACTGCGCGGGCACATCCGTATCGGCGGCCGTCGCAGTGAAGGTGAGGTTCGCTTCCTTGGCGACGGACTTGTTGCCGATGGCAGCCAGAACCGGCGCGGTGTTCACCGCGTTCACGGTGATTGTGAAGGTTCTGGAGGAGTTGTTGCCCGCGGAGTCAACGGCGGTGGCCGTGACAGTGGTCGTGCCAAGCGGGAACAGGGAACCGGAGGCCGGGGTGTTGTTCGTCGCAACGGAACCGTTCACGATGTCCACGGCGCTGGTCGTGAAGGTCACCACGGCTCCTCCCGCCTCGGTGGCAGGCACCGACATGTTGGACGGCACCGAAATCACAGGCGGCGTGGTGTCCCGGACGGTCACCGTGAAGGACGCGCTGCCCGTGTTGCCCGCGGCATCGGTGGCGCTGGCTGTCACGCTGGTGGTGCCGAGCGGGACGACCGAGCCCGAGGCCGGGTTGTTTGCCGTCGCCAGCGGACCGTCGATGTCATCGACCGCGCTGGTGGAGAATGTGGCCACCGAGCCGGACGGACCGGAAGCTTCCAGGATGATGTTGGACGGCACGCTGACGACCGGTGCGACGGTGTCATTGACGGTGACGTTCACCATCCCCGTGGCGGAGCCGCCCTTGCCGTCGGACACGGAGTAACTGAAGCTGTCCGCGCCGGTGAAATTGACGAACGGCGTGTAGGTAGCGGTGATGCCGTTGAGCGAAACCGAACCGTTGGTGCCTTGCGTGAACGACTCCACAATCAGCGGATCGTTGTCCGGATCACTCATGGGAAGGACGATGCCGCCCGCAGTATTGGCGCTGATGGTTAGATCGCCGCCGGGAGCAAGCGGCGGTGCGTTCACCGTGATGGCGAGTGTGGCGGAGCTTTCACCATTCGCATTGGAAGCGGCGAGTTGGAGCAGATAGTTGCCCGGCTGCGGGAACGTGACCGAAGTGGCTGCCTGGCCGGCATTTCCAAATACCGCGGACCCGGGACCGCTGAGCTGGGTCCACAGCACGGCATCGGCATTGGCCGCAGTGCCCGCCAAATCCACCGCGATGCCGGGATTGGCGGCGGGGGACGAACCGATGGCGACATCCGGGACCGGATTCGAAACCAGCGAAACCGTCAGGCGCGGACGCTGGGCCACGGTGGCCGCGTCATCGGAACTGAGCCGGGCGAATTGGCTGGCGGCACCCGCTTCGGTGGCCGGTGAGAACAGCATCAGGTTGAGCGGTTGTCCCGCCGCAAGCGCGGAACCCACGCTGGCGACAAAGTCCGCGGTGGATGCGAAGGATTTCTGCACTCCGGTGGCAGTGGCGGTGAAGCCGGGAACGGACGACAACACGGTGCTGGAGAAATCACCGCCCGGGGTGGTCCAGAGATTGCCGGCGGTGGTGGCACCCGTGCGTGAGGCCCAGGTCGCGCCGGTTCCAGCGCCGTTCGTGGCGGTGATGCCATCGCCGGTGCCTTCAACCGGTGTGCCGAGCAAGGGCCTCAGTTCGAGAGTTCCCACCGTGCCGCTGCCGGCCGACGGAGATGTCCAGAGATCGAGTTGCGCGGAGGCCACCGCAGAGCCCGCCGGTATGGCGGACAGATCAAAGGACAACACCGTGCGCAGGTTGTAGCTGGTTTTTCCGACAAGCACCTGATCCCGCGCGCCGGAATTCCAGGCCGTGTTGTCGGCGCGGATGATGGTGGCGGTGTGGGAATAGCCGTTCTCCCCCTGACGGAACGTATAGGTCGCGGGCATGGCGACGCTGACCGTGATTTGATCCGAACCGGTGGTCGTGTTGGGAGCGGTGCCGAGAGTGGCGGCGCATTGGATCACATAAATCCCCGGCGCGGAAAACACGGCCGTGGTATCGGCGGTGGAGGCGTTGGCGAAGCTGACCTCGCCGGGACCGGACAACTTGGTCCATGCAAAGGCAAACGGACCGGGAGCGGAAACCGGACCGGCCATGGCCGTGAAGCGAAGGGCATCCGAAGCATCGGGAAGCGAGACCGAAGCCACCGATGGACTCGTGATGCTCACCGAAGGAGCGGGGAAACTTGCGGCGGAAGTCGGGTTGGTGCCGGCGACATACTCCTCGACGTTGGAAAACCCATCGCCATCGGGATCCGCGCCGTCGGCCGCATTGCCGGTGTTTTGATAGGTTCCGAAATTCGTGAAGCGCCAGTTGTTGTAAGCCACCGCGTCATCGATGATGACAAAGGTGCTGAAAGCACTTCCCTGATAGTCGCTGCTGTTGATGGTGGCGACGCACGCATAGCTGCCGACAGCGACGGGCGCGGCACTGCTGCCATTGTAGGTGAAGCTCACCGGCAGGCCGGCGGGAGTGGTGGTGGCCGTCGCGTTCTTGGGAGTGCCGTCATGCACGGCGGCGAGCGTTTCGAACGCCACGGCGGCTGGAGCCTTGCCAATGACAAGCGTGGCAGTGGCGCTGCTGGTGGAGAGAGGATCATCCACCACGGCGCAAACCGCATGGTTTCCGCCGGAAACGGGAAGCTCCGCGGAACCGTCGTAAGTCACCGATACAGGAACTCCCACCGGATTGGTGGACACCGTGACGGACTTCGGAGTGCCGTCATAGGTGGCGCTGAGATTGGAGATGGTCAAGGCGACGGCGGGCGGCGTGGTTCCATAGTCATCCGCGCCGACCAGCACAATGTCGTCGATGGCAAAAGCGCCGGGCGTGACGCTGGAAACGCTGCGGCTTTCGATGCGTAGGCCGGTGAGGTCTTCAATGCCCGCAAGCCCGATCTGCGAGAGCGGAATCTGAACACGCTGCCAACCCACGACGGCGGGCACCGAGATGGGAGCGGCTTCCAAAGCGATACCGCCGCGCGAAGCGCCGATCTGCAGGGGGGGCGGGGTGGTTCCCTCGCCATTCACCCAGAACGAAAGAGCGGCGATGCCTTGCAACGAGCGGGAGGAGCAGGTCAGCGACACGCCCTTGCCGCTACCCGCCGGAACCGAAATGGCCTGCGTGCCACGGCGGACGGGTTGCGTGTCGGAAAGCGAGGTGTCGCCGGGGCTGGAATTGCTCCAGCCGTTTTCCGGAACGTCGGCGTAAACCAATTGCGACGCCTGTGAGGGAACCGGCGCGGGATAGGCAATCTCACCGATCACGATGCCGCGGCCGCTGGTGGCCAGATAGACGCGACCGTAAACGCGCGGGTCGGCGACAAGGTCGTTCTGATAGCCGAAGTTGTGCAGGTTATCGTTGATGCGCACCCAGTTGGCACCCGCGTCATCACTGCGGTAGAAGCCGACAACGGTGCCGATCTTGCCCCAGATGAAAACCGCGGGATGGCTGGCGGAAGGTGCCGCACGGCCGAAATCGACGCGATAGGCGGCGGCGACGTTGGAAAGCTTGGTGAAAGACACGCCCGAGTTCGTGCTGCGGTAGAGTCCGCCATCATTGGCGGCGGACCAGAGGTGGCCGGTGTATCCCGGCACGCTGCGGAAGATGGCGAGCGAGGAATTCAGGCCGGTGGCGGCGGTGGTGAAGTTCTGGCCGCCATCGGTGCTGACGAGCAGGGCCTTGGTGGTGTTGTTCCAGAGGTAGAAAAGCTGGCCGTTCACGCTATCGGCGATGGGCGTGAGGGAAACGCCGAGCGCCGTGCCGTTGGAGACGGTCCATGTCGCCCCGGCATCGGAGGAAACGTAGGCTTCCGAGTTGGTTGGGCACCAGAGGATGCGCTGACCGTCGGTGGAGAGGATCGCGGTGCCATGGCCGTTGGCGACCGTCGGCGGCTCGCTGGGGAAGGCGCTCCAGGTGGTGGCGGCGTCCTGCGAGAAATAGGTTGCCGTGCTGTTCTGGCGGATCATTTTTTCCGGGGCCAGGGTGGCTCCGGTGATCTTGCTGTTGGAGCCATTGCCGGGCGAGTGGCGGCCGCGCAGGGGCGAGCGGTTCAGGTCATCGTGACGCCATCCGGTGTAGTCGCCGGTGACGCTGACCAGCGACGGACCGGCGGTCGGGCTGTGGAGACCGAGCGGAACGAGTTCCTCAAGGCCGTCGTTGAAGAAAGTCCAGAGGCGGGAGGTTCCAGAGGTGGATAGATTGGTGGTTTGGAAAAGGCCGCCGCCGGTGTTGAAGATGGCGCGCTCGGAATCGAAGGGATCGATGTCGATGTCGGTGATCCAGTGCGGGCTGAGAGTGGAGGACCACGGTGAATTCCCGGTGGAGCGGCTTGCCGTTCGCAACGCGGCGGTCCAGGTGGCACCCCCGTCGATGGAGCGGTATACCTCGTCGCCAGGCCACCAGCGGTTGAGGGTGGAAACGACGACGTGGCCGACCACGCGGGGATCCGCGCTGATGCCGGAGAAGAAACCCTGCCCGGTCGGGGGGAGGATGGAGGTCCAGGTCGTGCCATCAGCGGATAATTTCCAAACGCCGTAGCGGGTGGCGCTGGTGCCGGGGCCGGTGGCGTCGCCCCAAGTCGAATAGAACACGCCCGCGGCGTCGAAGGAGCCTTGGATGGGCATCATTTCGGAGCCGATGATGCTGCCCGGATGACCGGGGACCTCGGCCCAGGTGCTGCCGTTGTCATCGGAGAACCAGAAGCTTTGCGCGGTCAGGGTGTTGGCCGCCGCATAGACGCGGCGATTGGGGCCCGGGTTGGCGGCGTTGGCCGGGGCGTAGATGAGGAAGTTGCAGACGCCCGGGGTGAAATTCGTCATCCGCGTCCAACTCGCGCCATAATCGGTGCTGCGCCAGATGCCGGCATTGCTGGTGCCGACGAGCAGGTTGGCGCCGTTGAGCGGATCGACCACCATGCGCTCGCCGGTTCCCCGGCCCTCTCCGTTGCCGGCCATTTTGAAACCGGGGGTGGTGTAGCTCCATGTGTTGCCGCGGTCGGTCGAGCGATAGACGCGGGAAGGCAGCTTCCAACTCTCCACGCCGCCGTATTGGCCGCTGGCGATGTAGACCCGGTTGGCGTCGTTGGGATCGAGGGCGATGCTGAGCACGCCGAGGTGCTGGAACTCGTTGTTCAATCCGCCGATGTCATCGTTGAGGGCGATCCAGCGGTTGGTGGCGGCATCGAGTCGGTATGCGCCGCCCACATCGGTGCGGGCATAAACGAGACCGGGCTCGGTCGGGTGGAAAACCGTGCCGGTGACAAAGCCTCCGCCGCCGATTTCGGCCGTGCGCCAGGAATAGGACTGCGCGGATGCGGACGGTGACGGAGCAAGCATGAGCGCGAGGCCCAGACAAGCGGCGTGAACGTGGAGCGACAGTTTGCTCATGATGGAGGAACGTTGGGGTTTTCAATGGGTGTTTTGCCGGGTGGTGAAACCCGGCGGGTGGGTTTTAATAAGCAGCATTGGGTTCCTAACGGACAGTAACCGATGCTGCGAATTTGCGGATCCCACCATGATTTCCTGCCGGAAGCCACGATAAAAACGGGAATTCTCACCAGCGTCCCTACCCACGACGCTGGAGATGCTGGGTGCCCGAATCGGATAGAATGAACCGCAATGCCCCGTGAGCGCCACCGAGCTTCGCGGGTGGCGAAGCCGTTTGGCTTGGACGTCGGGAAACGGAGTCCAATGCACGGGCCTGAACGCGAATTTCAGGGGAACCCTGCTCCCTTGACATGGAGCTTCCGCTCTCAACACCTCACGAAGACTGCTGTGAGTCCCGGCTTCTCCCATCATGAATTCTTTCGTCTGCGTGAATGCCAGGCCATCTGCGGTTGAGCTCCTCCTTATGCAGTCGCCGTGAGTGTAAAGGACCGCCGCGGTTCAAATCAAACACCCCGACCCGAAGCCAAATTCTTCGATTTGCGGCTTGAACAATTCGTTATTTCGCGAAATAAAGACCTCCATGAGCTTGAAACGACGAGCGGCGGTGTTCAAGGCGCTGGGGCATCCGGCGCGGTTGGCGATGGTGGAGAGGTTGGGGCGGGGGGATTGCTGCGTGTGCGAACTGCTGGAGGGCACCGAATACCGGAAACTGAGCGCGCCGACCGTTTCCCAACATCTTCAGGTGCTGAAGAGCGCCGGGGTGATCGCGGAGGAGGAGAAGCGCGGGAAGAAGATTTTCTACCGCCTGCTCATGCCGTGTGTGTCGGAGATTTCGCTCTGTGTGAAGGAACGTGAGGTGGCGCTTGGCTCATGAAAAACCCCTCGTCCGGCCAGCCTTCCACGTGTTGTTCCGATGGACATCCGCCGGAGCGGCGGGGAGGCGAAGGCTCCTTGCCGCCGGCAGAGCAACCTTCATCCTTGCGGGAAGATCTGTGGCGGGTGATCACCGGCCTGGTCGTTTGGTGGGTGGTGTATCGCAATCTTGAGGTTGCGGCGGAATGGTTCGCCCATACTTTGTGCGGGTTGCCCAAGGAGTCTCCGCTGGGTGCCGCCGTCGGGTTCTTCGTTTTTGAAACGCCCAAGGTCCTGATGCTGCTTTCGCTGATTGTGTTTGCAGTCGGCATCGTGCGTTCGTTTTTCTCGCCAGATCGCACGCGGCGGATTCTATCAGGAAAACGCGAGTCGGTTGGCAACGTGCTGGCCGCCCTGCTGGGTATCGTCACGCCGTTCTGTTCATGCTCGGCGGTGCCCTTGTTCATCGGCTTCGTGACCACCGGCATCCCGTTGGGAGTGACCTTGTCGTTTCTCATCGCCGCTCCGATGGTGAACGAGGTGGCGCTGGTCCTGTTGTTCGGGCTGTTCGGTTGGAAGGTCGCTGCGATCTATCTGGGCACCGGGTTGTCCATCGCCATCATCTGCGGCTGGGTGATCGGCCGCCTGCGGATGGAGCGCCACGTCGAAGACTGGGTGTTTCAAATCAAGACCGGCGAGTCCGGCCAGGAAGAAGCTCCGGATGCTTCCGCGCGCATCCGGCTCGGCCTGGATGCGATGAGGGACATCGTGGGAAAAGTCTGGCCGTATGTCTTGGCAGGCATCGCCGTGGGTGCCTGGATTCATGGATACGTGCCGGAAAACTTCATGGCGTCCATCATGGGCAAGGGCGCGTGGTGGTCGGTGCCGCTGGCGGTGTTGATCGGCGTGCCGATGTATTCGAACGCGGCGGGCATCATCCCGATCGTGCAGGCTTTGTTAGGAAAGGGGGCCGCTCTGGGGACGGTGCTGGCGTTCATGATGTCGGTCATCGCGCTGTCCCTGCCGGAAGCCATCATCCTGCGCAAAGTGCTCAAACCGCGCTTGATCGCGGTGTTTTTCGGAGTCGTGGCCGGCGGCATCATGCTCGTCGGCTCTCTTTTCAACCTCATCATGTGAACCGAAGCCAAACCACCAAGCACCCCATGAAACTCCAGATCCTCGGCACCGGATGTGCCAAATGCAACCAACTCGCCACCGCCACCAAGGCCGCAGCCGACCGCCTCGGGCTCGAATATGAAATGGAAAAAGTCACCGACTTCATCCGCTTCGCGGAGCTTGGCGTGATGGTCACGCCCGCGCTGTTGGTCGATGGCAAGCTCAAGGTCGCCGGCCGGGTGCCGTCCGATGCGGAGCTTGAAACCATGCTTCATTCCTGAAAATCGTGACTCCACTCCCATGATCGCGAAACAAGTCGTCCGCAGTGTTCTGCTCGTCTTCGTGCTCGGCAGCCTGGCCATCTGGGCGAACCGTGAGTACCAGAAATCCCGGGCCTCCGGCGTGCCCGCCGCCGCGGAAAAACTGCCGATCATGGCCGGCGATCAGGTCATCATGACCTATTTCATTTCCGGCACCCGCTGCGAGTCGTGCCAGAAAATCGAAGCACTCACCAAGGAGACCGCGGAGAAGGATTTCGCCGAGGCGCTCGCCGGCGGGAAACTCGTCTTCCGTGTCATCGATACCGGCGAACCCGGCCACCGGCATTTCATCAAGGACTATCAGCTCACCTCGAAAACCGTGATTCTGAGCCATCGCAAGGACGGCAGGGAAACCGGGTGGAAGGACATGGCCAAGGTTTGGGACTTGCTGGATGAGGCGCCGGCTTTCCACGCCTATCTCGGAGAACAAATCCGGAAATACCTCGGCACGTGAGCTTGTCCGTCATGCTCGGAACTGCGCTTTGGCTCGGATTGCTCACTTCGATCAGCCCCTGCCCGCTGGCTACGAACCTGGCTGCCACCGCATGTCTCTCGCGTCGCGTGGATTCGCGGAAACGCGCGGTCATGGGCGCTTTCGCCTACACGCTGGGCCGCACCGCCGCCTATGCCGCGATCGCCGGGCTGTTGGCCGCCGGGATCGCCTCCGCGCCCGGGATTTCACAAGGCTTGCAGCGCTGGCTGCCGCCCCTTCTCGGGCCGTTGCTGGTGCTGGCCGCCATGGTGTTGTTAGGACTGGTTCCCCTGCCGTTTCAATCCTCATTCGCGAGCCAGGAGGGCGCGGAGAAATGGGCGGCTCGCGGGTTGTGCGGCGAATTCGTGCTCGGCTTTCTGTTCGCAATGTCATTCTGCCCGGTGTCCGCCGCGTTGTTTTTCGGCAGCCTGATCCCGCTGGCGCTCGATGGAGGCCGGATAGTCTTGCCGGTCACGTTGTATGGCATTGGCACCGCGACTCCGGTCGCGGGTCTCGCACTGGTCATGATTTTCAGTGCCCGCGCGGCCTCCCGCCTCGCCGGAGGTGTCGCGCGCCTGCAACCCTGGATTCTCAAAGGCACCGGGGCCTTGCTGCTCCTGGCCGGGCTTTACCTCACGGCGCGCGACACGCTGGGAGCGCTGGATTGATCAACGAACGGCCGATTTTCCGCCCATAATTCCCGCTTTGCCATTCCGGGGATCGGCGCTAGGCTCCGCCCCTTTCCATGAGCACCGCCGACACCTTCCAGCAGCATGTTCTTCCGACTTACGGGCGCTTTCCGCTTGCCCCGGTGCGCGGAGAGGGCTGCCGGCTGTGGGACGAGGCCGGGAAACGTTATCTCGATTTCTGCACCGGCATCGCCGTCTGCTCGCTCGGGCATTGCCACCCGCGCCTCGTCGAAGCCATCCGCGAACAGGCCGGGAAACTGCTGCATTGCTCGAATCTCTATCAGATCCCGCAACAGGCGGAGCTGGCCGAGGAGATCAACACCCATCACGTCCGCATCCCGGGCAAGGTGTTCTTCTCCAACTCCGGGGCGGAGGCCAACGACGGCCTGATCAAATCCGCGCGCCGCTTCGGCCACAAGCGCCCGCAGCCGGACGGCTCGCCGCGTTTCGAAGTCATCACCTTCCTGCAATCCTTCCACGGCCGCACGCTCGGCTCGATGTCCGCCACCGGACAGACGAAAATCCAGGAAGGCTTCGATCCACTGCTGCCGGGATTCCGCTATCTTCCCTTCAACGACATTGCCGCGTTGGAAGCCGGCATCCGCCCGGAAACCGCCGCGATCTTGTTGGAGCCGATTCAGGGTGAGGGCGGGGTGAACACCGCCACGCCCGAGTTCCTGCGCGCCGTCGCCAAGCTCTGCAAGAAGCACGACCTGCTCCTCATGTTCGATGAAGTGCAGGCCGGCTTCGGCCGCTGTGGTGACTCGATGGCCTGGCGCATGATCGCCCCGGAAATCCAGCCCGATGGCATCTCATGGGCCAAGGGCATGGGCGGCGGCGTGCCGATCGGCGCGTTCTGGCTAAGCGACCGCGCCATCGACGATTCCGGCACCGCGCTTTCCTCGCTCATGGGCCCCGGTTCGCATGGCTCCACCTATGGCGGAAACCCGCTCGTCTGCGCCGCCTCGCTCGCGGTGTTGCAGGAAATCCGTGAGAAGGAACTCGCCGCCCACGCCCTGCTGATGGAAGTGCGCATCCGCGAAACGATCCGCTCATGGAAACTCCCCGTCATCACCGAAGTTCGCGGCAGCGGCCTGCTGCTCGGCGTGGCGCTCGACCCCGCGCTCATCCCGACCCCGGAAGGCAAAACCCCGGCGCTCGTCCTGGTGAACAAGCTGATGGAACGCGGCCTGCTGGTTCCGCCGGCCGGTCCGAATACCTTCCGCTTGCTGCCTCCGCTCAATGTCACCGAGGCGGAAATCGACGAGGCCTTGGCCATCGTTCGCGAGGTGCTTGGTGAGTTCTAACCATAATTTCATGAAACATCTCCTCTCCATCGAACAACTCAGCGCCAAGGAAATCCAAGACCTGCTGGAATCCGCCGCGCATTTGAAACTGCAGCGCGGGCGGGACGGCACGCAGCTCGCCGGCCAGACGTGGGCGCTCATTTTCACCAAGTCTTCCACCCGCACCCGCGTCTCGTTCGAGGTCGGCATCCGCGAGCTTGGCGGCTTCCCGATGTTCCTCTCGAAAAACGACATCCAGCTCGGCCGCGGCGAGCTCATCAAGGACACCGCTCGCGTGCTCGGCCGCATGGTGCATGGCGCGATCATCCGCACCTTCGCCCAGCAGGACGTGGTCGAGTTTTCCGAATACTCCGGAATCCCCACGATCAACGCGCTCACGGATGACGAACATCCCTGCCAGATCCTGGCCGACCTGCTGACGGTTCAGGAAAAACTCGGCGGCTGGGAGGGCAGGAAAATCGCCTTCATCGGTGATGGATTCTCCAACATGACGCGTTCCTGGATGTGGGCCGCCAAGCGCCTGGGCTTCGAGCTCGCCATCGCCTCGCCTCCCGCATGCCAGCCGCCCGAGGAGTTTATGAGAGCCTTGGGCGCTCCGAACGTCTCCGTCACCGCCGATCCGAAAACCGCCGTGCGGGACGCCCACGTCATCAACACCGACGTCTGGCTTTCCATGGGCCAGGAGGACCAGAAGGACAAGGAACTCGAATTCGCCGGCTTCGAGGTGAACTCCGGCCTGCTGGCCGCCGCCGCGCCCGGCCACATCGTTCTCCACTGCCTGCCCGCCTACCGCGGCAAGGAGATCAGCGATGAAGTGCTGGAGCTCCACGCCGACACCATCTTCCAGGAGGCCGAGAACCGCCTGCACGCGCAGAAGGCCATCCTCGTGGCGATCGCCCGATGATTCCCGGCGATCCTGCGTCCCCGGGCGGATTGGGAGATTCCGCCATTCCTTCGTTCGGATGCTTGTCGCTGATGCCAGGGCTCAGGCCGACGGTGGCCGCAAGCGTGCCCGCATGGATCAACGGGTGATTCCGCGCTGGGTATTCTCGATGAAGTGGATGAGGCGGGTGACCTGGGGGTTGTCGGCGGCGTGGGTGGCCTTGAGCGAGCTGATGGCGTTTGAGAAATTCTCGTCCTTCTTGAGGAAGAGTTTCCGGTAGGCGGTCTTGAGCGCCCGGATGTCGTCCTCGGAAAAACCGCGGCGCTGGAGGCCGACGAGATTGAGGCCGCGCGTGGAGGCGGGGTGGCCATCGACGATCATGAAGGGCGGGACGTCCTGGGTCACCTTGGAGAGCCCGCCGATCATCGCGTGGCTGCCGATGCGGCAGAACTGGTGGGCGGCGGCGAGGCCGGCGATGACGACGTGGTCCTCGACGGTGATGTGGCCGGCGAGCCCCACGGAGTTTGAAAAGATGTTGTGGTCGCCGATCTGGCAGTCGTGGGCGACGTGGACGTAGCAGAGCAGCAGGTTGTGGGAGCCGATGCGGGTGGGCAGGCTCTCATGGGTGCCGCGGTGGACGGTGGTGTTTTCGCGGAACACGTTGAAGTCCCCGACCTCGAGGGCGGTGGGCTCGCCGAGGTATTTGAGGTCCTGGGTTTTTCCACCGATGGCGGCGAAGGGGAAGAACTCGTTGCCGCGGCCGAATTTCGCCGGGCCTTCGAGCACGACGTGCGAGTGGAGCACGCATTCGTCTCCCAGTTCCACGTGGGCTCCAACCACGCAGAAAGGTCCAATGCGAACCTGGTTTCCGATTTTGGCGAGTGGCGAAACGACGGCGGACGGGTGGATCACGGGCGTGATTTTCGGCGGATCCGCCGGCCCCTGACGAGCATTATTTGCGCGTCCGCCTCAACGGTGGAGCGTGGCGTTCCGGACGTCCTCCATGTCGAGGTCGAGGGCGGCGAGGGACAGGTTCACGTCGCGCAGGAAATAGACCAGCGAGCCGATGAGCGAGAGCATGCAGGCCGAGAACATCGTGACGATGAAGGGTGCCACGGGGAAATGGACGAGGGAACCGAGGAAGATGCCGATCACCAGCACCGCGGCGCACAGCACGGCGGTGACGCCGAAGGTGATCGAGCCGCGCAGCAGGCGCGCGCGGCGGAGCAGGATGTCGAGCTGCTTGGAGACGTGCCCGCCGCCTTCGCCGGATTTCCGCAGGCCATCGCCGAGGAAGCGCGAGCGGTCGATCACGCGGCCGTAGCGGTTGGTGATGGAGAGCAGGAGCAGCCCGACGCCGGAGATGAGGATGACGGGGCCGACGGCGACTTGGAGAATGGGGACGACTTGTGTGATTTCCATGGCGTGTTGGGATGGTCTGTGTGGCGGGGAGGCGGAGCGATGTTCGCCCCGGCTGCCGCCCGCGGCAAGCCCATCGCAGGATGCGGTCCGGATTTGATGGATCACGCGTTCCGTACCTGCGGAACCGGCTGGCCCTCTGGCGCGAGCGGGGTGATGGCCAATTTGCCCGTTGCCTCGCATGGCGGGCTGGTCCAACATTTCCGTGCCGATGGTTGAATCCACGCCCGCTGTTGAAATCCGGAATCTGGTGAAGGACTTCAAGACCTCCCTCCGCCGCAAGCCGCTGCGCGCGGTGGACGGCGTCTCGCTGCGCATCATGCCGGGCGAGGTGTATGGCCTCATCGGCCCGAACGGCTCCGGGAAATCCACCACGATGAAGGCGCTGCTGGGATTGGTGGCACCCACCTCCGGGACGTGCGCGATTTTCGGCAAGGACTCGCTCCAGGTGGACTCCCGAAATGATGTGGGCTTCCTCCCGGAGAATCCCTATTTCTACAAACACCTGAGCGGCGGGGAAACCCTGCGGTTCTA
>Ga0114938_1001812_pt1 | contig 14117 bp, 12 predicted proteins | sample AshMeaBigSpring_FD_88675 | JGI IMG/M metagenome (GOLD analysis project Ga0114938, IMG submission 88675) | Groundwater microbial communities from Big Spring, Nevada to study Microbial Dark Matter (Phase II) - Ash Meadows Big Spring | ecosystem: Environmental > Aquatic > Deep subsurface >...
CTCGACCGGTTCCTCCTGAAGGTGCTTGTCCCGTTTCCTGCCGTTGACGATCTCGTGGCGATCCTGCAGCGGACCACAACCGAGTCGGCCGGCGAGGTCCGCCCGGTTGCGGCAGGCGACGTCGTCACCGAGATGATCGGGATGGTGCGACAGGTCCCGGCCGCCTCCCACCTGCTGGAGTACGCCTCGCTGCTCGTGGTCGCCACCCATCCCGGGCGTCCCGGAGGGGTCCCGGCGGTCGACACCTACGTGCGGTTTGGCGCCAGCCCCCGTGCCGCCCAGGCGATGGTGCTGGCGGGAAAGGCCCGCGCCCTCATCGAGGGCAGGCTCAACCTCGCCGCTGACGACATCCGCACCGTTGCGCCGCTCGCCCTGCGCCACAGGCTCGTCCTCGGCTACGAGGCAGTGGCGGACGGAGTGGCCGCCGATGCCATCATCGCTGACGTCCTGTCCGCCCACCCCGCTCCGCCCGCCGGCGTCTGATGCTGCTCGACGCCCCCATGCGCTCCCGGCTCGATCGGCTGGCCCTGAACGGGAAGCGACGGGTGCGGGGAGTGTGGAGCGGGCGCAACCGCTCGGTCAGGCTCGGGGAGAGCCTCGACTTCGCCGATTATCGCGAGTACTTCCCCGGGGACGACTTCCGCCGCATCGACTACAACCTGTGGGCCCGGCTCGGGGTGGTGCTTGTCAGGCTGTTCGAGGCCGAGGACGAGATGCCGGTGTCGGTGATCGTCGACACCTCTGCGTCGATGGGGTTGGGCGACAAGTTCCCCACCGCACAGCGTCTTGCCGCCATGGTGACCTACCTGGCGCTGGCCTCGGGGGAGCGGGTGCGGCTCCTCACCGTCCCGGCCTTGGGGAAGCCGTCACTCACCGGTCCGTGGGCCCGGCATGTGGCCACCTGGCCCCGTCTCGAGGGCTGGCTCGAGGCACTCACCCCGGCCGGCGGCACCGACCTGGCGGCGGCGGCCCGGCTCATGGCCACCCCCGGCGCCCACCGCGGCCCTGTGGTGCTGGTGAGCGATCTCCTCACCACCGACTGGGGTGGGGCGCTCGACCTCCTCGGCGCCCTCGGCGGGGGCGCCGTGCTCCACGTCCTCGACCCCACCGAGTTGGAGCCGGAACTGACCGGGGACCTGACGTTGCGCGACGTAGAGACGGGGCGAGAGCTGCAGGTCTCGGTGAGCGACGCTGCGCTGGAGCGCTACCGCAAGCGGTTGACCCGCTTCCGCCAAGATGCCGCCGCGCGCACCAAGCGGGCGGGGATGGACTACGTGGCGGTGCGGGCCGCCCCCGATGCGCTCGACCTGACGCTGCGCCACCTGGTTGCCGGGGGATGGGTGCGGTGAGCCTGCTCGCTCCTGCGGCGCTCGGGCTTCTGGCGCTCTCCGTGCCGCTCGTCGTCATGTACATGCTGCGCTCGCGGCGGCGGGGCGTCGACGTCACCAGCACCCTGCTGTGGGAGGACGAGAAGGAGTTCGTGTCTGCGGCGCTGCCTTGGCAGCGGCTGCGCATCACCGCCGCCATGGTGCTCCAACTCCTCGCCCTTGCCCTGTTTGCCCTTGTGCTGTCCCGCCCCTTCTTCCGCGAGACCACGCTGCTGGGGCCACACACTGTGCTCATCGTCGACACCTCGGGGTCGATGGCGCTCGCCGCCCGGCTCGATGCCGCCAAGACCGAGATGCGGACGCTGGTGGCCGAGGCGTCGGCCGAGCAGCTCATCTCGATCGTCGAGGCCGGCCCCCGGGCTCGGGTGCTGGCGGCCTTCTCGCGCGATCCCGGCCAGCTTGCCGGGATCGTCGCAGGGCTCGTCGCCGGCGGCGGTACCGAGGACCTGGAGGGCGCCCTCCGTCTCGCCAGAGGTCTCGCCACCCCCGACCGGCCCACCACAGTGCTGTTCCTGTCAGATGGAGGCCCGGCACAGGTGCTCGAAGAGCCGGTGAGCGACGCCCGTCACCTCGTGTTCGACGCCACCGGCGACAACGTCGCCATCACGGGGCTGGGGACGAACCCGGTGGGGGAGGGCCCGGCCCGGATCTTCGTAGAGGTTGCCTCGTTCTCGTCGCACACAGCGACGGTCGATGTCTCGCTAACCGTCGATGACCTGGAGGTGGGGATGGTGGCGATGACCCTGCCCCCCGGGGAGCGCCGCCGCGAGGTCGTGGCCGTCGATGCCGGGCCAGGGCAGGTGGTCGAAGCCGCCGTTGTCGCCGCCGCAGATGCCAACCCGCTCGACGACACCGCCGCCGTCGTCCTCACCGGGACCGCAGCGCTCGGGGTGACGGTGGTTGGGGAGGGCTCGCCGTTCCTCGATGCTCTGCTATTGGCCACACCAGGAGTGACGGTGCCCGAGGGTCGCCCCCCGGACGTCGTCATCGTCGACGGGGGGAGCCCGGACGTTGTTGATCGGCCGGCGTGGCTGATTCGACCGGAGACGCCGCCGGACGGTGTCCGGCTCGAGGGGGTGGTCGACAACCCGCTGATCACCTTTGCTCGGACCGGAGAGCCGCTGCTCGAGGGTCTCGACCTCGCACAGGTCGCCATCGCCAGGGCGGACATCGTGGCGGCGCCGGGCTGGCTGCCCATCCTCAGCGCCGGGGAGGCGCCGCTCATCCTGCTCGGCGAGATCGACGGGCACCGTGTCGTCTACTTCACGTTCGATCTGGTGGCCTCGAACCTCCCGGTGCAGGTGAGCTTCCCCATCTTGGGCTCGCGCATCCTCGACTGGCTCGGCGGCACCCGGCTGGGCACGGCGGCGACGGCAGACGCCGGGACGCCGCTGGCGTTGACCCCGCCGCAGGGGTCGTCGAGCCGGGTCAAGACGCCGGACGGCAGCGTTGTCGAGGTGCCTGCCGGTGTCATCGAGTTCACCCTCGCCGACCAGCCAGGGGTGTACCGGGTCGACTACGTGGCCGCCGATGGGAGCATCGCCCCGGGGTCGATCGTCACTCGCCGTTTCGCCGTAGGTGAGGCGGCGGGTGCCAGCCGGCGGATCGCCGTCACCGAGCCGGTAGCGGCAGCGGGCGAGGAGGCGACGCTGGTGCGGGAGTGGGCGCCGGCCCTCATCGCCCTACTCCTGCTGCTGGTGCTCGTCGAGTGGTGGGTCGCCTTCGGCCGTCCCCGCTTGCGGCGCAGAGTGGTGACCGCATGAGGGTGCAGCACCCGTTGGCGCTGGCGCTCCTGCTGCCGGCGCTGGGTCTGGTGTGGCTTGTGGCCCGCCGTGGCCACCGTGCGGTCGGGGTGCGCCAGCTCCGCATCGCCACCGTCGTGCGCAGCATCGGGGTGGCGTTGCTGGTACTCGCCCTCAGCCTGCCCCTCCTCGTTCTCGGGTCGAACACGCGCAGCGTCGTCATGCTGCTCGACCGCTCCGCCTCGATAACGGCCGAGGGGCGCTCCACCCAGGACGACTACCTGGTCGACGCCATTGCCGCCGCCGGGGCTGAGGATGTGACCGCAGTCGCCGTGTTTGGGCGTGACGTCAGGCTCGACCGGGCGCTCACCGCCGAGCCGGACGCCGGTCCGGTGCGGACGGTGATCGATGCCTCCGCCACCGACCTCGCCGGGGCGTTGCGGGCAGCCGGCGCCGTGCTCCCCACCGAAGGGTCGAGGCGGATCGTGGTCATCACAGACGGGGTCGAGACGGTGGGAAACACCAGGGCGGCGGCGGCGGAGCTCGGCGAGGCGGGGATCGCCGTCGATGTCGTAACCGTCGCCACCGGGCTCAGCTCAGACGTCGTCGTGCTTGGCGTCGACGCCCCGGTCACCGCCAGGGTCGGCGACAGCGTGCCCGTCACCGTCCGGCTGCGGTCGACCATCACGGGGCCGGGAACGGTCACCGTCACCGCCGGGGAGGAGGAGCTGACGGTGCCCGTCGATGTGGCGCCAGGGGTCCAGGAGGTCGCCGTGACGGTTCCCGCCGCTGCGGCCGGCGTGCTCAGGGTGGCCGCCGAGGTCGCCTCCGCAGCAGACGCCGTCCCCGAGAACGACAAGGGCGAGGCGCTGGTGCGTGTCCTCGGGCCGGCCAGGGTGGGGGTGGTCGCCGGGAAGGTGGGCGAGGCGGACGACCTGGTCCGGGCCCTCGCCGCAGGGGGCATCGGCGCCGAGTCGCTCACCGCCGTCCCCGCCGCCGCAGAGCTGCTCGCTTATGACGCCATCGTCCTCGTCAATGTCCCCGCACCCCAGGAGGCCATAGCCGCCGACCTGGCCGCCTTTGTCGAGGATCTGGGGCGGGGTCTCGTCGTCATCGGGGGAGACCAGGCGTTTGGTCTCGGTGACTACCAGGACACCGCCCTCGAGGAGCTGCTCCCCGTGACCAGCGATCCCGACGACCTCATCCGGCGCCAACCGGTCGCCCAGGTGCTCGTCATCGACACCTCGGGGTCGATGGCGGCGTGCCACTGCGACGACACCACCAACCGCAACGACACCGACGGCGGAGGGATCAACAAGACCGACATCTCCCGGGCAGGCGCCGGGCTGGCCATCAACGCCCTCCAGCCAACCGACAGAGTCGGGGTCCTGGCGTTCACGTCGGGAACCCGGTGGGCGCTCCCGCTCGCCGAGAAGCCGAGCGGCGACGTCGCCGCCGCCGCTCTCAGCACCCTCACCCCGCAGGGCGACACCGAGATCTCGGCCGCCCTGCGTGAGGCCCTCGATGCGCTGCGCGACGCACCGGAGGAGATCCGTCACATCGTGCTGTTCACCGACGGGTGGGGCGATGACGCCGATCTGCTCACGGTGGCGCAGGACATCGCCGCCGAGGGGATCACCCTGTCGGTGCTTGGCACCGGGGAGGGGACGGGGGAGACGCTGCGACGCATGGCCTCGTTGGGCGGTGGGCAGTTCTACCCAGGTCGTGACCTGGAGTCGGTACCCGAGGTCTTTGTCGAGGAGACGCTGCGAGTGGCCCGACCCCTGGTGGCGGAGGGGTCGTTCCTCCCGGCGCTCGGGGCGGCATCGCCTGTCACGGCGGGGCTCACTGCAGCACCCCCACTGCGCGGCTATGTGCTGACAAAGGCCAAGCCGACGGCGACCATCCCGCTCGAGATCGGTCCAGGCGACCCGCTGCTCGCCACCTGGCAAAGGGGTCTTGGCCGGGCGACCACGTGGGCGTCTGATGCCACGGTGCGCTGGTCAGCCGATTGGGTCACCTGGGAGGGCTTTGTCGACTTCTGGGGAACGGTGATCGACGACGTGCTCCCGGCGGGACGGGATGCACCACCCGCGGTCAGGCTCGACGGGGGGACGCTCGAGATCACCTACCAGGCGACGGCTCCGCTCGAGGCGGTCGCCATCGCCCAGGTGCGGGACGCCGCAGGCGAGGTCACTTCGGTGGCGATGCAACGGACGGGCGAGGACCTGTTCCAGGTGCGGGTGCCGGTGGCGACGCGGGGGGCGTACTGGGTGGCGGTGCGCATCGAGGGACCGGCAGGACTCGTTGCCAGCGGTAGCAGCGGAATCGTGGCCGGTTACCCGGACGAGTTCGCCTTCCGCCAGCCCGACCCGGAGCTGGCCCACGACGTTGCCGAGGCCACGGGGGGCAGGGTGGAGCCGTTGCCCGAAGCGGTGTATGCGGCGGCGGCGACCCGCGGCGCCGCCGAGCAGCACCTGTGGCCGTGGCTGGTGGCGGTGGCGCTCGCCCTGTTCCTCGTCGACGTCGCCTTGCGGCGGTTGGTGATCGCCCGCGGCGACATGCGGCGGTGGCGGGAGGGGCTGGCACCAACGCGGGCAAAGGTCGAGGCGCTGGTGACGACACCACCGGCCGCCGCAGACGACCCGGACTCGCCGCCACCGCGCCCGGTGCTCCCCGAGGAGGAGACGCTGGGCAGGCTGCTGAGGCGCAAGCGGAGCTGAGCGTTTGTCCTCAGCCGGCGAGTGGTGGGGCGGTCCCGGCCAATCGGGCCACCCGCCATCGCCACACAAGCGCGGTGGCGCCTGCCACCAGCCCGGCCAGGTACCACCCGACCGGTCCGGACCCGAGGGCGGGGCGCAGCGGCTCGGTGAGGAGACGCACCAGCGCCGCACCTGCCAGGGCGAAGGCGGCCGCGGTCCCGGTCGCCGGGGAACGGTATCGACGCCACACGGCGAGACCAACGGCGAGGAGCGCAAGCGCCAGCGCCGCATACAGCTCCACCGGGTGGCGGGTGATGGTCGATCCCGGCTGTGTCATCGCCCACGGCAGCTGGGAAGGGGTGCCGAGGCACGCGTGGCGGACGAGACAGCCGGCATGCCATCCGGCCAGCCCGGCGACACCGGCGACGGAGATACCATCGAGCACCGCCCACAGGTGGCTGCGTCCGACGACCGCCGCCGTGGCCATGGCGGCGAGCGACGCCCATCCGGTGGCGACACCGCCACGGACGATGAGGAAGTCACCTGGGTGTGCCAGCGGGTTGACCCCGTCGCCGAGCATCGCTCCCAGCCGTCCGACGCCCAACCCGACCACGACCGAGGTGAGCGCAACATCGAAGAGGCTGCGGGTTCCCTCGGTTGCGGTGCCGAGGAGAGCCTCGCCGCGCAGTGCGATGTTGACGACGGCGACGGCGATGGCGGCGGCGCCCAGCAGGCTGAGCTCCACGTCACACCACCGCCCCGATAGCCCGCATCAACCCCTCGCCAGCAGCTCGTCGATCTGGAGTGCAAGGGTGCGCTCGTCGAGCACCCCGGTGTGGAGCTCGATCAGCTCGCCCCCGGGGGCGTAGAAGAACGTGAGCGGCACCGCCCGCGACCCGCCAAGCTCGGCGGGGATGTCGCCTGCGGCGTCTGCCATGTGCTCGATGGGGGCCCCGGCCAGGAACTCGGCGATGAAGGCACCTGCCCCGTCTTGGTCGTCCCGCACGTTGAGCCCGACAAAGCGCACCCGACCGGCGAACTCGGTGGCGGCACGTGCCAGCAGCGGCCCCTCGCTGCGGCACGGGATGCACCACGAGGCCCACACGTTGAGCACCACCGGCTCTGCGGATGCGGCCAGCAGCGCCGTCATCGCCTCGGCAGAGGTCGCAGGGACTTCGGAGATGTCGGTGGAGCCGGGCTGCGGGGAAGAGCAGCCGCCAACGGTTGCTGCGACGAGCACGAGAACGGCGATGCGGGGCGGGCGCACCCGCCCGAGTGTATCCACGGTCGTGGCCGACCTCCCGGGGCGAGTGACCCGTTCCGGGATGCGCCGTTGTGCGCCGCCTGTGGCGTACCCTGGTGTCATGTTCCTGCGCACCCGCAGGCCGCGTGGCGTGGTGCTTGCCTTGGCGGCGCTCGTAGCTGTCGCCGCATGCAGCGGCGGCGCATCTGCGGTCGCACCAACCGCCACCGCCCCGACACAGCTCACCACCCTGGCCCCGGTGACGGCGACCGCGGCGGCGCCGACGACCGCACACCTACCCCCCGCGACGACGACCACCACCCCATCACCCCACCACCTCGACCTCGTCGTGGCGCCGGAGGGGGCACCGGCCGTGATCCGGACAGGGGATGGCGGCGAGCGGACCGTGCAGACGCCATGGAGCGGTGAGCTCATCGGACCGGTGTCGGTGACGGTCGATGTTGCCGGACGCAACCTGCTGACGGGGACCATCGAGCTCACCGCGGACACTGCCGTCACGTTGTGGCTCGACCAGGAAGGGCAGCTCCTCCACAAGCTCGCCGAGACCGCCACCGGCGGCGCCCCGAAGCAGGTCGCCTTTACCCCTGACGGGTCCGAGCTGTGGGTGACACTGCTCGCCGGCAGTGGTTTCGAGGTGTACGACCCCCAGACCGGCGGGCAACTGGCCGCCGTCGACCTTCCCGAGCCGGGGTCCGTCGAGGTGATCTTCAACGCCGCCGGCACCGTGGCGTACATCAGCCAGATGGAGACCGCCTCGGTGTACGAGGTCGACGTCGCCACCCGCAGCGTTGTGCGCCGCCTCGACACCGGTGGGGTGTGGACCAAGGTGATCGCCCTCAGCCCGGACGAGCAGACCCTGTTCGCCTCCAACTGGGTGAGCAACAACGTGAGCGAGATCGACCTCGCCACCGGGGAGGTGCGACGCTTGCTCGCCACCGTGACCACGCCACGCGGGCTCTACGTCACCCCGGACGGTGGCCGGCTGTGCGTCGCCGGTTTCGAGAACGGCGACATCGAGGTGTTCGACCTGGCGACCGGGGAGGGGACGGTCATCTTCACTACCGGCGGGTCGATGCGGCACCTGGTCGGGGACCCTGCGACGGGTCTTCTCTACGCCTCAGACATGTCACGGGCGATGGTGTATGTCGTCGACACCGCAACCAACGAGGTGGGCGAGCTGGCGGCGACCGACCGGGTGCCGAACACGATCGACATCAGCCCGGACGGGCGGGTGCTGTTTGTGTCCAACAGGGGTCGCAACAACCCGGAGAGCTACTACCAGCCCGGCCCCGAGTGGGGGTCGGTGGTTGTGATCGACACCGCAACCGGCGAGTACCTCGACGCCATCGTCGGCGGCAACCAGACGACCGGGCTCGATGTGTCGAGCGACGGCACCATGCTCGCCTACACGGACTTCCTCGAGGACCGGCTGTCTGTGTACCGGATCCCACCGCATGCCGAGCTTGTCGCCGGAGGTGGGGGGCGGTATGCGGCCCATCTCACCGAGATCGCTAAGTGAACCAGGCTTGTGCCAAGGGAGCCGATGGCACCTGAGCCCCGCGGGACGGGCGGGAGACGTGACCACCACGTCGAGGCTCGCCGCAAGTGTTACTTCATGCGGTTGCGCAGCTCGTCCAGCGTCGCCGCCGGTGTCAGCCCCCGCTCGGCGAGCAGCACCAGCAGGTGGTACACCAGATCGGCCGTTTCCGCCGTGACCCGCTCTGCCGGCCCGGTGCCTGCGGCGTGATCCTTGGCGGCCAGCAGCACCTCGGTGGCCTCCTCGGCGACCTTCCGTCCTGTGGTGTCGACCCCGCCGGCAACGAGCCGGGCCGTGTAACTGCCCTCGGGTCGTGTGGCGGTGCGCAAGGCGATGAGAGCCCACAGGTCTTCCAGCCAGGCGAACCCCTGGAGCGGGGCCGGGTTGTCGTCGGCGGCATCGAAGCAGGATGGCTTCTCGGTGTGGCAGGTTGGCCCGGTTGGGATGACACGCAGGAGCACGGCGTCGCCGTCGCAGTCGGTGGTGGCGTCAACGAGGGTGAGGGTGTTCCCGCTGGTCTCCCCCTTCATCCACAGCGTCTGGCGGGACCGTGACCAGAAGTGCACCTTTCCCGTCTCCTCGGTGCGTCGCAACGCCTCGGTGTTCACCCAGCCGAGCATGAGCACCCTGGCGGTGACGGCGTCCTGCACGATCGCGGGAGCCAGACCCCGCTCGTCGAAGCGGACGCCGTCGATCACGGAACCATCTCCGTGCGTACCGGGATCCCGGCGGCGGCCAGACCTGCCTTGAGATCCGAGATGGCGATCTCCCGCCTGTGGAAGATCGAGGCCGCCAGCACCGCATCGGCCCGCTCGCCGGTGAGGGCGTCGATGCAGTGATCGATCGTGCCCGCCCCGCCGGACGCGATCACCGGGACGCTCACCGCCGCTCGCACCGCCTCGAGCAGCGCAATGTCGTAGCCGTCTCCTGTGCCGTCGCGGTCCATCGAGGTGAGCAGGATCTCGCCTGCTCCCCGCCGCACCCCCTCCGTGGCCCACTGGACAACATCCTTCCCCGTCGGTGTGCGGCCGCCGTTGACGACCACCTCCCACCCGTCGCCTGCGGCCCGCCGCACGGCATCTATGGCGAGCACCACGCACTGCGTCCCAAACACCCTGGCGCACTCCTCGATCATCTCGGGCCGGTCGACGGCAGCGGTGTTGACCGTGACCTTGTCTGCGCCCGACCGCAGTGCCGCACGCATGTCCTCGACCGAGCGTATGCCACCGCCCACGGTCAGCGGGACGAACACGTTCTCGGCAGTGCGGCGTACCACATCGAGCATCGTGTCGCGACCTTGGTGGCTGGCGGTGATGTCGAGCAGGCAGATCTCGTCTGCACCTTCTGCGACATAGCGCTCCGCCAATTCCACAGGGTCGCCCTCGTCGACGAGGTCGAGGAAGCGGACACCCTTCACCACCCGTCCCCCGTCGACGTCGAGGCACGGGATGATGCGCTTACGCAGCACGAGCCGCCTCCTGGCAGATGGCGACGAAGTTGCCGAGCAGACGCAGCCCCGCCGCCGCAGAGCGCTCAGGGTGGAACTGCACGCCGATACGGTTTCCGGCGGCGACGGCGGCGACGAACCGGCCCCCGTACTCGGTGTCGCCGATGACGACGGCGCCGTCGTCCGGTGTCGGGGCGAAGCTGTGCACGAAGTAGAAGGGTGTCGCCTGTGGGATCCCGGCAAAGATGCGGTGGTCGGTGATCGCCACGTCGTTCCACCCGATGTGGGGGAGAAGGGGTGCGCCCTCCAGCAGCCGCACCGACCCGGGGATCAGCCCGAGACAGGGGCCGCCGTCGTGCTCGTCTGACCAGTCGAACAGGAGCTGCATGCCGACGCAGATCCCGAGGAGCGGTCCCGGCCACGTCCGCAGCGGCTCGACGAGACCGGTGCGGCGCAGACGATGCATGGCGGCGCCTGTGCTGCCGACACCGGGGAGCACGATCCCGTCGACCCCGTCGAATGCGGCGGCGTCTGTGGCGATCACCGTCTCTGCCCCGCCGCGGTCGAGCCCTCGTGCGATCGACACCAGGTTGCCGGCGCCGTGGTCGACGACGGCGATACGGGTCACGCCTTCCCCTTGGTGGAGGCGACACCGGACCGTCTCGGGTCAGGGGCAACGGCCACCCGCAGTGCCAGGGCCAATGCCTTGAAGACGGCCTCGGCGACGTGGTGGTCGTTGCGCCCTGAGGCGGTGATGTGAATGGTGAAGCCGGCGGTGCGGGCCAGCGCCTCGATGGCGTGCGGGACCATCTGGGTGGAGAGGGTGCCGATCCGCCGGCCGCCGAACGGGACATCGACGACGGCGTATGGCCGCCCGCCGGCGTCGACAACCGCCGCGGCGCTGGCCTCGTCCATGGGCACGGTGGCGTTGCCGTAACGGCCGATCCCGGCCCGGTCACCAAGGGCGGCGGCGAACGCCTGCCCGAGCACGAGGGCGGTGTCCTCGACGGTGTGGTGGTCGTCAACCTCGAGATCGCCGACCGTTGTGATCTCCAGGTCGAACAACCCGTGGTGGGCCAGGGCGGTGAGCAGGTGGTCGAAGAAGCCGACCCCGGTGCGTATGGCGGCGACACCAGACCCGTCGAGATCGAGGTGGACGGCGACGTCCGTCTCGGTTGTCTTGCGGGCCACGTCTGCGGTGCGGGTCATGCGAGCTCCTCCTCGAGGGCGGCGATCAGCCGGTCGTCCTCGTGGGGTGTCCGCACCGTGAACCGCAGATACCTGTCGAGCGGCCCACCGGCGGCGTAGGTCCGCACCACGAGACCGCGGCGCAGCAGGCGGTCGGCGACACCGGCCGCCGCAGACCCGACGTCGCACAGCACAAAGTTCGTGGACGACGGCAAGACCCGCAGACCGAGCCGGCTCAGCTCCCCGGTGAGACGGGTGCGCTCGGAGATGATGACGTCTACCCGGGACGCCATGCGGTCAGGGGCGCCGAGTGCGGCGACGGCGACCTCGACCGAGATGCTGGCGATGCTCCCTGGCGGACGCACGCCGTCGATGGCGTCGACGAGGTCGGGATGGCCTATCCCGTACCCGACTCGGATGCCGCCAACACCAAACCCCTTCGACAAGGTGTGGAGCACGAGCAGGTTGTGGTTGCGCTCCACCCATGGTGCCCAGCGGTCCCCGGCGAACTCGGCATAGGCGGCGTCGAGGACGACGAGACCGTCGGTGGCGGCGATGACGGCGTCGATGGCGTCGTCATCGACCCTGGCGCCTGACGGGTTGTCCGGCACGCACAGCCACACCAGATCGGCGTTGCGGGCGGCAGCGACGACACCATCGAGCGGGAAGACAAAGTCGGGGGCGGCGGCGGCCACCCCCGTGAACGACGCTCCCACCTGGAGCGAGGCGATCTCGTAGAGCGGGTAGCCGGGGACCACGGCCGCGGCCCGCATCCCTGGAGCGAGGAAGGCCCGCCCAGCAAGGAGCAGCAGCTCATCGATGCCTGCGCCGACGGCGATGCGCTCGACCGCCGTGCCGCTGTAGCCCGCTGCCGCCCGGCGGATCTCCAGATAGGTCGCCCCCGGGTACTCGTTGAGCATGGTGGCGGCGGAGGCGGCGATCTCGACGGCCCACTCGGTGGGAAATGGCGAGGTGTTGTGGTCGAAGCGCACCACCTGGCTTGCCGGGATCCCGGCGCCGGCGGCGATCTCAGCCGTTGTCGGCTGCCAGCGGTAGCGGGGTGGTGCGCTCATGCGTCCGGCTCGAACCGGATGTCGGCGGCGAGCTGGTGGGCGGTGAGACCCTCGGCTTCGGCGAGGACGGTGATGGTGGGACGTAGCGTGGCCAGCCCCTCCCGGGTGAGCGTCTGGACCTGGCGCCACGAGCCGAAATCCTCGACCGATAGCGGGCCGTAGGCCCCGGCCAGCCCACCGGTGGGCAGGACGTGGTTGGCGCCGGTGGCGTAGTCGCCGGCGGACTCCGGCGACCAGCGACCGACGAACACAGAGCCGGCGGCGGTGAGTCGTTCGGCGTCTTCGGCGGCGCCGGCGGTGTGGACAGACAGGTGCTCCGGGGCGTACCGGTTGGCGAAGTCGATGGCGGTGTCGAGATCAGCGGCGTGCACGATCATCCCGTGGTCACCCAACGACTTCTGCAAGATGGCGGCCCGCTCCAGACGGGGGAGCAGCCTGGCGATCGCGGCCTCGACCTTGGCAGCCATCTCGGTCGACGTCGTCACCAGGACAACGGGGGAGTCTGGGCCATGCTCCGCCTGGCACAGCAGGTCGGCGGCGACGATGTGCGGTTCGGCGGAGCCATCGGCGAGCACGAGCGCCTCGCTTGGCCCGGCGGGGAGGTCGACGGCGCAGTCACCGAACACTGCGAGCTTGGCGGCGGTCACCCAGGTGTTGCCAGGGCCGACGATCTTGTCGACGCGTCGGATCGTCTCTGTCCCATAGGCCATGGCGGCAACGGCATGGGCGCCACCGACGGCGTACAGCTCGGTGATCCCGAGGAGGGCGGCGGCGGCGAGGAGGGAAGGGGCGATGCGGCCGTCGTCAGCGGCGGGTGTCGTCACCACGATCTCGCCCACCCCGGCCACCTGGGCGGGCACCACTCCCATGAGCAGCGACGACGGATAGGGAGCCCGCCCCCCAGGGACATAGACACCGACCCGCCGCAGCGGGTGCCAGCGCCGGTCGACCCGCACCCCTGGCGCTACCTGGAGCGGATGATCGACGGGGCGCTGTGGCTGGTGGGCCGTGCGGATGGCGGCAACCGCCGCCAGGAGCGCACTGCGCAGGTCGGCAGGGGCGGCGTCCAACGCCGCCTCCAGCATGGTCTCCGGGACGCGCAGCGTCCCACCGGCGAGACCACCGCCAAACCGCTGCGCCGCCTCGGTGACGGCGGCGTCGCCCCGCTCCCTGACGGCGGCGACGATCTCGGCCGCCGCCCGCCGTACCGCCGGGTCGGGCACCGCCGATCGCCGCACCACCCGCTCCAGGGTCGCCGCATCGGTCTCGGCTAAGTCGAGTGTTGCCAGCCGGATCACGGGATCACCTGCTCGATGGGTAGCACCAGGATGGCGGAGGCGCCTGCGGCCCGGAGACGGGGGAGCACGCTCCACACCTCGTCGGCCTCGACCACTGAGTGCACCGCCACCATGTCGGGCTCGGCCAGCGGGACAACCGTTGGGGCCTCCAAGCCCGGGATGATGGCGGCGATGGCGTCGACGGAGCGGCGGGGAGCGTTCATCAACACGTAGCGCTTGCGTCTGGCCACGAGCACGCTGCGCATCATCGTCGCCACCTGGGTGGCGAGGTCTGCCTCGTCTCCGGTGAGACCGATTCGCCGCACCAGCACCGCCTGGGACTCGAGAACGGTGACCACGGGGCGCAACCCGTTGACCCGCAGGGTGCTCCCGCTCGACACGAGGTCGACGATGGCGTCGGCGACGTCGAGACGGGGCGCCACCTCGACAGAGCCGCGCAGCGGGACGGTGGTGACGGCGATGCCCTTGTCGGCAAAGA
>Ga0114938_1001814_pt1 | contig 14113 bp, 5 predicted proteins | sample AshMeaBigSpring_FD_88675 | JGI IMG/M metagenome (GOLD analysis project Ga0114938, IMG submission 88675) | Groundwater microbial communities from Big Spring, Nevada to study Microbial Dark Matter (Phase II) - Ash Meadows Big Spring | ecosystem: Environmental > Aquatic > Deep subsurface >...
GAAGCTCCTTGAATATCTTTGGGGATCTCTATTCCGGCAAAGTCGAGAAAAGTAGGGGCAAAGTCGACATTCATACAGATTGCATCCGTGGTACTGCCTGCTTTTATTGCTTTGGGATAGCGTATGATCAGTGGCATTCGTTGACACTCTTCGTACATAAAACGCTTGTCGAACCATCCGTGCTCGCCTAAGAAAAAGCCTTGGTCGGATGTGTAAACGATAATTGTATTATCCAGCTCCCCGGTTTTTTCAAGATAGTTGAGCAGTCGCCCGATATTTTCATCTACCGCTAAAACAGTCGCCAGATAGTCGCGCAGGTATTGTTGGTATTTCCAACTGACCAACTCTTTACCTTTCAAATCACCTTTGCGATATTCCGCTATTCGTTGAGCATAGACAGAGTCCCATTTGTTTTGTACCTCAGCCGGCATTCGTTTGTAAACCTGATACAAGCGGTTGGTGGTATCTTTCAACATCTCTTCGCGAGTGAGCAACTTTAGATCCCAATCCTCCATCAAGGTATGTTCGATGGACATGTCTTGTTTGCGAGCCGCCTTGCCACGTCCTCCGTAATCATCGAATAAGTTGGCCGGTTCCGGAAAGACAGTATCGTTGAATACACCCAAGTGACGGGGTGCAGGCATCCAATTGCGATGAGGTGCTTTCTGATGGTACATCATGCAGAAAGGTTTCGAGCGATCTCTGTTTTTTAGAAAATCGATGGCTTTATCCGTAATGATATCTGTGACATATCCTTTCTCCGTGATAGGCTTGCCATTCTCCAGAAAATCGGGATTGTAGTAATCACCTTGTTCATGTTGGCCGCTCAAGATACTCCAATGGTTGAACCCTTGAGGCTCACTGATGAGATGCCATTTACCGATCAGAGCCGTCTGATACCCCGACTTTTGTAATAACTTAGGGAAGGTTTGCTGATCACCGTTGAAAGAACTGGCGTTGTCGGTAAAACCATTCTCGTGACTAAATTTGCCTGTAAGAATACAAGCACGCGACGGTCCCGATAGAGCATTGACGGCATAGCAGTTATCGAAACGGATGCCTTCGTTGGCAATACGATCCATGTTTGGCGTTTGGATTAAACCTCCGCCGTAACATGACATCGCTTGTGTGGTATGATCGTCCGTCATCATGAAGATGATGTTTGGACGTTTGAGCTCACTCTTCTGACTGCTGCAAGCCGATAAGCTTAAAGCAGTCAGAGGTAGATAAAGAGCGACAGCTTGTTTTTTCATAATAGTCTGGATCTATTATAATTTATATTTGAGTGACTGTTTCTTTCCGTTAACCTGAACTTCAATCTCCAATCCGTTTGCATCCGAAGACTGATTTTTGAATTGAGCAGCAAGTGTGGGGGCATCTTTGCTGTTGTGAACCGGATAAACGATGGTGATGGTTCGTACGGGTTTAAGATTTTCTTTCTCAACGTTGAATGAGACGTGTAGACGTTCCGAGCGTTTGCGATAAGCGGTAGAGTACCATCCGGGCTCTTTCTTCAAAGTCATCCCTTTGTCACCGAAACACTGTACCTTCATATTGCTTGCGTCGGCAAACTTAGTGATCAGACTCATCTCTTTTTCATTGCTTTCGATCGTTCCCTCCGGCATCTGATAATGAAGATTGATCGTACCTTTGGCATCACCGGTCATCTCATCGACAATCACAAAATAGGTACGGTCGACAAAGAAGATAGAACGACGATGTTTAAGATCTTTATAACTCTGATTTTCGGTTACCAAGACTTGTTGGTTTCCTTCCGGTTGCCATAAACGAGTGACTGATTCGGTAGTCTCCAGGTTTTTGTTTTCCAGAGTTACTGTGTTATGAACGCTGGTTTGGCGATGCCAGTTTCGTTGTTGCATCACTTCCCCTTCACCGGCATACACGTACGATCCTGAGTCGGGGAACAGATTCCGACCATTGAACCAAAGTTCGAAAGTTCCGTTATCCGGTTGGCAGTGCCAGAAAGCTTTCGGACCGGCCTTCACCACCATCTGTGTGGCATCGGTTGCCCATGAGTTACGGAACACAAAGAAGCCCGATTTCAAGAATCCTTTGGATAGATGAGAAGGTAATTTCCCTTTTTTGCCATCGGTAGCTTTATAGAGAATCGCTTGGTTATCGGGGAATAACTCATGCCATTCCTGATAGTTCTCCAACATCTCTTTCTTGTCGGCAAGTTTGGCGTCGCTAAAGCAGGGATTGGTATAATCAGGAAAGCAGATGTTGATGTAGAACAGAATCATTTTCTCGATCGTATCCCAGTAAGCTCTCGGAAATTCGTTTCTGAATCCATTTACATCAGCCATCCTAAGAGCTTTACAGAAGATATTGATAGCAGCCAGGTGATAATGAGGATCTAATTCAAATTGTCCGCCATCGTTGTAAACCTGCACGTTTACTTCGCGGTTCAAGATCTCGATACCGCTTTTTCGCCAATCTTGTGCCTCTTTAAACTCAGGAAAGAAAGTTCCTGCATAGATCATCCGTTGTGCTTCGAACAGCAGGTGATTACCTTGATCCGAATAGTTAGCGAGAATATGTAGAGCATGTTTGTGGTAGTTGACTAGGAACTCAGTCAGGAACTCCGGAGTGAACGAAGGCGACTGAAGGAACAATAGAAATTGGAAGGTCTGATCTTGCAGGCGGTTGCTTACTTCGAGCGGACGCCAAGAGTAACGCATGTTCTCCAACTCTCCTTTGATCTTACCATCGTTGACTAGTTCGTATTCTTTCTTATCCATTTTAATCAATGGATTCTTTTTGATCCAGTCCATGTATTGGAAAGCCCATTCTTTGGCATATTTCTCATTGCCGGTCAGGCGATAAGCTTTTCCCATGGGAGTAAACCACTTGTGACGGTGCAGCTGCCAACGAAGTTCATTATCTTTCACCGGCCAGTATTGCCAGTTAATATCTTTCCCATAATTGTACGAAGGTTGATAGCCTTTGTGTGCGAAAAAGATATGTTGCAGTCCTTCGTCCGCCCATTTCTGTTCTTCTTTACTGATCTTTATCCGTTTGAGATTCAGGTCGGGAGTGTTCACGTTTGTGCGAGAACGATAATATTGAAGAAGTGCAGTGGCAGCTTCTTTCTCTTTTCCTTTTTCATGCAGGACCTTTACCTTTTCGAGTCCCGGATAGTTCAGGTTAAGAAGTGAAAATACTTCACTTCTTAACTCTTGTGCATTCATCTTGCCTGCAATCCCTATGAAGGCAAACAGTATCCAATATCTGACTGTGTGATTCATGATCAATGGGTCTATCGGTTATAAATTCTTGTAAGTAATTCCTTTCAATTTCATATATCTTTGCAATGCCTCGAGATAATAGTAGTCGGCATAGTTCAACGGCACATCGATCTCCGATCCATTAGGCAGTGATCCGGTGGAATGCATCAATATAAATCCTTCGTTCTCCCCCGATTTAGCCAGATAAGCATCACTCGAAAGACTTTTAAGAATCTTTTCTGCATAAGTCAGGTACTTCTTTCCATCGGGAACCAAAGTGCTCAATTCAATGAAGGCTGATGCGGTTACAGCAGCGGCAGAGGCATCACGTGGAGTCTCTTTACTGATCGGTGCATCGTAATCCCAATAGGGGATAGCATCCTCTGTTTTTACACGTGCCATAATCATATCGGCTATGTGTTGCGCAAAGTTAAGAAAATTAGCGTTCTTTGTCTCACGATAGCAAGCCGTATATCCGTATACCGCCCATGCTTGTCCGCGTGCCCAAGACGAGTCGTCGTTTTTCCCTTGATGAGTCTGTTTACGCTCGATGGTTCCGTTGTTGTTGTAGCTGACCACATGCCAACAGGTATAGTCCGGACGGAAATGATTCTTCATGGTAGTAAGCGCGTGCTTCACCGCCATTGTTTTATATTTCTCATTATGAGTCTGCTTGCTGACAGTAAACAACAGATCCAGATTCATCATATTGTCGATAATAACAGGGAAGTTCCATGTCCCGAAATCCCAAGAGCGGATACATCCGATAGAGTCATTAAAACGACCGTAAAGATTCTCTGCTGTCTCGGCCATAACCGAAGCAATGGTGTCGTTAGGCGCTAATCGCTCCGCATTTCCGTAGCTGCAATTGATCATAAAACCAAGGTCGTGTGTTCCTTTATAATAGCGTACCGGATTGAGCAGATTGGTATAATGTATGGCCTCCGATTTGAGCGTACTGTCGCCTGTCAGTTCGTAAGCATACCATAAAGAACCGGGAAAGAAACCGCTTGTCCAGTCGAGTACACCGCTTAAGCGACGTTTCCCTAATTGATCGGCGGGTGCTTGTGCCCGGAGTGAATCTTTAAATGTGAGCGAATCTCTCTCCAATTGACGGCTAAGAAACTCCATGGTGTAACCGGCCCTGATAGAACGGGGCAGCAGTCCACTCGATTTTATATCTTCTGCTGTAAGTTTCAGTTGTGTTGAAGCTACATTAAGACCTTTCTTTATCCAACTGTAGTCTTCCTTTGGAGTCGTTTGGCAAGAAGCCAACGTAAGAACTGCCGAAGCAAAGAGAACAAGGTTTTTCTTCATACTATTCATTTTATGTTCATTCAATATTTAAATTCATTTTCCTCTGTTGCAAATGTAGCCTATCTGTAGGATGGGGGATGATAGGAATGTTGAAAAGGAGTAGAATTCGGTCTTTACAGTTATTAGTTTTGTTGAAAAAACTATTAAATTTGTCAAGTGTCCCTTGCAGAAGCCCTTCTAACCCCTTTTAGGAGTGCTTTCTTAAAAAGAAAGCACTCTTGTTTGTCCAGATTCAAATGAGACTGTTCTTTTCGTTTTTTGATAGACAATCTCTATCTTTTGTTTGTCACGACTGGTGATGGATGCACTCACGATTTTTCCGTCTTTCCATTTCATGTCGACGGTAAAGCCATTCCGAGCTTTCAATCCTTTTACCTCTCCATCTTTCCACGACAACGGTAGAGCGGGAAGCAGATTGATATTGCCTTCGTGACTTTGAAGTAACATCTCCGCTATTCCGGCAGTTGCTCCAAAGTTCCCGTCAATCTGGAAGGGCAGTGCATTGAGCAGGTTGCGGTATAAGCCTCCGCGGTTGACTCCCTGTGCTTTGGGATCTATGTAACAGATCAGGTTTGTCAGAGCTTCATAAGCATTTTTAGCATCCTGCAAGCGCGACCATAGGGATATTTTCCACGCCATGCTCCATCCCGTTGTTTTGTTTCCTCTGAGTTCCAATGTACGGCGTGCTGCATTCAGCAATTCCGGAGTTTGAGAGTTGATGTCATTTCCCGGATAGAGTCCGAACAGGTGCGACACATGACGGTGTTGTGGTTCACTCTCCTCATACTCTTTATCCCATTCGAGCAATTGTCCTTTCGATCCGATGGCATATTCCCGAAGTTTGCTTTTCTTCTCGGCAAGCATCCGACGGAACGCTTCGTCTGTGTTGAGTATTTGCGAAGCTTGAATAGTGTTAGTAAATAAGTTCCTGATGATAGCCAGATCCATGGTGCTTCCTTCGCATACCGATGCAGGAGTTTTATCGGGTAGGACAAATGCATTCTCCGGTGAGGTGCTGACAGGGGTTACGAGTTTTCCCTCTTTATTCTCTACCAACCATTCGGAGAAGAAAGTAGCCGATCCTTTTAAGATCGGGTAGTATTTCTTCAAGAATTCAACATCTTTGGTATAGAGGTAATGTTCCCAGATATGACTGCACAACCAAGGACCCGATAAGTTCCAGTAGAACCAATATACAAAACCATCGGAAGGATAAGTCTCTCTCCAGATAGAGATATTATGGTGAAGTGCCCAACCGTTTCGGTCGTACATGTTTTTTGCTAAGTCTTTTCCTCTGTCGGCAATCTCCTCGATGAGTTTGAATAGGGGTTGATGACATTCGGAAAGATTCGTCACCTCAGCAGGCCAGTAGTTCATCTCCAGATTAATGTTCAGTGTATAACCTGAGTTCCATGGGGGAAGTACCTTGTCGTTCCATAGTCCTTGTAAGTTGAGTGGCTGACCGCTATCTCGCGAACCGGCAATCATCAGATAACGACCGAACTGGAACAACTGAGCAATAAGTGCTCGATCTTCCTTCTCGGCGAATTGTTTCAATCGCTCGTCAGTTGCCAACCGGTTTTGTGCGTCAGTCGATGGGAAAGAAAGAGTGACCCGGTTGAATAGTGGTTGATAATCGGATAAATGTTTGCTCAATAAATCTTTGTACGACTGATGTTCACTCTTTAAGCGGTCGTTTACGATCTGCTGGTGCGGGTCTTTACCCTCTTTGCTCGGACTTTTAGTCGGACCGTTATAGCTTGTCGCTGCATAGATCATGAGAGTTACTTCTTTGCAATTACGTGCTACAATCCGATTATTCTCGATCAACAGTTTTCCTCCTTTGTAAGTTGGAATCAAGCAAGCTTCAAAGAACATCCCTTTGCCTCCTAGTTCGCTTCCATAAATCACATGGTTGTTGCGGATCACCTTTCCGTCCTTATCAAAATATTCGGGATGAAGGCGTTGAGTATTGAACTCTTTCATGTTGGCCAGATCTCTTCGCTGAGCATGTGCCGGTGCCTGTCCTTTTAAGTAGATCGCCTGGTTATCCGACTCGTTTCTGACCGGATGTTCCGAGCGCATGTAAGCCTCGAAGTTGAGTACGGGTTGTGAAGCTTCAATGTGCACCACAATTGCTTGTGCAGGGTAAGAGGCGAAGACTTCTCTGCGAATCTGTACCCCGTTTTGCTTGAAAGATGTCGACACTACAGCCGTATTTAGATCCAGTGAATGAACATAATCGGCTATAGTTCCCTGGTTATTAAAGTCGATTAGTAAATCACCAAAAGGTTGGTAAGCTTCGTTCAATCGACCAATCCACTCTTTTTGCATGATTGCCTCTGCCTTCGCATTTTTGCCCTCCTTAAGCAGTTGACGTATCTCATTGAGTTGTGGAGTGACCTTGATATTTTTATTCGTTTCCGGTTCGCCACTATAAAGCGTGTTTTCATTAAACTGTATTCTTTCTTTAGATGGATCTCCGAAGATCATTGCTCCCAATCTGCCATTGCCTACAGGTAATGCTTCTTCCCAAGCTTTAGCAGGCGATTTATACCATAACTTCAACTCCTTTTGTGCATGAGCAGTCGATAAAAACAAGCAGATGAAAGATAATGCGATGAATCTTTTTCTCATTTTTCTTCTGTTTCTTATTTGATTTTGTGTAATAAAAGCATATAATTTTCTCCACGTATAGTCGATATCGCTACCTGAGTTTCATTCTTCTCCGTAACGTATGTGACCTTGATCTCTTTCTGTTGGCAGTTCACTTGGTATTTTCCAGAGAGAGTAATAACTGTTTCGAATGGTTTCTCCTGATCGATCACATCTTCATCAGTCAGCAAGCCCATATGTGCCCGCGATTTTCTTCTCATGTCCGGTTCGCATATCGAAAGTCGGTACGACTCTTTCTCTGGTTGTTCGAGCAGGTATGAGAGTGGGATATTTACTCTTTTCACCATTTGTCCCCAGTCGGCTTTTTCTGCATTGAAGAGAGCTGCGGCAACAATTCCTTTCTCTTTGTGACGGACGATATGGGCATCTTTATCCTGCTCGATGATCTCTATAGGACTATCAGTCGATAATAGTCTTTTAGCCAAGCTTTCGTTTTTGCCTTTGACCATGTAGTAAGCATACCGTTCCGAGAGGGGGGCTTTTCCGTGGTTGATGTATGCGCGAGTATACTGACCTTTCTGATCCATGGTCGGTGTACCTTTGGGAACGACATACATCAACGAGGGGGTGGTCAATATCGTTCCTTTAGCATCTTTATGAGTGCTCACATCCCCATCGAACGACTGGAACAGAGTGGTGACCGTAGAGTGTTGATTGTCCTTGTTCTCAATGTCCGAGCCCATGCAAAGAAGCAAATCATTGAAGATGAATACCGACTTATTCGCACGGAATGAAGAGTCGTAGGTAATGTCGTGCATCTTAAAGGAGAAGAGTGCGTTTTGCTCCGAACCACGAACACCACTTAAGAAAGTCTCGTCCGAGAAGTTACGGTGTCCCGAGTCCGATCCCCCTTTGTCTTGCAACAAATTATCGGGCAAAACCTTTGTTGTTGTTCCGGGGATAAAGTTCCAATCGAACTCTTTCTCTTGCGGATTGAAAGATCTCTTTCCATTCTTAAAGTCGAAGAACTCAACCTGTCCATAAGCAAGATAACGTCCTTTCAAGTTCTCGGTAGTAGACGATTCGAAATCCCAGATATAACGACTGAAACCTTTGATGTTGAAGTGATAGTCGGTGTCTTTATTGATCAGCAATCCCGAATAAGGCATGAACAGACTTCCGCAGGGTGCTTTCTCCGCAGCAATGGAGGTGTCCGATAAGCGGTTCATCAGTTCAACTTCGCCCACCGTACTTGTATAAGCCAGATTCGATTTCACTGTTTCGATATAATCCTTGATAGGAGCTTGGTCCGATGAACGGATGATTCTCTTATAAGCAGCAATCAGTTCCTGATCCGGTTCGTCAGTCGATAAAGCAACATAAGCAAATGCCGGTAAAAGTGTTTGTAGAATTTCTCCACCCATCGGGAAGCGGCCTACCGTACCGGCAGGCACTTGAAGTCCCGCACTGAAGAAGCGGAAAGTCAGCAAGCCTTGTTTGAGGTTGTGCATTGTTGTTTCCGAAAGAGCATAAGGCGTATCGTGCAGCAGATAAGCGATGAGGGCACCGGCATAAAGTGCATGAGGGTAGTAAGCACTGTTGTAAGGACCTCTGTGATGGTAACCGGAAAAGTCCGCTTTGATTGTTCCGTAGAAGCCCGGGGCAATCCCCAAAGCATTATCCATATAGTTCTTGAACGCTGTGAGTGCTGTTTCGCGTTGCTGTTTATCAGTGAGTGAAAGAGCATAGATCAGTTTGGGAAGCGCCAATGCACGTAGGTTATCGGCCACCTCACCCTGATGTTGAGGGATTTGGTAACAAACGCCGAATAAACTGAACCAATTGAGTGCTTTAAGCTCTCGTTCTAATTGCTTGGGCGATAAGTGCTCTTTGAGTAAGAACAATGAATGAAAGTAACCCGAACTTCTCAGTTTCTCGAAACATAAGGTACCTAAGCCACTTCCGTCCGCCCATCCCTGGTCGTTGAACCAGTCGTATATATACAAAGCTTTCTTCAGACTAGCGGTGTTGTTATTCTTCCGATAATCTAAAGCCAGCGGAAGGAGCAACTTCTCATTGATCGTTCTGAATTGCATCACTTTCTGATTGTCGATAACAGTGGGCATAGCCATTGGAAATAAAGGCTCACCGACAGGCGTTCCGTCTGCATTGTATTTTACCTGAATACCTTCCGCATCTTTTACTCCTTGTTTAATGAACTTCTTCTCATTCTCTTTTCTCAAAGTAGTCCATGCCTGAGTGCTTTCACGGTTACTCCCCAAGTACCATTCGGTCAGTCGGTTGGAAATGACTGATATTTGTTGATCGCTTGCAGCGATAAGATTACTCACCTGAGGTTGGACGTTCCGATATTTCAGGAAGTTACTGATCAAACTAAAATCGGTCCTGTTTACTTGATATTGGGCATCAGACATGTTTTGCCAAGATACTTTTGGCGAAAATTCCAGAAAATCAAGATACAAAGTTCCCTTTTTATTCTGTTCGGGGAAGCAGATCTCTACCGATTCAATCGAAGCGCCGTCAGTCATATTCATATCCCCTTGAAATGTAGCCCAGATACAACGCCAACCCTTGAAATCAAGAAAGAAAGGTAGGCGGCAAACTTCTTTGCCGTTCTTATCTTTGAAAGAGAAGAGGAGAGAGGCTTTAGTTGGAGTATCGTTGTATACCCAAGTGTTGAGTCCGCCATTCTTTTTTCGTGAAGCTTGCAAAAGACCTTCAGGTGTAGGAAGCGTAAGAGTTGCTCCTGCTTTCCAATCAACCTTTAAAGAACGATTACCCAATTTATATTTATCCGTAGAGACGGTGAGTCGGCCCTTATCGATTGACCAATCAGCGGGGACCTTTCCATTCTCGAACGAGTAGATCTGTGCAGATGTCACCTGACAAAAGCCGCAGAGAGAGAGAAGAGAGAATAACTTGAAAGAAGATTTCATATTATTACAAAGTTTAAGCGATTCAATACTAAATTAGTAGAACATAAATGCATCTCAGCCCTTTATTACTTCCGTATTTAAAAGTCCGAGATGCATAGTATCAATTATTTATGTTCAAGTAGCGTTAATAGTTGGGATTATTCACACCACCCAAAGCTCTATTGCGTTGAACCTCTATCAGAGGGATTGGGAACAGTTCGTGTTTACCTGTAACAAACTGTCCTTCCGAACCAGCAGGGAACACTTTAGTAGCGAACAGATACTTTTTAGGATCATCATCTTTCAAATCTTTGGTCGATTCCATGTACTTATACATGTTTACCAGTGATTCTTTCAAGATACCCCAACGTAGTAGATCGAACTTACGAGTTCCTTCGTAGCATAGTTCGAAGCCTCTTTCCCAATAAAGAGCTGTTCGGAACTTACCAGCCGGTGTAGAGTCGTCGATGAAATCGAGATTGATCACTTTCGGAGCTTTGTAGATAGATGCATAATTAGAGAAATCCTGTTTCAACTCACTGATGCCCGCACGCTTTCTGACCAGATTCAGCAGATCGATCGCCTCATTCGTACGATTCAGTTCGTTCATTGCTTCAGCAGCCATCAATACGACATCCGGATAGCGCAATACTGCATAATCAACATCGGTATTATTCGGATCCTTCGAGGTACCTGCACCAATCCATTCTCTTCTCCATTTACCCGGATAATAGAATTTATTAGAAGGGGCATTCGGAGAGGTAGAAGGTTTTTTAGGATCGAAAGCTTTTACGTTGTAAACCTTCTGACTATTCTTGTCAATTTTATATTGGCAGATATTTACATTCAGGCGGACATCCGCTTGATCGTAGAAAGCAGCCCATGTAGGTAATACCAAGAAGAAAGAGTTAGCACGTCCATAAATGCTTTGTTGGTCGGTCAATGGTCCGATGTATGTTCCCCACATACCCGCTCCCGGAGCTTGACCGTCGGGAGTATAGAAAGCCATTTCCCATAACGTTTCTACAGGCTCGTCAACATTCTGGCAATAATTTTTCCATGCTTGTTCGTATCCTTTGTTATAGAAATTGTGGAAACCGTTGGCTTTAATTGCTTCCCATTCTTTCACAACTGCTTGAAAATACTCTTGTCTCTTCTCGTCGGAAGGTCGAGTCAGTTTGCCGTCGGCTTTAAGGCTGTAACCAGCTCTTTGCAAGAGGCCTCTCATAGCTAAAGCATGTGCAGCTCCTTTAGTAGCACGTTCCGGACTCGTATTTGCAGTTGCCCAAGGAAGTTGTTCTTTTGCAATTGCCAAATCAGCCATGATCTGATCATAGATCGTTTCACGATCCACTCGTGGAGAATAAGCTTCGCTTACAGAAGAGGTGAAAGTTGTTTTAAAAGGTACATCTCCCCAGTTTCTAACCAATTGTAAGGCAATGAATGCGCGCAAGAAGCAAAGTTCGCCCTCATATTTTTTAAGAGTAGCATCACCCGCCTTGTAAGCTTCCATAGAGCGGATACCACTCAGTGCAAAGTTTGCCCGATCGATACCTTCATACTTGGCATTCCAAGTCGACTCTACCCATTGGTTGTTGGTCGACAGCATATAGTGGGAGATATCGCGGCGAGTATTATCGGTGTTCGTTCCATATACATAATACATATCGTCGGAAGTGGGGACCGCCATCTCTGCTTGTCCGAAATGGCCCATACCACCTAATGTGTTGTAAACGCCGGCAACAGCCATATTGGCATTCTCTACCGAGATAAAGAAATTGGTTGAGTCGTAGTATGAATCAGGACTTTCTGTGAGCAGGTCGGTACAAGAGGTCAGACCGGCTATCAGAGTAAATATAGTTATATATTTTTTTATCATCTTTGCTATTGTTATTAGTTATCAAAAAGTTATTGTTCCTCCGCATACAAATGAACGGCTTCTTGGATATGCACCCCAGTCTACACCACGAGTGATGCCATTGCCCATTGTAGAAACTTCAGGGTCGAAGCCGCTATACTTCGTGAATGTGTAGATATTGTTTGCGGTCAGGTATACTCTTAATTTCTTTACCACTTTAGTCTTTTTCAATATTTTAGCAGGGAAAGTGTATCCTAAAGAGATGTTGTCGATACGTAAGAAAGATCCATCTTCTACTGCCCACGAATGCATAAATTTATCACCTTCTTGTAAGTCGACGTAAGATGCAATGGTTTTGTTTGCGTTTAAGCGCGCCAATGTTTCAGGATCAGTGATCTTTTTACCATCTTCACCGATAGTAACCCAACGGTTGTTTGAGTTTACCACATTAAGTGCTGTATTGTTGGCTGTTCTTCCGGCTAAAGTATTGGCCAGTTTAGTAGCATTTAAGATTTCACCCCCTAAGCTAAAGTTTAAGAAAATGCTCAGATCGAATCCTTTATAACTAAATGTATTGTTCATACCACCATACAAATAAGGATTACTGTTACCAATCACTGTACGGTCGTTATCGTCAATCACTCCTTTGCTTGTTCCTTCGTCGTTGGTATTTTCGAACTTCCAATATCCCGGTTGAGGAGCATTATTTTTATTGTATGCGATGCCATCCTTCAACGTGTATTTATTGGTTGCAGCATCATAGTTGAAATCATCTATTTGATACAGACCTACAGTCTTAAAGCCATAAATACGTCCGATAGGTTTGCCCACTTCCACAATATAGTTGTTTTGAGTCCATCCAAAACGAGCTTCTTCGTAGAAGTAATCCTGATCGTTGAGGGCAATCACCTTATTTACGTTGTGCGACAAGTTCAAGTTTGTAGTCCATTGAAAATCTTTGTTTTGGATATTTACAGATGAGATGCTCAGATCGATACCTCTATTTTCTGTTTCACCGATGTTTTGGAGCATTGTTCCGTATCCCGATGACGTAGGAATTTTAGTATTAAGTAGTAAGTTTGAACTTCTGTTGATATAAAACTCCGGAGAGATGGTCAGTCGTTGATTGAAGAAACCCATGTCAATACCGATATTCAATGTCTTGTTTGCTTCCCACTTCAGATATTTGTTGGGTATTTGTGTAGAAGCAAATCCGGTAGTGATTCCTTCACCATTTGCATAGAAATTATTATAGCTATTCATGATGGGTAATGATGCATAACTAGGAATACGGTTGTTACCAGCTAGACCATATCCAACGCGTACTTTCAAATCAGAGAACACCTCTAGATTCTTAATAAAGTCTTCTTGAACAGCTCTCCATGCTACAGATACAGCAGGGAAGTAACCCCATTTGTTGTTGGGTCCAAACTTAGAAGCCCCATCAGCACGCATCGTTGCTGCTAAAAGATACTTGTCGGCATATGAATAATTCACACTACCGAAGAAAGAAAGTAAAAGATCGTCATCGTTGAACCCAGATCCCGGAGTTCCCGGAACAGCACCTAGCGACATGTCGTTCAAACCAATATCATCGTTTGGAAAGTTCGATGCACTTGCACTGAACCAGCGAGACCAGCGTTGAACATACTCTTGTCCGATCATAGCAGTGATACTATGTTTGTTGATTGCTTTCGTATAATTAAGCGTATTTGATATAGAGAAGCTACCTTGCTCATTATTATTTAAGCTACCATTGATACTTGTACGTTTGGCATTCTGAGACATAGAACCATAGAAAGTCTCACCGCGGCGAGTAGAAAAACGTGCCCCGGTAACATTCTTAAAAGTTAATCCTTTGAATAGTTCATAGCTGATACTACCATTAATCTGTATGCTTCTTTGTTCTCTCTTCTTATGCTCCGCAATGGCAGAGATAATGGGGTTCTGCATTGCATTCTGATCATCATCATACAAAGGGTCATCATTGTTGATTAGCAGTTGGTCGTCTCCCAAGATACCCACTGTTGGTCGGTATGACAAGATGCTTCCCATCTTATTGAAACCATAATTGTCGCCTGAAGTGCCCATTCCATATACCGTAGAATGATCGAATAAGATCGAACCGGAAACGGTGA
>Ga0114938_1001816_pt1 | contig 14105 bp, 13 predicted proteins | sample AshMeaBigSpring_FD_88675 | JGI IMG/M metagenome (GOLD analysis project Ga0114938, IMG submission 88675) | Groundwater microbial communities from Big Spring, Nevada to study Microbial Dark Matter (Phase II) - Ash Meadows Big Spring | ecosystem: Environmental > Aquatic > Deep subsurface >...
CCTCTACCCGGGATATGCCGCCAACGATGCGGATTTCAGCCAACCACTCGCCGCGTAGCGGGAGCGGACGGCGGGTTGCACCCTTGGACGAGGCTCCCTGAAGCCTTATCCACCGGCTACAGGGAGTGGCGGCGAGGGGGCGTTCCGCCGCTCAGATGTCTGTGACGAGATGCCAAAAATCTGGATTTACACTTTCACCCATCTGCCATCTGGGGTACAGATAAACCCATCTTTGACCGTGCCGGCAGGATATGCCTTGCCATCTTTCATGCAATCGGCATACGCTGCTGGGAGCGCGCCGGCGAGCAAAGCGAGCACAATGAAAACTATGTGCAGTTTTTTCATATCGCACATCCTCCTCTTGCCTGGTTAAACCGTGCTTCTCATTCCAGCGCAAGAGAGCTTCGCTGGATTACTTCCGCCTTTATCGAGGCCCCTATCGTCGCATGACTACAAACGGCCACAGAAGGATTGGAGCTTCAACCGCCTGAGGCACATTCTAGGCGGAAGGCTAGACTAGGAGCCGCGGGGTGTCAACGAGCAGAAGGGTCAACAATAGAACCACCAATAGGAGTTTTGCATTCCGGCATCTCTGAGCTATGTTCCGCACCATTGGAACGGCTGCGCGAGGTGCCCCGCGCCCAGCGCCGGCCGCTCGCCAAGCCGCTCGCGGATTTTGCCCGACGCTATCCGATCCGCCAAGAGGCCATGGCGCGGGCCTTCCGTACCGGTGTCTACTCCACGCGGGAGATTGCGGAGCATTTCGGCGTACACCACTCCACCGTGAGCTGCGCCGTCCGGCGACTGGAGAACGACAAGGGTTGCGCTTCGGGCTCAGATGTCCGATTACGGAAAGCTTGATTGCAAGGCCTGTCCCGTGGGCCCCACACCGCCCCGCGCCTCAAAGAGCTGAGCCCCGTGATCGAAGGTCGAGCCCTACGCGAGCTCTGGCGGGGCGTCCCCAGACTGCTCCGAAACGACCCGCTGCCCCAATAGCTGTGCGACCACCGCGGTCAGGTCACGCGAGACCCGGGCCAGGTCCGCCGGACCGCCCAGATCGGCGAGCTGGGTCACGGCGAGCCCCGGGTGGCCGCAGGGGTCGATGCGCGAGAAGGGCTCCAGGTCCATGGCGACGTTCAGGGCCAGGCCGTGGAAGCTGCAGCCGCGGCGCACCCGCAGGCCGAGGGAGGCGATCTTCGCTCCTTGGACGTAGACCCCGGGGGCGTCCGCGCGCGGCGCGGATTCGATGCCATAGCCCGCCAGTAGGCGGACCAGGGCCTGCTCGAGCAGCCGCACCAAGCCCTTGACACCATAGCCCGCGCGGCGCAGGTCCAGCAGCAGGTAGGCGACGAGCTGGCCGGGACCGTGATAGGTGACCTGCCCACCGCGGTCGACCTGGAGGACCGGGATGGCGCCGGGATTCAGGAGGTGCTCCGCCCGGCCGGCCTGGCCGAGGGTGAAGATCGGGGGATGCTCCAGCAGCCAGAGCTCGTCGGGGGTTTCGGGGTCGCGGCGATCGGTGAAGGCCTGCATGGCCCGCCAGGTGGGCTGGTATTGGCTCAGCCCCAGCGCGCGCACGACCAGGGTGTCTCGGGCCTGGCTCACATGGCCCAGACGACGCGCTCGTGGGCGCTGAGGTCGCGATAGATGGCGTCGAGCTGGTCCTGGCTGGAAGCCTCGATGGTCACCGTGACCGAAAGCCACCTGCCGCCTCGGCTCGCCCGCACCCGGATCAGGGTCTCGTCCAGGTCCGGCGCGTGGCGGCGCAGGAGCCCCACGACCAAGCCCTCGAAGTCCGCTTCCGCCCTGCCCATGGCCTTGATGGGGAAGGCGCAGGGAAACTCGAGCCGGCTCTCCCGATCGTCAGGCATGGCCTGCGCGCAGCCGCCCCTTGTAGTCCTGGAACAGGGCGTCCATGCGCCGCCACTGGGGGCCGGGGACGCCATCGCCCACGGGCTCCCCGTCGAGGCGGGTAACAGGCTCAACCTCGCGGCTGGAGCTGGAGATCCAGATCTCGTCGGCCGCGGCCAGCTCCTCCGCCCGGACCTCGCGCTCGCGGCAGGGGATGCCGGCCTCCCGCGCCAGCTCCAGGACCAGATCGCGGGTAATGCCAGGGAGTAACAGGTGCCCCTTGGGGGGGGTGGCCAGCTCGCCCGCGCGGACCAGGAAGAGGTTGGTGGAGGAGCCCTCGGTCGCGCAACCATCGCGGATCAGGATGGACTCCTCGGCGCCCGCGTCCTCCGCCGCCTGGCGCAGGAGGACGTTACCCAGCAGGGCGATGGACTTGATGTCGCAGCGCAGCCAGCGGAAGTCTTCGAGGGTGACGGCCGCGATGCCTTGGGCCTCGATGGCCGGGTCCCGCGGCTTGGCGTCCCAGGCCATGACGAACCGGGTAGGCTCCGCGGAGAGCGGAAACAGGTGATGGCGTTTCGCGTCCGCGCCCCGGGTCACCTGCAGATAGATCATCCGATCGACGCCCGGCGCCGCCCCGGTCAGGCGCTCCAGGATCCACCTCCACTCCTCCCGCGGCAGCGGATTGTCCATGCGAATGGCGGCAAGGCTGTAGTCGAGCCGGTCCAGGTGTTGAGCGAGTCGGAAGGGACGGCCGCCGTAGGCGGGAATCACCTCGTAGACCCCGTCGCCGAACAGGAAGCCGCGGTCCATGACGGATACCCTGGCCTCCTCCAAGGGCAGGAACTCCCCGTTTAGATAGACCTCAGGCATGCTCAGAACCACTGGAGGATGGTGTCGCGAATCCATGCCCACCAGCCGCCCTCGGCCACGTCCTGCAGCGCGATCAGGGGCACACGCCGCACCTCGGCGCCGTCCAGGGTGACCTTGATGCTGCCGACCTCGTCGCCAACCGAAAACGGGGCCGTGAGGTCGGGGCTCTTCTCCAACTGGGCGGACAGCTTGTCGTACTGTCGCCGCGGGATGGTGACGGTGACGTCGTCGGCGGGACCGACCGGAAGCTCCTTGACCTCCCCCTTCCAGATGCGCAGGGTCTCCACCGGCTCGCCGGCGGGATAGAGCTTGTGACTCTCGTAGAAGCGAAAGCCGTAGTTGAGAAGGGCCAGGCTGGCCTCCGCGCGGGCCTTGGGCCCCGTGGAGCCCATGACGACGGAGGTCAAACGCATACCTTCGCGTTGCGCCGAGGCGACCAGGCAATACCCGGCCGCCTCCGTGTAGCCCGTTTTCACGCCATCCACCGAGTCGTCCTGGTACAGCAACTGGTTGCGGTTGCCCTGCTTGATACCGTGGTATTCGAACTCCCTCTCGGCGTACCAGGCGTAGTACTTGGGAAACTCGCGAATGGTCGCGGAGGTCACCAGCGCCAGGTCGCGCGCGGAGCTGTAGTGCTCGGGGTGGGGCAGTCCGTCAGCGTTCACGAAGTGACTGTTGGACATCCCCAAGCGCTGGGCATGGGTATTCATGAGATCCGCGAAGGTCTCTTCGCTGCCGGCGACGTGCTCCGCGAGCGCAACGCTGGCGTCGTTTCCCGACTGGATGATCATTCCCTTGAGCAAGTCGCCCACCGGGACCCGCTTGCCCAGCTCCACGAAGGTCTTGGATCCGCCCGTTCGCCAGGCCTTTTCGCTGATGAGCGCCTCGTCATCGAGCTTGAGATTGCCTCGCGCAAGCTCGCTGAAGACGACGTAGGCGGTCATGATCTTGGTCAGGCTTGCGGGCTCCAGACGCTCGTCGGCATTGTGCTCCGCCAAGACGCTCCCGCTGCCGTGGTCCATGAGCAGCCAGCTCTTGGCATCGATCTGCGGCGGATCGGGAGTCGGCACGGCCTCGGCCGCCGGCGGCCCATCCGCCGGCGGCGGCTCCTCGGCCTGAAGGGCAGGCAGAATTGCCGCCGACAAAATAAAGCCTATCAGCGTAGTGGCAAGAAGCTTCATGGGTAGCGAAGAGGACGATCGGAAGGAGAGGTCAGGGCACCATTCCAGCCCGCTGCGGCGCGTTATTTTAACCGCAAGCGGATTGGTTGACATACGCTTGGCCGAAGCCCCCGGGGACCCCGCCTCGCTCATTCGCGGGACCGGGAGCCGAGCCAAGTCCGCCGTCATTCGGCGACGACGTGTGATTCCCTAACCCCCAGGGAGGCGACCTGAAGGGAGGCATCGCGCGCCTTCTCGCGGGAGTCGAAGGGCCCCACGTGTACCTTGTAGAGGGGCGAGCTCTCGCCGCTGATGGTCCGCACCGATACTTGGGCGGCCAGCTTTTCGACGAGCTGCCGGCGGAGCTGCTCCGCGTTGGTGCGACTGCCGAAAGCGCCGACTTGGAGATAGAGGGACGGGCCGCTTGCCGCTTGGGTCGCGGCGGCGACAATGGGCTCGGAGCCGACCGGGACGCCGGTGCGGGCCACCTGTGCGTGCGCCTCATCCTGCGGTTCGGCTCGCGCGCTCTCGACCGCCTTCTCTGGCCGCGCCATCGGTATCTCTCGTGCAGGCCGATCCTCAGGCCGGCTCCGGGCCGGCACCGCCGTCTGGGCGAGCCGCGCCCCAGCGGGTGCGGCGGCCGCACCGCGGCTCTTCGCCGCGGTAGCCCCGCCCCGCGGGGAAGCGCGGCGCGATTCAGGTTTGGACCTGCGGGATAGGGTGCCCCCTGCCTCGGCCAGAAGAGGCCCGCGATCGGACGCCGGACGCCTGGGATCGATCGACCGCACCTCCACGCTGGCGGTACCCTTGGCGACCACGTCGAGCTTACGCGCGGCGGCATAGGAAAGGTCGATCACCCGGGTGCCGTGGAAGGGACCGCGATCGTTTATTCTCACCACGGCGGTACGACCGTTCTCCAGATTCGTCACCTTCGCATAGGTGGGCAGGGGAAGGGACTTGTGTGCGGCGGTCATGGCATACATGTCATAGCGCTCGCCGCTACTGGTCTTGCGGCCGTGGAATTTCTTGCCGTACCAAGAGGCGACACCGCGCTCGACGTGGCCGGAGCTGCTGTCCATGGTGCGGTAGCGCTTGCCGCGAACTACGTAGGTTTCCGGGTTTCCGTACCGGCTCTTGGGCTCAACCCTCGGAATGGCGTCGGGCATGTCTCTGGAATCGGCCTGGCGGCGGCCGGGTCCATCCCTGCCGCCAGAGCCGGCGCAACCGGACAAGAGGCCGATCAGCCCGGCGAGCATCAGGATCGAGATCAGGCCCGCGGGGCGCGCCCAGGGACTTCTCTGGTTATTGGCTAGCTTCATGTTGCCCCCCTCTCTCTGGTTAATCAGCGGCGGCCGTCTGTCCCCCTTCCGCCTCGAATAGCGACTTGATCGCCAGGCTGAGCTGGTACACCGCCATCGCGTACAGATTGCTGTGGTTGTAACGGGTGATGACGTAGAAATTCTCGAGCCCCAGCCAATACTCTTCCTCCGGCGCCTCCAGGCGAATCAGGCTGGCTAGGGTCGATGCGTCCAGAACTTCGTTCGCCTGCACCCCTTGAGCGGCGAGCTCGCCCAACGCCACCTCGGGCTTCGCCGGCTTCCCATCCGCGACCCGCAGGCCCTCCGGCAGCGGCGCCGCCAACCGCGCCGGCACCGCGACCGGCTCGCCGGCGCGCCATCCGTGTCCCTTGAAGTAGCTTGCCACGCTGCCGATCGCATCGGCGGGGCTCGCCCAGAGGTCGCGGCGGCCGTCGCCGTCGAAATCGACGGCATAGGCGCGATAGCTCGACGGGATGAACTGGGGCAGGCCCAGGGCGCCGGCATAGGAGCCGGTGGCGCCGGTCGCGCTCACCGATTCTTCTCGGGTAAGCAGCAAGAAGCTCGCCAGCTCTTTGCGGAAGAAATCCGCCCGTTCGGGGTAGGAGAAGCCGAGCGTGCTCAGGGCGTCGATGGCTCGGTGCCGGCCCAGATTTCCGCCGTAGTTGGTCTCGACGCCGATGATGGCCGTGATGATTTCGGGAGGGACGCCATAGGTGGCGTCGGCGCGCTCGAGCCAGTGGCGGTTCTCGCGCCAGAAACGGACACCGCCCGAACTGCGTGCATCCGTCAAGAAGATCGCCCGGTATTGGTGCCAGGGCTTGGCCTCCCAAGGGCGGCGAATGGCGTCGATGATCTCCTGTCGATAACGGGCCTCCGCCAACAGGTTGGCTACCTCTTGCCGGTCGAAGCCGTGCTGGCGCTCCATCTCCTCGGCGAGCTCCCGTGCGCCGGCGCGGTAGCTCGCGGGCTCCGCCGCCGCGATACAGGCCGCGAGCGACAAAAAGACGCCCGCCAGCTCGGACAGCATTCGCATCAATTCTTCCCCGCCCCCCGCGTTATTCTATTTAGTTACTTGTAGAATCTTACGAAACTTTCTATGCAGGAAGCAATTTTCTGTGCGTATGAATGGACATGACCACGCCGAAGCCGGCCATGATGGTCACCAGGGAGGTACCGCCGTAGCTTACCAGCGGCAGCGGCACGCCTACGACCGGCAACAGACCGGACACCATTCCGGTGTTGACGAACAGGTAGACGAAGAAGACCAAGGTCAACCCCCCGGCCAGCAGCCTCCCGAAGCTGTCCTGTGCCTGAGTGGCGATGTAGAGGCCGCGCAGGATGATGAAGAGATAGATCGCAAGCAGGATCAGGATACCCAGCAGGCCAAGCTCCTCGCCGATGACGGCAAAGATGAAATCGGTAGAGCGCTCGGGCAGAAACTCCAAGTGCGACTGGGTCCCGTTGAGCCAGCCCTTGCCGTAAAGACCGCCCGAGCCCATGGCGATCTGCGATTGAATGGTGTGATACCCGGCCCCCAGCGGGTCGTTCCCGGGATTGAGGAAGGTGAGCACCCGCTGGCGCTGGTACGGAAGCATCAGGTACCAGAGCAGGGGCGCGAGCGCACAGGCCGCCGCGCCCAGGGAGGCGATCAGCCGCCACGACAGGCCGGCCAGGAACAGCACCAGGATGCCCGCGCTGGCGACCAAGAGGGAGGTGCCCAGATCCGGTTGGCGGGCGATGAGCAGGACGGGAATGGCGGTCAGCAGGGTCGCCACCAGGACGCGCGGGATGCTTGGCGGCAGACGGCGCTCCGCCAGGAACCAGGCCAGCATCATAGGCACGGCGACCTTGAGGACCTCCGAAGGTTGAAAGCGGACCAGCCCCAGATCCAGCCAGCGCTGCGCCCCCTTTCCGACCTCCCCCACCGCCAAGACTCCGATGAGCATCGCCACGCCGGCCAGATACAGCGGGGGCGACCAGCGATGCAGCACCGCCGGCGGTATCTGCGCAATCAGGATCATGGCGACGAAGGCGAGTCCGAGCCGGATCATCTGCGCCTGTATCTTGTCCGCGTCCTGACCGGAGGCGCTGTAGAGCACCAGCAGACCGCACCCCCCGAGGAGCAGCAGCGAGGCCAGCAACGGCAGATCCAGGTGCAGGCGCACGAGCAGCCCCGCCCGGGTGGCCGCAGGCGAGGAGTCGAGGCCAGACCCGGAGGCTCTAGCCGTCACCCGGGCCTTCCTTTCGGGCCAGACGGGTGGAGCCCAGCAGGTAGGCATCCATCACCTGGCGCGCGACGGGCGCGGCCTGGGCGCCGCCGTGGCCGCCGTTCTCGACAATCACCGCCACGGCGATGCGGGGCTCCTCGAGCGGGGCGAAGGCCACGAACAGGGCGTGATCGCGCATGCGCTCCGCAACTTGCGACTCCCGGTAACGCTCGTTCTGGCCCACCGTGAAGACCTGGGCCGTACCCGTCTTGCCGGCGATGCGATAGGCGTCGGTCCGAATGCGCTTGGCCGTGCCCCGCGCGTCTTCGACGACCCGCGACATGGCGTGGATCACCCGGTCCAGATAGTGCGGATTGAGATCGAGCTGGCGGCTGAGCGCCGGCACGGACTCCGGGGCCTCGGAGCCCGGGGTCCGGGTGAAGCGCGTCACGCGCGGCTCGATCCATCGGCCGCGGGCGGCAAGGGTGGCGGTAGCGCTCGCCAACTGCATCGGCGTGGCCAAAAAGGCGCCCTGCCCGATCCCGACAATCAAGGTCTCGCCGGGGAACCAGGTCTGGTTGCGGACCCTCGTCTTCCACTCGCGGGAGGGCAGAAGTCCGCCGACTTCGCCGGCCACGTCCACGCCGGTGCGCGCCCCGAAGCCGAAGCCGGACAGGAATCGATGCATGCGGTCGATGCCCATATCGTGCGCGAGGTCGTAGAAGAAGACGTCACAGGACTCGACAATGGCCTTTTCCAGACCGACGCTGCCGTGACCCCCCCGTTTCCAGTCCCGATAGCTGTGACTCTGACCCGGAAGCCGATAATGGCCCGGGCAGTATTTCCGGGACTGGAGTCCGATCGCCCCCGTCTCCAACCCCCCCAAGGCCACGAAGGGCTTTACGGTGGAGCCGGGCGGATATTGACCACGCACGGCGCGGTTGAACAAGGGCGTGTCCGGCGAGTCGGCCAGGGCGCGGTAGTCGGCGGTCCCGATGCCTTCCACGAACAGATTGGGATCGAAGCTCGGCTGGCTGACCATGGCGAGCACGCCTCCGGTCTGCGGATCGATCGCCACGACGGCGCCCCGGTCGTCCCCCAGAGCGGCGGCGGCCTCCTGCTGCAGCCGGATATCCAGGTAAAGATGCAGGTCGCCCCCTCCCCTCGGCGACCGGCTCTCCAGCACCCGAAGTACCCGACCCCTGGCGTTGACCTCCACCTGCTGGTAACCCACTTGGCCGCGGAGGACCTCCTCGTAGGCCTTCTCCACCCCGTTTTTCCCGATATAGTTGGTGCCGGCGTACTCCGACGCGTCGAGGCGCTCGAGCTCCGCCTCGTTGATGCGTCCGACATAGCCAAGGACGTGAGCGGTGTGCTCCCCCCAGGGATAAGACCTGAGCAGCTCGGCATGAATGTCCACCCCGGGGAAACGGTGATTGCTCACCGAGATACGCGCCACCTCCTCCTGATCGAGATTGCCCCGGATCGGCGCCCCCTCGAAGCGCCGGCGTTGAGCCAGCGAGCGCTCGAACCGCGCGCGGTCGCTGTCGTCGATGCGCAGGATGCGCCCCAGCTCCGCGATCGTCGCATCCAGGTCATCTACCTTCTCGGGGGTGATCTCCAGAGAAAAGGACGGGTAGTTTTCCGCCAAGGGGACGCCGTTGGCGTCGAAGATGAGACCGCGTGTTGGCGGCAGGGGCTCGACTCTGACCCGGTTGTCCTGCGACAAGGTGGAGAAGTGCTCGTGACTCTCGATCTGGAGCTGGACCAGCCTGACGACCAGCACGAGCAGGGCCAAGGCCACCAGCGCCGCCGCGGCCAGCGTCCGGCTGGCGAAAAGCTGGGCCTCGCCGCGAGTATCCTTGAAGGCCAATTGCACCATGGGGCGAGAGAGGCCGGCCTAGGCAACCGCGAAGCGCCGGTGCAGGTTACGCAGGGCGGACAAGAGCCAGGGCCACAGCAGCACGCCCGCCAGCGTTGGCGCCCAGTACCACAGCGTGGGCGTGGGTTGTCCCGTGGCGCCGCTCACCCACAGCGCGAGCAGGCGCTCCAGCAGGAGCAGGACCCACACGGTTAGGGCCTGCTGCACCGGAGGAAAGACGCGGATGCGTTGGTGCAGCTCCACCGCGAGCCAGGCGACCACGGCGAAGCCGAGCGCGTGCTGACCGAGAAGGCTGCCAACGGCGACGTCCATGACCAAGCCGGTGGTCCAGGCCCAAAACACCCCCACCCGCCCCGGCAGCGTTAGAGCCCAGTAGATCAGGGTCATGGCCACCCACTGGGGGCGGAGGTCCTGCACCCAGTCGGGCAGGGGCAGAAGGGTCAGGAAGAGGGCGGCGGCCAGGCTCGCGAGGATTACCCAGGTCCCCTTGTGCGCCGCCGCGGTCACTGTCCGCCCCCCGCGGAGGTCTTCGTCTGGGCCTCCGTCAAGGCGCCGTCGAGCAGCGAGGTCGGCAGGGTCCATACCAGCAGGACCTCGCGGCTGCGATCCAGGCGGGCGGTGGGAGTAGCGATCACCGTGGCGAAAGGCTTGCCCGGCTCGTGCCGGACCTCCGCCACGCGGGCGACCGGATACCCCGGCGGGAAATGCCCCCCCAGGCCGGAGGTCACCAGGAGGTCTCCCTCCCGGACGTCGGCGTTGTTGGGCAGATGGGACAGCTCCAGGCGGTTGATCAGGCCCGTGCCCGCGGCGATGGTGCGCAGCCCGTTGCGGTTGATCTGCACGGGCAGCGCGTGGGATGCGTCCGTAATCAGGAGCACGCTGGAGGTCAAGGGGTTGACCTGGACCACCTGCCCCATGACAGCGTTGGCGTCTAGCACCGGCTGGCCGGGGAAGATGCCCGTGGCGCTGCCCTTGTTGATCAAGACCTGCTGGCGATAGGGATCCAGATCCACCGAGAGGAGCTCGGCGATCAGCACCCGCTCACCGATTCGGATGGAAGAGCCGAGCAGATCGCGCAGGCGCCGGTTCTCGCTCTCCAGAGACTCGAACTGCTGCATCCTGGCTCGCAACATCAGGTTGTCGCGTTGCAGCTCCCGGTTAGAGCGGCGCAGCTCCTCCTCTTTGGCGAGGCGGCCCTGCAGCGCCTGTCCCAGGGTATCGGGCAGGCTGGCCAGGTAGTGCAGAGGATAGACGACCACCGCCAGGGTGGAGCGAAGCTGCTCCAGGCGCTGTTGACGGTGATCCGCCACGATCAGCGCGATAGAGAGCCCCGCCGCGATCAGGACGCGCGAGACGGCGGTCGGACCCTGAACGAAAAGGGGCTTAATGGTCTTGTACCTCGGCCGGCGCACCCCGGGGACGGGGCCGGGAGCGGCCCCGGATCCTACTCCGTGGCGAACAGGTCCAACCCGCGCTCGTCGATCATCTCCAACGCCTTGCCGCCGCCGCGGGCGACACAGGTCAGGGGATCCTCGGCGACCAAGACCGGCAGCCCCGTCTCTTCCGCCAGCAGGCGGTCTACATCCCGCAGCAGGGCGCCGCCGCCGGTGAGCACGATACCCCGCTCGGCGACATCCGACCCTAGCTCGGGCGGGGTCTGCTCCAAGGCCGTCATGACCGCACCCGTAATGCCGGAGAGAGGCTCTTGCAACGCCTCCAGGATCTCGTTGCTGTTCAGGGTGAAGCTGCGCGGCACGCCCTCGGCGAGGTTGCGGCCCTTGACCTCGATCTCGTGCACCTCGTTCCCCGGAAAGGCGGTGCCTATACTGTGCTTGATCTTCTCGGCGGTTGCCTCGCCGATCAGGGTGCCGTAATTGCGGCGAACGTAGTTGATGATGGCCTCGTCGAAGCGATCGCCGCCCACGCGCACCGAGTTCGAATAGACGATGCCGTTCAGCGAGACCACGGCCACCTCGGAGGTGCCGCCGCCGATGTCCAGGACCATGGACCCGCGCGCCTCGTCCACCGGCAGCCCGGCGCCGATTGCAGCCGCCATCGGCTCCTCGATCAGATAGACCTCGCGGGCGCCCGCCCCCGCCGCGGACTCCTTGATGGCTCGCCGCTCCACCTGTGTCGAGCCGCAGGGAACACAGATCAGTACCCGCGGGCTGGGGCGGATGAGGCGGCTCTCGTGCACCTTGTGGATGAAGTACTGGAGCATCTTCTCGGTGACCGTGAAGTCGGCGATGACGCCGTCCTTGAGCGGCCGGATGGCGGTGATGTTCTGGGGAGTGCGCCCGAGCATCTGCTTGGCCTCCTCGCCCACCGCCGCCACCGACCTATGACCGCCGGAGCGGTCCTGGCGGATGGCAACCACCGAAGGCTCGTTGAGCACGATGCCCTGGCCTCGGGTATAGATGAGCGTGTTGGCGGTTCCCAGATCGATGGACAGATCGTTGGAGAACATCCCTCGTAGGCGTCGCAGAAACATCGAAGAATTACCTTAGGAGCAGAGAACACAAGGGCCGCGCCGGACGAGCCGGTGCGGCGGTGGCGGTCCGGCCGCGGGACTTTGTAGCGCGTGAATGTAGGCGGCGTGCCCGTGACGGCTCTTTGGATTAGGGGTCCAGACGGACCGAGCGCCCCCGGGCTCAGCTTCGCCGTCGTTGGTTGGTCCTGGCCGCCGCGGATCCGGCGGTTAATCTAACAACGCATTCCCGGACGGGCAAGGCAGTTTCTCTCGGCTCCGCCGTTGACCCGCATCGCCCGCGCTGGGCGGCGGCAACGCGCGAGCCGGCCCCTCAGCCCCGCGACGCCGCCTCAGAACGGGAACCCACCCGGTGGCAGACCGCCGGGCATGCGGCCCTGCAGGCCACGCAGCATTCGCGCCATGCCGCCCCCCGTCATCTTCTTCATCATCTTTTGCATCTGGGCGAACTGCTTGAGCAGGCGGTTGACGTCCTGGACCTGGGTGCCCGATCCTAGCGCGATACGTCGCTTGCGCGAGCCTTTGATGATCGCAGGCAAGGCCCGCTCCCTCGGCGTCATGGAGTCGATGATCGCGATCAGCTTGATCATCTCTCGGTCATTGACCTGCTGCTTGACTTGGTCGGGCACCTGGCCCATGCCCGGCAGCTTGTCGAGCATCCCCGCCATGCCCCCGAGGCTGGTCATCTGCTGCAGTTGATCGCGGAAGTCCGCCAGATCGAAGTCCTTGCCCTTCTTGAGCTTGTTAACCAGCTTCTCCGCCTTCTCCCGGTCGACCTTACTCTGCACCTCCTCCACCAGAGACAGAACGTCGCCCATGCCGAGGATGCGCGAGGCCAGCCGGTCGGGGTGGAAGGGCTCCAGGGCGGCGGTCTTCTCGCCGACACCCAGGAACTTGATCGGCTTGCCCGTGATATGGCGGATGGAAAGCGCCGCACCGCCGCGGGCGTCGCCGTCCGCTTTGGTGAGCACCACCCCGGTAAGGGGAAGGGCGTCATTGAAGGCCTTTGCCGTATTGGCCGCGTCCTGCCCTGTCATGCTGTCGACCACGAACAGGGTCTCGGCCGGTTTGAGCGCCGCGTGCAGGAGCCGGATCTCGTCCATCATGGCCTGATCCACGTGCAGGCGCCCCGCCGTGTCGACGATGAGCACGTCCTTGAACTGCAGGCGCGCCGCCTCCGCCGCGCCTCGAGCGATCTCTAGCGGATCCTGGTCGCCCCGGCTGGGGTGGAAGGCCGCCCCAACCTCTCTCGCCAGGGTCTCCAACTGGTCGATGGCGGCCGGGCGGTAGACGTCGCAGCTCGCCACCATCACCGACTTCTTCTGCCGCTCTTGCAGCCAGCGGGCCAGCTTGGCCGCACTGGTGGTCTTGCCCGAGCCCTGGAGGCCCGCCATGAGGATCACCGCCGGCGGCTGGACGGCCAGATCCAGTCCCTGGTTGGCTTCGCCCATGACGCGCACCAGCTCGTCGTTGACGATCTTGACCAGCACCTGGCCGGGGGTGAGGCTCTTCATCACCTCCTCGCCCATGGCCTTCGCGCGCACCTGCTCGACGAAATCGCGCACCACGGGCAGGGCCACGTCGGCCTCCAGCAGGGCCATGCGCACCTCGCGCATGGTGTCCTTGATATTTTCTTCGGTCAGGCGCCCCTGGCCCCGCAGGTTCTTCAGAACCCGCCCGAAGCGCTCCTGGAGATTCTCGAACATGGCGCGATCAGCTCATGCAGAAGTCAAGGCGCTCAGTATAGGAGATTCGCGGCGTCCATGGCGGCAGGCTCGCCCCGTCGCTTCGCGCCATGGATCTCGGCGCACCTCGAGCCCGTCGCCGCGGAGGTGGTTACCCCAAAGGTCTCACCCGGCGCGTTTTGACGAGATCGGGCTTTGTGCCATCATCCCCCGCCATGAGTCACGACCAGATCGCTCTTGCCGCCATCCTCTTCTACCTTGCCGGGAGCGTTCTGATCGCCCTGCGCCTGTTCCGCCGCGATCGGCCCGGAGTACCCGCACGCTGGATCGCCTTGGCCTGCGGCTTTGCCGGGCTCGCCCTGCACACCTGGGTGCTGTACGACGCCACCTTCGGCGGCTCGGGGCTGAATCTCGCCTTCTTCAACGCCCTCGCCCTGACCTCCTGGACCGTGGTCACCCTGCTGCTGGTCTCCGGCATCACCAAGCCGGTGGAGAACCTGGGCATCCTGGTCCTCCCCCTGGCCGCCCTGACCCTCTTCTTGGAGACCCGCTTCCCGAGCGCGGACTTCATGCGCCCGGCAATGGGCTGGGACATCAAGATCCATGTGCTCTTGTCCATGCTGGCCTATAGCCTGCTCAC
>Ga0114938_1001817_pt1 | contig 14103 bp, 11 predicted proteins | sample AshMeaBigSpring_FD_88675 | JGI IMG/M metagenome (GOLD analysis project Ga0114938, IMG submission 88675) | Groundwater microbial communities from Big Spring, Nevada to study Microbial Dark Matter (Phase II) - Ash Meadows Big Spring | ecosystem: Environmental > Aquatic > Deep subsurface >...
AACAGATCTTAGAAAGTGGCAAAACACCTTCGGACTGGCGCAAAGCTGCCTACTATCATTACTACGAGTATCCGGCCGAACACTCGGTAAAAAGACATTATGGCATTCGGACGAAAGAGTTTAAACTGATCCATTTCTATAACGATATCGACGAATGGGAAATGTACGATCTGAAGAATGATCCCAAAGAGATGAATAATGTTTTCGGCAAACCGGAATATGCTCAGAAACAAAAAGAGTTGATGTCGATCCTTCGACAGACTCAGCAACAGGTGAAAGATACCGATCCGGATGAGAAAAAGACGGAACTGTTTAAAGGGGACAGACGATTGATGAAGAACCGCTAATCGTGCGACTCTCCTTTCTCAAAGGCAATGAAAAACAAATAATCAAAAAGTATGGATAGAAGAAAATTCCTTAAAAATACAGGCTGGTCGTTCTTAGGACTAGCTGCATCGGGCAGTCTGCTAGGCTCTTGCATGGCAGGCACAAAAGATGCAAAGAAAATGATGCCATCGGCAAGCAACCTCAAAATGTTCTGGGGCGACTTGCATAATCACTGTAACCTGACTTATGGTCATGGGGATATGCGCGATGCTTTTGAAGCAGCAAAAGGACAACTGGATTTTGTGAGTGTCACTCCACATGCGATGTGGCCCGATATTCCCGGTGCAAACGATCCTCGCCTCAAATGGGTGATCGATTATCACACCGGAGCCTTCAAACGTCTACGCGAAGGAGGGTATGAGAAATATGTCGCCATGACCAACGAGTATAATAAAGAAGGGGAGTTCCTTGCGTTTATAGGTTACGAAGCTCATAGCATGGAGCATGGCGACCATGTAGCGCTGAACTACGATCTGGATGCTCCTCTCGTAGAATGCACATCTATCGAAGATTGGAAACGGAAAGCAAAAGGTCATAAGGTTTTTGTGACTCCTCATCACATGGGTTACCAGACCGGTTTCAGAGGTTACAACTGGGACTGTTTCTCTGAAGGCGATCAGACTCCTTTTGTAGAGATGTTCTCTCGTCACGGATTGGCGGAAAGTGATCAAGGGGACTACCCTTATCTTCATGATATGGGACCACGTCAATGGGAAGGAACCATTCAATACGGACTAGAACAAGGACATAAGTTCGGTTTGATGGCTTCTACCGACCAGCATTCCGGTTATCCGGGAAGTTACGGAGATGGACGCATTGGAGTACTTGCCCCCTCGTTATCGCGTGATGCGATATGGGACGCTCTTCGCACCCGCCATGTCTGTGCAGCGACAGGCGACAAAATCTTGATCGACTTCCGACTGAACGATGCTCTGATGGGTGATGTTGTCAGAGGGAATAGTCGCCGCATCTACCTACATGTCACTGGAGAGAGTTGCATTGATTATGTCGACATCGTGAAGAACGGACAAATCCTGGCGCGCATGAACGGCCCCTTAACTCCCGTATCTCCCGAAGGTGAGACGGTGCGCTGTAAAGTGAAGATCGATTTCGGATGGAACCGCGAGGAACAATATGTGCACTGGCAAGGTAAACTGTCGGTCGATAAAGGTCAGATTCATCACGTGACACCCTGTTTCCGTGGAGCAGCATTTACCTCACCTCAAGAAGGAGAGACAGAGTTTCATACCCATATCAACCGGATCGTATCCACCACTCAGAAAGAGACAGAGCTCGATCTATACAGTAGTAAGAATCCCAATACCACGACAGCAGCGATGCAAGCCGTCATTCTCGATGTAGAGATGCCGAAAGACGGGAAGATCATTGCCGAATTCAACGGGAAGAAGTTCGAACATACGTTAGGTGAGTTGCTCGAAGGCTCCCGTTCGCACTTCATGATCGGTTGGTTGAGTGAAGCGATACTCTTCAATCGTGCGATGCCGGAGAGTTGTTTTACGATCGAACATTATATGGAGGACAAAGAGCCCCAACGAGATACAGATTATTATTATGTCCGCGCTCGTCAGCGTGACGGTCAGTGGGCATGGAGTTCACCGATCTGGGCAGAAAAAATATAAACCATGGAAAAGAAATACGCTATAGGACTCGACCTAGGTGGAACTTCAGTGAAATACGCCCTTATTGATGATAAAGGCGTATTTCATTATCAAGGGAAGTTACCTTCGAAAGCAGAAGAATCAGCAGAAGCAGTAATCGGTCAATTGGTGACCGCTATCAACGAAATAAAATTGTTTGCTGAGAAAGAAAGATACCATATTAAAGGTATCGGCATTGGAACCCCGGGAATTGTCGATTCAACCAATCGAATCGTGTTAGGGGGCGCAGAGAACATTAAAGGTTGGGAGAACCTTGAATTAGCCGATTACATAAAAGCTGCAACCTCCTTACCTACCCTACTTGGAAACGATGCAAACCTGATGGGTTTGGGAGAGACCATGTATGGAGCAGGCATGGGAGCCACTCACGTGGTGTTTCTGACAGTGGGAACCGGCATCGGTGGTGCCGTTGTGATTGATGGCAAACTGTTCAACGGTTTTGCAAACCGAGGAACGGAGCTTGGTCATGTACCTTTGATCGCCAATGGCGAACCTTGTGCCTGTGGTTCGAGAGGTTGTTTAGAGCATTATGCTTCCACGGCTGCACTCGTACGTCGGTTTACACAAAAAAGCGAAGAGTTGGGAATCAGTTATCCGGAAAAGAAGATCGATGGCGAACTAATCATCAGCTTATACAAAGAAGGCGATCCAATCGCGATAGATTGCCTCAACGAGCATTGCGACTATCTGGGACACGGGATTGCCGGCTTTATCAATATCTTTAGTCCGCAAAGAGTCGTCATTGGTGGAGGATTGTCTGAAGCCGGCGAGTTCTACATTCAGAAAGTAAGCGAAAGAGCTTATCACTATGCGATCTCCGATTGTGCAGTAAACACAGAGATCATGGCTGCATCGCTCGGAAACAAAGCCGGTTGTATTGGTGCCGCATCGCTTGTTTTCGCTACCAGATAAATAACATTAGATACTTTAAATACTACTACGTATGAAAAAAAATATAGGAATGCTCGCCTTGATCATGGCATTCTGGTTTAGCATATCATTCATCACCAATATATTAGGTCCTCTGATCCCCGACATTATTAATAACTTCAACTTGAGCGACCTAGCAATGGCAGGCTTTATCCCGACTTCATTCTTCCTCGCTTACGCAATTATGTCGATACCAGCAGGGATCATGATCGACCGTTTTGGTGAAAAACCGGTCCTGTTAAGTGGCTTTGCCATGCCATTCATCGGCACGATCCTTTTTGCTTCACTCCCTACCTACCCAATGCTGTTGGCTTCTTCATTCATTATTGGATTGGGGATGGCGATGCTACAAACCGTATTAAACCCACTGCAACGGACAGTAGGAGGTGAAGAGAACTATGCATTTGTAGCCGAACTAGCACAGTTTATGTTTGGGATCGCCTCTTTTTTAAGTCCTTTAGTTTACTCTTATTTAATCAGAGAGCTCAATACCAACAGTTATGTAGCCGGCAAAAATGTAATCATCGATCTATTAGCAGATATCACACCCGATCACTTACCTTGGGTCTCTTTATATTGGGTGTTTACCGTTTTACTGTTAATCATGCTTATCGCAGTGGCATTAGCGCGCTTTCCAAAGATCGAATTAAAAAGTGATGAGAAGAGCGGATCAAGAGATTCATACTTCAGCCTATTTAAACAGAAAAAGGTATGGTTGTTTTTCTTAGGTATCTTCTGCTATGTTAGTACAGAGCAAGGAGTATCAATCTTTATGAGTACATTTTTGGAAAAGTATCACGGAATTAATCCGCAAACAGAAGGAGCACAAGCAGTCAGCTATTTCTGGGGATTCATGACAGCAGGATGCCTAATCGGAATGATTCTTCTCAAACTGATCAACTGCAAGCGACTTCTCCAGATCTCCGGTCTGCTAACCATCCTGCTATTACTGATCGCATCCTTGGGTAGTCGTACACTATCACTGTTTGCTTTTCCGGCCATCGGTTTTAGCATTTCAATGATGTATTCCATCGTTTTTTCGTTAGCGCTCAACTCAGTCTCCCAACATCACGGTTCATTCGCCGGTATTCTCTGTTCGGCGATTGTAGGTGGGGCCTGCGGTCCACTGATTATCGGTGCGATAGCTGATGCCACCTCCCTCCGGATCGGGATGATGTCTATCCTCTTATTTGTAGGATATATCACTTCGATAGGCTTTTGGGCACGTCCGCTCATTGATAACAAAACGATTACTCTAAAGGAGTTGCTGACATTCAGAAAATAGCCAGATTGAAAAGATGATAATGATTTATTGCTATTCAAAAAAACTTTTGAATTTCTCCAAAAGTGATGAGCCATAGACATTATATGCTATCTTCTAAGATTGTAATCTGCAAACGTAAAATAGTGATGTCGGTAAATCGTGATCATTGAATATTTCCCGTACAGATACACCACAATTAGAAATATTTGTGGTATCTTTGTACGGGTAATTTAATGGTAACAATGAGGAAAAAAAACAAATATATCTCTTCAGCTGATGTTAAAGAGAAAGGACGAACAGCCTATTACAAGCTGTTGGAAAGTGCCCGTCAAGGTGAACTTGTACAAGTCCGCCGTGGTGTATATGCCAGCATGGAGCAACTTTCCGCCGGAATGATCGACATAGAATCTATTGTACCAGATGGTATTCTTTGCCTTTGGTCAGCGTGGAGTACACACCGACTTACCACCTCTATACCACAAGCATTCCATGTGGCCATCAAGAGAGACAGGAAAGTTGTGACACCCTCGTTCCCTCAAATAAATCTTCACCATTACACTACTTCTATCTTAGAAATTGGTGTTAGCAAAATGGCTGTAGAGGGTTACAATATCCGCATCTATGACATGGAACGATGCGTATGTGATGCCATAAAGTTTCGTAATAAAGTAGGTATGGATGTTTGCTCAGAAATCATTGACAATTATCTTGCCCGACCTGAACGTAATATAAGCAAACTTTTAGATTATGCCCGACAGCTTCGTGTTGGCACAATCCTTGAAAAATATCTACAAGTTAAGCTATGAGTAAAGTACAACATAAAAATTACGGAAAATCAATTCGGACCAAACTCTTAAACGTAGCAAAGAAAGAAAACATATTCTATCAGACTATACTGACACGATATTTTCAGGAGCGCCTACTATACAGAATATCACAAACACGCTTCCTCACCAACTTCTATCTCAAAGGTGGAGCGCTTATGTATGCTTACGAAAGGCTTGCGGCCCGTCCGACATTAGATATTGACTTTCTTGGCAACAACATAAGCAATGAAGGGACATCCATTATAGCAGCCTTCAAAGAAATCTGTTCTGTGCCATACGATGAAGAGGTAATAGCCAGATTGAAAAAATCCCCTTTGTCAATAAGCTTGTGCACATTGACAAAGGGGATATATATTGCCACAATTGCAAAAAGGTAAAAGTATAAAAATGCCCAAATCTATACCGTTACCTCAAGCAACTTGTTGCTCTAAAATTACTTTCTCATTAAAAAGCGAACTTCTCAAGTTTGATTTTGCTCAATTGCTGTATCTTAGGAAGCAAAGTTACAAAATGCTCTGCCTTCTCATGTTCAGCTACAGACGCTTCGTCAGTCCATGTTTCGCAGATCATCAAAACATCTTTTCGAGTCGCACTTTCAAAAACATCGTATGCGATACATCCTTTGTCAGTTAACGATTTAGCAACTAATTCTTTTACAGTCTCCAATAACTCAGCGCGATTATCTTCGCTCACTTGAATAAAAACATTTAGTCTAATCATATTCATTAATGTATTTAGAATCCAACAATATCATTGAATTCAAGTTTTTTAAATCTATTCGTAATCTTTAGATAAAGATATTCTCAAAAAACAACAACTACAAATTTAAATAAAAGAATTAAAATCCTTTATGAATAGGCAAGATTGATTGCAAAATAAATATAAATGATTCACAAAGTAAGAACAAACATAATAAAATAAAAACCAAATAACTAAAAATATTTTTATACATTTGCACGGCAAAAAACAAAGATGTGAAAAAAGCTGCAATACAGATAGGGCGATACCTACTCATACTGTTCTTTCTATATTACTATATAGGAATCACAGCATTTGTACATACCCATAAGATTGCAGAATACACCATCTCTCACTCCCACCCTTTCTTACCAAGCAGTCAGCACTCCCACTCAGCCATTGAATATGGAACATTAAGTTTTCTCAATATGCTGGTTGCAGAGAACACACCGTTCTTTGCTCTTGTGCTTTTTTGTGCTGTCATTGAAATTATTCGCGAGTATTATTCTCTTTCTTCCTATCGTAGAAAGATCTTTCTTCCTTTATTTCGGGGACCTCCGTTCACTGTATTATGTAGGCAACGTTCTATTTTATAAAAAAAATCGTTTAACATAATACACTATACACATGAAATTAAATTCCTTACTATGCCTTGTTGGCATAGTAGCTTTTTCGTGTACCGGTAACTCACAAGACTCCGCGTCGCAAGACTTACTCGTACAAGGAGATACTATCTCGGTATCATCCTCTTCTTTGTTACAAAAAATAAAAGAATCGGAAGTTAAGAAACAACCCTTCCAACAATCGTTTACTACCTCAGGAGTAGTGAAAGCCATCCCAACCGGTTATGCTGAGATAGCTTCTCCCTTCGCAGGAAGAATAGTTAAGTCGTTCGTCAGACTCGGACAAAAAGTCTCGAAAGGAAGTCCCATCCTTGAGATCAGTTCGCCCGACTTCTTCGAAACTGGAAAGAACTACTATCAAGCTAAACAAGAGATGCAATTGGCATTGAAAAGTCTGAAGCGCGAAAAAGATCTTCTTGCCAATAAGGTAGGCGTACAAAAAGAGGTAGAAGAGGCTGAGGTTAACTATGAATTGAAAAAGAAAGATTACGAAAATGCGCTGGCTGCATTAAAAGTCTTTCAAGTCAACCCTTCCAATCTCGTTTTGGGACAGCCATTGATCGTCCGCTCACCTATCAATGGTGAAGTCGTTTCCAATAAGATCATCATCGGTCAGTACTTGAAGGAAGATGCAGAGCCGATTGCAATTATAGCCGACTTAAACAAAGTATGGGTAGCAGCAAACGTCAAAGAGAAAGATATTCCACTCATCCGTTCATTAAAGAATGTGGAGGTATCACTCGTAGCCATGCCCGAACGGACGTTTACCGGCACCATCTACCACATCAACGATATGCTCGACGAGGAGACTCGTGCCGTAGAAGTTCTGATTGAGTGCGACAACAAAGACCGCTTAATGAAGCCTGCCATGTATGGCACCGTTAAACTGACCGATGCTGCAACAGAAGCGATCTTGATACCCACATCGGCTGTCTTGCAGAATGAAGAGAGCAACTATGTGCTCGTATCATTAGGCAATGGTAAGTTTTTGAAAAGAGCCATACAGGTGGGAGGCAGTGTAAAGGAGCAAACCGTCGTGCTTTCGGGACTGGAACCGGGAGAAAAGATTGTGACCGTAGGAGCTTTTTATTTCATTGACGCCCGATAAGAAGTAACAATGAAAAAGATCATATCTTTGGCAATACATCGGCGAGGCTTGATGTTTGTCTTATTTACCTTTATCGGGGTGATTGGTTATTACTCATGGACTCAATTAGCGATCGATGCCTACCCCGATATCTCGGACACAACGGTACAGATCGTTACACAAGTTCCCGGATTAGCGGCAGAAGAGATCGAACAGCAAATATCTATTCCGATAGAGAAAGCTGTCAACGGTTTGCCGGGTTTAAAGGTGATGCGTAGTAAAAATACCTTCGGTCTGAGCACCGTGATTCTGGTGTTCGAAGACGGAGTAGATGATTACTGGGCACGTCAGCGAGTACAAGAGCGACTGGTCGACGTGGATCTACCTTATGATGCAGTACCCGGACTCAATCCACTCACCTCGCCTACAGGAGAGATCTTCCGCTATGTGATTGAAAGTGATCATATGACTATCCGCGAGATGACCGATCTACATAAATGGGTGATCATTCCGCGAATCAAGCAAGTGACCGGTGTAGCTGATGTCAGCAACTTCGGCGGAATCACTACTCAGTATCAGATCGAGATCGATCCTCATAAGATGGAGCAATACAATGTTTCCTTGAGCGACATCACCGAAAAGATTGAGAAGAACAATGTGAATGCCGGAGGAAGTATGCTCAGTCACGGCGATCTGAGTTATGTGATACGTGGTATCGGTTTGGTGAAAGATCTCGAAGATCTCGGAAAGATCGTGATCAAAACCGACCAAGGAGTACCGGTATATCTCGAAGATATCGGTCAGTTGAAATATGGTAATCTCGAACGAAAAGGGGTATTGGGTTTTACCGATGAAGGGCATAACTATGACGACGGAGTAGAAGGAATTGTGCAGATGCTTCGGGGTGAGAATCCATCGAAAGTATTGAAAGATGTACATGCAGCCATTGATGAGTTGAACAATGAAGTACTCCCTAAAGGTACCCGCATTCATCCATTCATGGACCGAACCAACCTGGTCGACACCACCTTACATACCGTTTCACGTACTTTATTCGAGGGAATGGCACTCGTTCTGTTGGTACTCATCCTTTTCCTGAGAAGTTGGCGTGGTGCTCTATTGGTTGCCTTAACCATCCCACTTTCCTTGCTGATTGCATTCATTTTGATGCATCTCACAAATATCCCTGCCAATCTACTCTCCTTGGGTGCGATCGATTTTGGTATCATTGTGGACGGGGCGATTGTGATGACTGAGACGATCTTGAAGAAGCGAGAAAAACATCCCACTGAACTGCTATCGGAGAGCTCCATCATGAAGCGTGCTGCAGAAGTTGCCCGTCCGATCTTTTTCTCCACCCTGATCATTATCACTGCTTATCTACCGCTTTTTGCCTTTGAGCATATCGAAAAGAAGCTCTTCACACCCATGGCTTACACGGTAGGTTACGCACTGATCGGTGCATTAATTGTTGCTTTGCTCTTAATACCGGGACTTGCTTTCAAAGCATATTACAAGCCCAGAAAGATCTCCTACAACAAATGGTTGGAGAAGCTTGGTGAGGTATATCATAAACAAACAGTAAAACTGATCGATCAACGTAAAGCAGTTCTCTCCGCTTTGGCAATCATCCTTGTCCTTGCCGGCGGTCTGAGCTGGATGGTAGGAAAAGATTTCCTTCCCCCACTCGACGAAGGATCGATCTGGGTGCAAGTGCAACTTCCTCCGGGTATCTCCATCGAAAAGTCGAAAGAGATGGGAGCCGAACTTCGTGAAACCATCCATAAGTTTCCCGAAGTATCGTACGTGATGACCCAAGTAGGGCGCGATGATGAAGGAGCAGAAGCTTTCTCACTCTCACACATAGAGTGCGCCGTTGGTTTGAAGCCCTATTCGACGTGGGAGAACGGAAAGACAAAGTCGCAACTCATCGAAGAGATGAATGCCGCCTTATCTAAAATGCCGGGATATACTTTCAGCTTCTCCCAACCCATCATCGACATGGTAATGGACCAGATAGCCGGAGCACACAGTGACCTAGCCATCAAGATCTATGGAGAAGATATTGCCGAGACACGCAAGGTAGCCGAGAAAGTAGAAGGAGTGATCAAGAGAATACCGGGGGCAACAGATGTAGCGATCGACCAAGAGCCACCCATGCCTCAACTACAGATCATCGCCAATCGCGATCGGATTGCACAATACGGACTCAACGTATCGGATGTTGCCGATCTGATTGAGCTGGCTATTGGCGGCAAGGCGATCTCCCAAATCTTCGTAGGAAGTAAATCGTACGATGTGATCTGCCGCTTTGACGATGAATCGAGAAACAGTCCCGAACGTATCGGAAACCTGATGCTGACCACGAATTCGGGAAGTAAGATCCCTTTGAGTCAGATTGCCGAGATCAAGATGACCACAGGAGCCAGTATGATCTCTCGCGAAATGAACAAACGTCACCTTACGATCCATGTCAACCTGCGAGGAATCGACTTGACCTCTTTCTTAAATAAAGCCAATAGAGCCATCGAGCGTGAAGTGAAATATGATCACGAACAGTGTCACCTTAAATGGGCGGGACAGTTTGAGAACCAGCACCGTGCTTATACCCGTCTGGGTGTGATCGTTCCTTTAGCGTTGGGACTGATGTTACTGTTACTCTTTGCAGCTTTGGGACAGTTCCGCCAAGCTGCACTGTTGATGTTTGTAGTGCCTTTAGCTCTCTTCGGCGGAATGCTCGCACTCAATGTACGTGGGATGACACTCAATGTCTCATCGGCGGTAGGCTTTATTGCGCTGATTGGTGTAGCGATCCAAAATGGAGTGATCATGATCTCCCATATCAACAACCTACGGGAGAGCGGTAAAGAACTAAAAGAGGCTGTGATTGAAGGAACCAAACATCGCTTCCGTCCGATCCTGATGACAGCTACCGTTGCCATACTCGGACTATTGCCAGCCTCCCTATCGACAGGTATCGGTTCGGATGTTCAACGTCCTTTGGCAACCGTGATCGTGTATGGTTTGTTGTTCGCAACGATTGTCACCCTATATATTCTTCCATCACTCTACTACATGATAGAGAGTCAGGCAGAGAAGAAAATGCAGAAAAATAGTAATCCAAACACTTTTGAGTAATATGAAATTTATCTATATCGTTGCACTGGGAAGTGGACTTGCCCTTACTCAGTTGCATGCACAAAGTCAATCGATACCGCTCTCTTATCAGGAGTATCTCCGAAAAGTGAGTACTCATAATCTGGGATATGCATCCGAGAAACTCAATGTAAGTGCTGCACAAGCAGACTTGGTTGCCAGTCGTGTATTCAACGACCCCGAACTCTCGATGGGTTATTTCAACAATCAGAATAAAAGTCTGAAGATGGGTGAAGGATATTCTATCGGAGTGAGTCAGACGCTGACCTTAGGCAAACGGGGAGCGGCAATCGGACTTGCTCGTAGTCAAAGCGAACTGGCACAAATCCAACTAGCCGACTTCTTCAGAAACTTACAAGCAGACGCTACCATCTCCTATCTGGAAGCGGTGAAGCAGCAGAGTCTGTACGGTGTCAAGTTGAATGCCTACAAGAACCTTCAACAGCTCGCCTCCTCCGACAGCATTCGTTACCGATTGGGAAAGATCATGGAGGTTGATGCCACACAAAGTAAGTTAGAATCAGGTATTTTGTATAATGAACTATTACAAGCCGGAACGGAGTTGAAGAGTGCTTATTCGTCATTAGCGGTGATGATGGGCACCTTTAGTGCAGATACGCTTTACCAACCGGATACCGATTTTAAGATCGGCAATCGAGAGTTCATATTAGCCGACCTGATGGATCGAGCCGTCACGACTCGTGCCGATTTGATCGCTGCCCTGAAGAATACAGCTGTCGCTCATCAGACAGTCAGAGTTGCCAAGAGAGAGAACATCCCGGATATCGGTCTTTCGCTGGAAGTTGGACGAAATGCACGGGTACGCAATGAAGAAGCCCCCGCCCCACCTTTCACAGGAATAACGGCGGGAGTGACTATTCCACTCAAATTCTCCGCTCTCAATCGCGGAGCCGTGAATGCAGCCAAACTACGCGAACAGCAAGCATCTCTGCAATACGATCAGATGCGCTTGCAGGTGCAGACAGAAGTTCTGAAAGCTTACCACCAATACCAATCGCTATCGGGTCAAGTGCGCCATTATGAGAACGGGATGTTACAACAAGCCAAACAAGTGCTGAATGGTAAGATTTATAGTTATAACCGAGGGGAGGTATCGTTGCTGGAAGTGTTGAACGCACAACGTACTTTCGATGAGGTACAAACACAATATATCGAGACCGTGTTCAATTGCCATGTTTCATTGGTAGAATTGGAGCGTTCGGCAGGCATCTGGGACCTCCGTTAACCAGCAATAAAAGGAAAATATGAAATATCAGAAAGTCAAGCTCCAACGGGTTTGACTTTCTTTTTGCAAACAAAAAAAAGAATTCACAATCTTGCATTATCAGAAAAGTAAAGCAAATAGCTTTCATTCACCTTTATAAATGAGCTTTTTCAAAACAAAATAGGCAAACAGAGCGATCAGATAGTCGGTTATTACTTAATAAAGCATCAACTAATGCCGATTAGCACATGCATTGGAGTCGAACAGACGTTACGTTTGACTGGAACAGAGCATCAAAACGGACCTAACTGAAGCTATATTCAGGTGTAACTGAAGCTCTATTCAGGGGGAAAAAGGGTGGAAAACGCCCAAACAGACGCTGCATTTGAGTAGAGCACAGCATCTATTCAATACAATCCTTGCTAAATTGAAGTTGAAAGGATTACAATGAGCGAAAGATCTTCCATAAACATGCTAAGCAACAGTTTGCAAATCCTAGTTTGCTCCACAAACCGATCCACATCAAAGTGACAGAATAGATTGGAAACGGAAAAGAAAACGACCTAAAGTCCCGCATTAGCCATTTAACAGTCCACCATGACCCCAAATATTCCCAAAACCTTTCTTACTGGAATATCATAAATGAGCTACAGTGCAGAAAAATAAAAGTCTCGACCCATTCACCAAAAAAACAGATCGTAAGAAGACTAAAATGACAAATTGTCAATCCAACAGTCCAATGAGTTAAATTGACAATTCGTCAAAATGAAATAAAACTTTTACAGCAATCAATCAGCGAGAGAAAAACTATTCAGTAGTATAAAGCGAACAAATCTTGTGACTCAAATTTTGATAAATTATTTGCAGTTCCTTCACCGAAGGAGTCTTCTTTTCCCAATTGCGTTGAGCTTTCCCTACTCCATCAAAGATCTCATCCTCTACCTGTTCGATGCGTTGAAGATAACCTTTACCCGATGCATTCAAAAGATTATTGATTGATAGATAGCGTTCTTTTTCAACCGTTTTTATCGGGAAACAGCGTTCCTTCCAATGCGTAGCCCAATCACTAAGTGCCACCTTATTCTCGGAATCAGTCGTTAAGATAGAAGGAAGCTCCTTGCCGGCTCTCACCCACAAAGGAAAGGTAGCACAAGTTTCCGGATAACCTACCTGTACCCAGATCGTATTCATATCCTTCGATTCACGACCTTTCACCCCTTCAATCAAGATAGCCGAAGAAGTCTCGTGCCGGGTGATCAGATCATTCATATTGATTAGGCGTGGCTGACCGGCAGGCAAAGTCTGGTATTGTTCCCGATAATCGATTTGCAAAAAAGAGTTTTTGAAACATCTGCTATAATCCTGCATGAACGTACGCGGGGTAAGTTTGCCATCGGCACATCCCTCCGCCAAAAGTTCCTGAGCTGTCTGAAAGCGGCAATATCCCAGTCCTTTATCCTTCTCGCCTGTAAAAGAGAAGTTAGTACGAAGAACAACACCTTTTGGAGCAGTCAGAGGATCGTTCGCATCAAACTTAACGAAAGTGCGGTTGTTCACTTCATAAAAAGCCGCACCACCCTGAGCATCAATCACACCAAAGTGAGCAGCCAAGCCCATCGGTTTAGGCGTTTTAGCAAGCAAAGCCTCAAAGTCGGCTAAAGTAGCACACTCGCCCAAAGCTCTCTTCATAAAAAAGCCTTCCTGATCTTTTATTGCCGAGGAGTCGTTCAGATTCACATTGAACGACGCACTATTCATGATGGCAAACCCCACCTCATTACTTCCTGCCCAGACTTGGGAACCTTTACTATCTTCGGTATTTACCAAACCGATGAAAGCATATTTCGAATCGTCGAAATACATCATCTTATTATGAAGACTTTCCGTATCACGCACTTTCCAGAGCATTGATCTTCCTCCGGGTGCGTATTTACCGGAGATAACCGCCGTAGTACAAGCATGAGCCTGACCGAAGATGCAGATCAGTGCCATGCAAAAACAAAATAAGTGTTTCATATTCTTAGATAGAGATTAAACTAGACTGCCGGACCCCTTGGAAGGAATCCGGCAGTTTGAATCGTTATATTTACGTTAATACAATAAAGCGCCGGAAATACACCAATAGCTAAAGCTTCCCCCTTCTCTCGGACCTAGAGGAATCTTCACCGAAAGCGTGTGTTGCCCCGG
>Ga0114938_1001820_pt1 | contig 14083 bp, 10 predicted proteins | sample AshMeaBigSpring_FD_88675 | JGI IMG/M metagenome (GOLD analysis project Ga0114938, IMG submission 88675) | Groundwater microbial communities from Big Spring, Nevada to study Microbial Dark Matter (Phase II) - Ash Meadows Big Spring | ecosystem: Environmental > Aquatic > Deep subsurface >...
CATGGCAGTAGGGTTGGGGAAATGATGCTTCCCGCTGAGCATGCCCTGGCGGTTCACCACGCGTTGGGCGGGTACCGGCGGATCGGCCTGGTGGCTTGCATTCATCGCCCAGCCCACCATACGGGCAGACATACGGGTTCCCAGGTATTGGGCGATGGCGCCATAGCTGGTAACCCTTCCTTTGGGGATTTGACGGACAACATCAAAGACGTTTTCGAAAAAACCATGGTTGGAGATCGTGGGATCTGTTGCCTTGCCTGTTGATTTTGTTGTCTTTCGGGCTTTATGGCTGAGGCTTATCTTTTTCTTCATACCTGCGTGTTGCCATCAATTCCGATTTCCTGGGCTCCGGTACGTTCATGTAATCGTACGGGCAGTTGAGGCATCCGTTGCCGCAGCAGGTACCTTTCTCCAGGTGGTATTGGGCGGTCAGTACAATATACCCCATTTCATTAAAATAGAAATCAACGCCTTCCACCAGCTTTTTCTTCATCTTGACTATTTATGATCCTTTCTCTGGCAACTTTTCCCCTTCCGTATGTTCCTTCACCCACGCGTGAAGTTTTTCATCAAGGGAGGATTCGATCTCATCCGGCAGTGAAAAACGCAGGTAGTGTACCTGTCTGCTTCCGGCAATATCGAGGCCCTCATAATGTGTACGGATATTCCATTCAGGTTTTCTTTCGGGCAGGCTGTACAGGTCCGGATAGTCTTCCTTCGGTAGCAGTCCGTAGAGTTCTATCACTTTTTTTGTGAACCGGTACAGGTCCGGCGAATCCGTTTTCAGGTGTATATAACCCCCGGGCCGAAGGATTTGTTTGTATCTACGGAGGAATTGTGGATGTGTCAGTCGTTTTTTTGACCTGGATGCGCGCAATTGCGGGTCTGGGAACGTGATCCAGATCTCGGACACTTCACCGGGAGCAAAATAGTCCGTGACTTTGTCGATCTGCGATCGTATGAATGCCACATTGGTCATTTGCTGCTGCAGCGCTTTTTTTGCGCCTACCCAGATGCGGTTTCCCTTCAGGTCGATCCCGATAAAATTCCTTTCCGGCAAAAGTTCGCCCAGCCCCACGGCGTATTCCCCCTTCCCACAGGCCAGTTCAAGGGTGATGGGATGGTTGTTTTGAAAGTAGTCCTTCCATGTTCCGGCCATTCCCTGCGGGTACTGAAACACATTGGGAAAATCAGCGATCTCTGCGAAGCGGATGAGTTTTTTCTGGCCCACGGTACTGGTTTCGGTTTGCGAATGTCGGATATAGTATTTAACCGGCCTAATGGATGGCCCATTCCTGGCACTCGCATGGAAATCTGAGCCACCCCTCCCTTCGAAGGACTGGAGAGGGTAGAATACAGTGATTTTCTCCCCCGGCTCCGATGTTTTACACTTGGAGTGGCCGGCAGCCGCATGTTACTTTCACATCACGGGGGCCCGTAAGCCGCCGAGATCTTAAACATGGCGCCTGCGGTTTTTCCAGATTTCAAAACTCCCAAAAATTGAAGTGTATGAAAAAGTTGATGTTGGTATTGGGCTTAATGGGCATCGTGGTATTCTCATATGCCAGTGAAACAAAGGAAAGCAGACAGGAATTTGAATTTCAAAAAGGATTGACTGTTGAAAAGGACGGGTACAGTAATGCCCGTGTCTTGAATGACGACTTCTTTGATTGTACCATGTCCGCAACGGTTACCCTCACAGTGGGTGTTGCCAAGTTGGAAGTGTCTTGCAGCGCGTCAGGTGCAACCTGCGAGCAGGCACTGGCAACCGCGGAAGGTTGTGTAACGGCTGTAGTCAAGCGGATTATTACAGCCATAAAGTAAAGAGATATCCCGCAGGCGCTATGTTTTCCCTTTTAAACCCGATGACATGAAATACCATATTTTCTTTGCCATCCCTGTCATGGCTGCCTTGGCCTTACCGACACAAACGCAGGGCCAGGCCGAAGCCGATGTCAACTATGCATGTGTCTTTAATATACAATTTGACCGGCAGCAATTTCCTGTGCCATATCATGCGCGATTGTTACATGCAGGCGCCGTCAGTTATTTTGACGCAGTGCGCGATAAGACTTTTGCATTGCCGGCAAATGATGGTCTGTCGATGGAACCGGATACACTTCTCCAGGTTAGTAAGTACTTTGAGGCTGATGAAATGGTCTTTGCTGCCGTCTCATTTTCGGGCAAGGAGGTATTGTATCGCGATACCCTTCATTCCATGATATGGACAATGACAGATGAAAAAAAGAACATTGACAGCTTGGAATGCTTTCAGGCGAAGACGCGTTTCAGGGGCCGGAATTACATCGCCTGGTATGCCCCATCCATTCCCCTGCCCAATGGACCATGGAAACTGGGGGGACTTCCCGGGCTGATCATCGAGGCTTATGAAGAGAACAGGGATTTGTATTTCCTGGCCAGGTCCGTACAGTTCCGTCCAACAGACATACCAGTTCGATATAAAGGTGCTGTTTCGCGGTATCCTGGTTTCCCCGAATACGTAACATACCTGAAAACAACGTTGGAGAAAATCGAAGGGGCAATGTCTGCGCAGGAAGACGGGAATTGTATCGATTGCCAGACCCGCAGCAAAGTCAAACTTCATCTCTGGGAGAAAGTGCTGGATTGATGCGATTGCTCAATGCTATTTTTTGGATCCTCATCGGCATATGGCCACAAGCCCTATTCGCACAGCAACTTGTTTCAATCCACGGATTCGTGAAGGATCCCAGGGGGAACGCTGTTCCCTGGGCGACGATCACGCTCCGGGAAAGTACCGGTGGAGGTCCGCTCGGGTATGCTATCAGCAAAATCGATGGATCCTTTCTACTCCGCATTTCTTCGTCCAAGACTGGCCGCATGTTGGTGTCTGTCGAACATCTTCAATGGGCATCCCGGACCGCAGCCCTCGATATCCAGCGCGGCACGGTTTCTCTCGGACCACTGGAATTTGTGTTGGATCCTGCTGCGAAATCCTTGCAGGAGATAGTCATTCGCGGGGAAGCACCCCGGTTTTCCATTCGGGGTGATACCGTGGAGTTTCGCGCGTCTGCATATAGGTCTGCGGAAACACGCAAAGTGGAAGACCTGCTAAGGAATATACAGGGTTTTGAAGTAGGGAGTGATGGGCGCATCAGTTTCAACGGCAAGGAAGTAGACAGGATCCTTGTTGAAGGCGAGGACATGACCGAGCAGCACTACCAGTTACTTTCAAAGAACCTTAATGCTGGCTTGGTCGAAAAAGTTCAGGTGATGCATCACTATGATCCTAATCGCCTGATGGCGGGCGTTTCCCGTTCGGACAAGGTGGGCGTAAATCTCACGATGAATCCGGAGACCTTGCAACGCTGGTCCGGTTCTTTGGAAGCTGGATTTGGTACAGATGCCGAACGTATCGCAGACATCAACCTTGTCCGACTGACAAAGAAGTTCAAATGGATTCAGTTCTTCCAGCATAATTCGATAGGGCTGCCTGCCAATGCAGACATGAACCATTATTTCCGGGATGGTGAAAAGGCCGGTTCAAATACGGAGGCTGTCAGTCCCGCAAGGGGATTGTTACAGACTGGCAGCATAAGCCCTCCTTCCATCGGTACAGCCTACACAAGGGATAACAATGATATTTCCGGTTTCGCGATTGGGTCCTGGAAAGCCAGCCCATCCATACGGATCAAATTATTGGCGGGTGGCGCGGATACCCGCTTACAATATCATTCCTATGGAAGCCAGGAGGTATTCTTGCCTGACGCGGATGGCTGGCGATTGTTTTTCGAGGATAGCGCCGGTCTGCGGCAACGGGAAGGTGTAATGCGCCTCAGTCTCTTACATGATGGTGGGAAAAAAAACCTCGGTGATGTTTCGTTCGACTTTTTGCAAAGTCGTTCCCGGCACTTTTATGCTAACCTTTCTTCCGGAGCTGTGAATGACAGCCTCAGAGAACAGCTTGTTACGAGGCATATTTTAGGCAAGTTCAGGGTAGAGGAGAGTTTCCTGTTAAGGCCAGGTCTCGTTTTGCGGTCGATGGTCGTTGTCAGGCGCGATCGCCCCGAACAATTGTTCCAGGCTAATACGGACAGGTTTACGGGATATCTGGGGCTGGACAGTGGACACAGCCGGGTAAACCAGCACCTGCCGGGCATTTTGGAACAGATGGAAGCCGACATAACAGTATCGGGCAGCCATAAAAATATTCGATGGACCGCCGGCCTGCGGGCAGTGGCGGAAGGGATCAGGTACAATTCCCGGGCATTCCTGGAAAAGCATTTTAATGCAGGAGACTCCCTCCTTGGTTCCTATCACACTTCGTATCAATCGAAAAGGGTAACCGGTTATGGGCAGATAACGATACCGGTGACAAGGAAAGGGCAATGGGTGTTCGCTGCCGCACTTGGTCAGGGGCGAACCAGCTATTTGGATTCTGTTACTGGACAGACTTCAGCTTCTGGTGTTTTTCGATTACTGGCTTCTTTTTCGCATTCACCTCGCCCAATGCAGCAATGGTCCTTCCAGTGGCAGTCGGGGCAGGATATTCCGCCTGCCGAAATCTTTTACCCGTCCGGCATGTTTTCCGGAGTCGCTACGATACTGGATGGTGCAAGGCAGCTGTTGTTCCCGGTTCACCACTCTTTCCAGGTTAACTATGCCTTCAACAACCTGCACAAAGGGACCAGCTGGCTGTGTATGGTATCGGGCAATCATACCGACCGGCCATATAATATCGGAATGGAAAAATTTCCAGACTATACCGTTCTTTATCCCTGGTCATCTGGCGGCAACAGGGGCCTTAACCTATTACTGAAGGCAGAGCAGTTTATCAGAGACTTTCATTCAAAATTTTCACTGCAGATTTCGATGTTATATGCGGGAAGCCAGATAGTTTTTAATGGGATTCGCAGCCAGAACAGTGCCGGGAACTTTCAAATACAACCACGCTGGATATCCGCATTTAAGGGAGCCGTTAATGCAGAGCTCTCCATGACGTCTTTATACAACGTAAATAAAACCCAGCCGGAATCAGGAGAAGCCAGCTCTTTCAGTCAGTGGCAGTACCGGGGATACCTTAAGTGTAAAGTCCGCTTTTCGAAAAAAATATACCTTGCCCTTCAATACAGTGGTTACAGGATTTTGGAAAGTAATTTTTTCCAGTCGCTTGACTTCTATGCAAAGTGGAATATCCATCGTTCCTGGTCCCTTGCATTTTATGGCCATAACCTATTACGAACCAACGTTATAGAAAGCCAAATATTCTCGGCCAACCAAAAATCTACCCAGGCTTTTTCACTGGTGGATCCTTACCTTATGGCCAGGCTTCAGTGGCAATTTTAACCGGTCTCACCAGATGGATTTCCCGGAAAATGCAGTAAGTATCAGGTAAACAGGCAACCATATATTTCACTAATATATAATTTGTGAGGTTTGAAAATCAACGGTTATTCACCCGATAAATTAATGACTCGATCATTTTTTCTTAATATATTTATTAAATCTAAGATTCTTTACCCACTTACCTTCCATTCTACAATTACTCTGATTACGGCATTTTCCTGTACTCCTTAATCCGATCGCACCGATACTCTTGAATCCGGCATTTGATTGCCGTTAGTATCCAACCAGCTTAACCTGAATTTCAGTAAGCCAGGTTGGGCAGCTGGAATTTTATTCACTGATTGTAGCAGCTCAAAATTAAAAAAACGTTCAACGGGTAACCTTGTCCGGTACCGCATATGGGTATCGACGACGGAACTATCCGGGAAAAATATTGGATGAACGATGCAGCCAATCCTGTGCAGTTGCAGCAATAAACATTTTACGGATAAAAAATTTAAAAACCAGCATGGACAAGATTATCGAATCACGACAGGCCGCACAGATTAAGATCAAGAGCGAATCCATTGTAGGAGAGAAGCAAATTATTTTTGCTCCTGGAACGGCCATCGAAAAAGTCCGGATCCGGGGAAAGTTCTTTTATGCCGGCGACCGGAAATTTTACATGAAAGGGGTTACCTATGGGGCCTTTAAGCCGGATGATAATGGCCAAGAGTACCACGATCATGAACTGATCCGGAATGATTTCAGGATGATGCAGGCTTCCGGGATCAATACCGTGCGTATTCCTCATACAACTCCTCCGCCTGCCTTATTGGATATTGCCGCTGAAACCGGTCTGAAAGTGATGATAGGTCTTTCCGCCGAGCAGCTGGTGGGCTACCTGATAGACAAGGAAAAGTCGCCGGACCTGAAGAAACTGATCCAGGATAAGGTCAGGACTGTTGCCAGGCATCCTGCGCTCGCCTGTATCGCACTGGGGAATGAGATTCCCGCTTCGACGGTACGGTGGATAGGGCGAAGGAAAATTGAAAAATACCTGTATCGGGTATATCGCTGGGTCAAGGAGATCGACCCGGAAACGCCTGTGACCTATGTCAATTATCCTACTACGGAATACCTTCAGCTTGGTTTCCTTGACTTTGTATGCTTTAATGTGTACCTGGAAAACCCGGCGGCATTTTCATCCTATTTATACAAGCTCCATTCAATTGCCGGGGATCGTCCGTTGATCATGGGCGAAATCGGGCTCGATTGCCTTCGCAATGGCGAAGAAAAGCAAAAGGAGTTTCTGCAATGGCAACTGCCATTGGCATTCGGGCAGGGTTGTGCCGGCGTTTTTATTTTCTCATGGACGGACGAGTGGTTTCGCGGCGGTGAGGAAGTGTATGATTGGGCTTTTGGCCTGACCGGTAAAAAGCGGGAACCCAAACCCTCCCTGCAGGTTCTGCCTGACCTGATGCGGCGTCTGCCTTTCAGCCCAGACCATTCATGGCCGCGTATATCGGTGGTCATCTGTTCGTACAATGGATCCAGGACAGTACGCGATCCAATGGAAGCCCTGCTCCGGCAAACCTATCCTGATTATGAAGTGATCGTTGTCAATGATGGTTCAACGGATGGCCTGTTGGACATTGTTTCCGGGTATCCATTTAAAATCATAGACAGTGTTAACATGGGCCTGAGCTATGCCAGGAATCTCGGCATGCACGCCTCCACGGGCGAGATTGTGGCCTACCTTGACGATGATTCTTTTCCGGATCCCGATTGGCTTTGGTATATCGCCTACTTCCTTAAGACCACCGAATATGTTGCCGTAGGCGGACCCAATATCATTCCGGAAAATTCAGGTTTCATCGCCCAATGTGTCGACTACACACCTGGTACGCCCACGCATATACTGATCACCGACCAGGAGGCTGAGCATATCCCGGGATGCAATATGGCTTACCGGAAAGACTGGCTGATGAAAATCGGCGGCTTCGACCCGCGTTTCCGCATCGCGGGGGATGATGTAGATTTATGCTGGAGAATACAGGAAGCCGGTGGTAAAATTGGATTTGCACCGGGTGCATATGTCTGGCACCATCGCAGGGGTCAAATCCTCAAATTCTGGAAACAACAGCAGGGGTACGGTAAGGCCGAAGCGCTGCTGGAAAATAAATGGCCGGAAAGATTTAACCAGGTTGGGCATATGTCCTGGAGTGGCAAAATATATGGGAAGGGCTCGCTGGACAACCTGATATTCAATAGCTGGAGGGTATACCACGGAACCTGGGGCATGGCTCCTTTCCAATCTATTTACCAGTCAAAAGCCGGAGATTTCCTGGCTGTGACGCTGATGCCTGAATGGTATATGGTAACCTTGGCGTTGTTGAGCATCGGTTTGTTGGGTTTTTTATGGTCACCGCTATTAGTGGTTTTAGCAATGGCGGTCCTGGCCATGACTTTGCCAGTCGTACAGATTATCAATAAAGTCAGGAAGATTCATATCGGAGGGTATGGGGCCGGAAGTACAGCCAGGCAATGGAAGTACAGGACCGCCATAGCATTTCTGCATATGTCGCAGCCCCTGGCCAGGCTATGGGGGCGCCTGAAACATGAATTGACGCCATGGCGGAGATTTGGTCCTTCTGCATATAGTGTGCCCATTCAGCAGTATATTAATGTATGGTGTGATACATGGATATCCCCCGAAATCCGGATGGAAGCCATTGAAAACAAACTTAAGACGGCCAACCAGTATGTGTGGCGTGGAGGGGATTTTGAACGCTGGGACCTTAAAATGAAGGGTGGTGATTTCGGGATGGCCGGGATTTGCATGGCGGCGGAAGATCATAAGGAAGGACACCAGTACCTGCGGTTCAGGGTTAGGCCATTATTTACCCGGAGAACAAAGTTCCTCCTGGGTGTTTTTTCACTGATAGCTTTGTATGCACTGGTTGACCAGGCCTGGATACCGGCAGTTGTATCCGGAGTCATTGTCCTGCTTGTCCTTACCAGGGCGGTATGCGATAGTTCTATCGCCAAAAAGTATTTTTCAGAGGTGATTACAGCGCAAAATAAACTTGGTTGATGGGAAGAGCTAAGGCTTCATATTCGTCGCTCACGTTGCTCAGGAGGATACTCCTGCAAGGGAAGGCTTTTTGGCCGCACACTACAGGTATTTTCCTGTTGAGCCTTCTCTCCGTGCCCCTGTCTTTGCTTGTGCCAGTTCCGCTAAAAATTATTGTGGATAGCGCATTCGGCAACGTCCCGTTACCGCAAGCGCTGACACGTATTTTTCCGGCCGGCTTCGAGTTCAATTTTGCGAATACGATACTCATCGCCGTAGGGATGCTGGTGTTGATCGAATTACTGATCCACCTGCATGGGCTTATCAGCTGGGTCCTGCACTCGTACACGGGCGAAAAGCTTGTCCTGTCTTTCCGGACCCTGCTATTCAACCAGATTCAGCGGCTTTCGCTGACTTACCACGATAAAACAGGGGTATCCGATTCTCTCTACCGGATCCAATATGATACGTCTTCCATCCGGACGCTATTTGTAAACGGGATTTCTTCCATCCTCACATCTGTTATTACCGTGGTAGGCATGCTCTACATCATGACTGCCATCGACTGGCATTTTACGGTAATTGCAATTGCCATCATTCCCTTTATTATTGTACTGGTCAGAATCTCGCAAGAGAAGATGAGAAATCAATGGTTTGATGTTAAGCAACAGGAAAGCTCAGCCATGGCAGTTGTACATGAAGCGCTCTCTGCTTTGCGCGTGGTTAAAGCTTTTGCCATGGAAGGCCATGAAGAGGGACGATTCGTGAAACGTTCCGAACATGCTTTCCGGAGCACTCTCAAGGCGGCATATACATCGGGTATATTCGACCTGCTGATCGGCGTGATCCTTGCCACAGGTACCGCGCTTTTCCTTTACCAGGGATCATTCTTTGTTCAGGCAGGAAAGATCACTTTGGGGGAACTCATCCTGGTGATGACGTACCTGGGCCAGTTGTTTAGTCCGCTCAAACTAATTGCAAAAAGCCTGACTTCATTTCAGTCTGCTTTTGTTGGCCTGGAAAGGGCCTACACGTTGATAGACAAGGAAAAGGATGTAGAGGAGATGCCCGGGGCCTCCCATGTTAAAAGGGTATCGGGAGGCGTCAGGTTTGAAAACGTTACGTTTGAATACGTCAAGGGTAGTCCTGTGCTGCAGAACATTTCGTTTGAGATCAAGCCAGGGCAGAAAGTGGGAATCATGGGTTCTACAGGATCGGGTAAAACTACCCTGATCAACCTGTTGATACGTTTTTACGAGCCTACGCAAGGAAAAATATTCATGGATGGACGCGATATACGGGAGTATAAAATCGCGGACTACCGTTCACAGTTTAGCATAGTCTTACAGGACCCGGTTCTTTTCTCCACAACCATTGAGGAGAATATCGCCTACGGAAAGCCAGAAGCCGGGAAAAAGGAAATCCAGGAGGCGTCCGTCGCCGCACATGCCGGTGATTTCATCCAACGCCTGCCAGCCAAATTTGAAACAGAAGTGGGAGAACGGGGCGTGCAGTTATCCGGGGGCGAAAGGCAGCGAATCTCCATTGCCCGCGCATTTCTCAAAAATGCACCCGTACTCATTCTTGACGAACCTACCAGTTCGGTAGACATCAGGACGGAGCAGATGATTATGGATGCAACTAAAAAGCTAATGGAAGGCAGGACAACATTCCTGATCACGCACCGGCTGGATATCCTTTCCCATTGTGATGTCATCATTCACCTTGAAAAAGGACAGATGATAGACCTGGTGATGAATGATAAATCCGGTGTCCTGGAAGAAAAAATTTCATCGTTCAGGCAACAGGCTGTTTAACGTATCATATGAGGATTATTGTCACGGGGCTTATTGCACAGCATTATACCATGGGGGGCGTCGCCTGGGATTACCTGCAATATTTCGCCGGACTGCATCGACTGGGACATGAGGTCTATTACCTGGAAGATTCCGGGGAATGGCCGTATAACCTGGACGGCGGTGAAACAGGTAACGACTGGGTGGCGAAGGACTGCATCCGGAATATCGGGTACCTGCGCCAAATCATGCAGATGTATGGAATGGAAGAGCAGTGGGCATACCGCTTCCCATTGCGTTCCGAATGGTATGGACTACCGGACCGTAAAAGAATGGAAATTGTCCGGACTGCCGATATCCTGCTCAATGTTTCCGGAACTCTGGAACACCCAGATGCATACAGGACTGTTAAGAAGCTGGTGTATATCGACAGTGATCCGGGATTTACACAGGTAAAGATGAGGCAAAAGGGAAGTGACTTTGAGAAAAGGGTGATACAGCATGACCTTCATTTCAGTTTCGGGGAATGCCTCCCAGACAGTCTTAAAGACCCACGAATTGACTGGAAGCCTACCCGGACACCCATTATGCTGTCTGAATGGTTGACCAGTGAAACTCCCGGTGCGGCGTATACGACGGTCATGAACTGGACGAGTTATAAGCCGCTTGAATTTGACGGGAAGATTCTTTGTCAGAAAGATGTCGAATTCATGAGATTCCTTGACCTGCCCGGGCAATTTCCCCGACTCAGGTTTGAAGTTGCCCTCAGCCGTCTTCAGCACGCGAACTGGCAAACGGTAATGTCTTCTATGCTTCGCCAGTGGCCGGAAGATGTCCTGGCTCTGGAACCTGCAGACATGCTGGATCGTTTTGGCTGGCATGTTGTTGATCCCCAGGAAAAATGCAATGATATACACAGTTACAGGGATTATGTCAGGTCTTCAAGGGCTGAATGGAGCGTGGCGAAGGGAGGATATGTGACTACCAGCCCGGGCTGGTTCAGTTGCCGGTCTGCCTGTTACCTGGCGGCCGGCCGGCCGGTGGTGGTGCAGGATACAGGATTCAGCAAGGTTTTTCCTGTAGGGGAAGGTGTGCTTCCGTTTTCAACGCCGGAGGAATCTGCCAGTGCATTGGAGAAATTGGAATCCGATTATTCATTCCATGCAAGGCGGGCGAGGGAGTTTGCCGATGCATATTTCGATTCGGATAAAGTGTTATCGAGCCTGATCGGAAGGATCAGCTGAAAAAGTATGTAGATTGAAAACACAGCATATGAAAGTCCTGGTTTCAGGTTGGTTCAGCTTTGAACAAATGGGTGCTACGGGTGGTGACATCATTGCACGAGACCAGGTTTGCGGCTGGCTGAGCGAGGCTGGTATCATGTACGATATTGCATTGGCCCCGCCGTTTTCAGGTGGCGTTAACTGGAAGGAAGTGGATCCGGGAAGCTACTCTGATGTTGTTTTTGTTTGCGGACCTTTTGGCAACGGGTGGCCGGTGACAGCGTTCCTGGAACGTTTCTCCCATTGCCGTCTTTCGGGCATCAATCTTTCCATGTTACAGCCAACGGATGAGTGGAATCCATTTGAGATACTACTGGAACGTGACAGCACTCGGACCGTGCGCCCGGATATCACGTTCCTCGGACCGAAGCCCCATGTGCCAGTCGTGGGGCTGATCCTGGCACATAAGCAGCTTGAATACGGCAAGGACTCCCTGCATGAACAGTCGAACCAGGCGATTATGGAACTGCTGGCTTCACGCGAAGCATCTGTTGTGCCCATTGATACTTCATTGGAAAATAATGCCGGTGGGTTAAGGACGGAGGCTGAGATTGAGTCGCTGATCGCAAAGATGGATCTTGTGATTACCACCCGGCTCCATGGCACCGTGCTTTCGATCAAGAATGGTGTGCCGGTAATACCGGTTGATCCCATCAGGGGGGGTGCAAAAATTTCGATGCAGGTGAAATGCATTGGGTGGCCGGTCTTATTCGGCAGCCATAGCCTGGACCTTGCTGCGATGCAGGAAGCTTTTGATTATTGCCTGACGGAAGAAGCAAGACGAAGGGCGTTGGAATCGGCGCTGATGGCAAGGGAAAAGGTAAGGGAAACAAAGAAACTGTTCATACAGATGTTTTCACGCAAACCTGTAAACCCGGTTTCCCATGGTCAGGATTGATTTTCCGGAAATTGCTTGCCAATATTACAATGAAAGCCTCCGATCAGGGAGAATTTAAGGGGAATTGCCCGGGACGCGGGTATTAGCTAAGACAAAAAAGGATTGATTATGGCGAGAATAATTTTTGGTTCCCATATGTTCCGGTATCCACTGGGTGGCATGCAGTCCTGGTCCCTGCAGTATATGCTGGGATTGAAAGACCTTGGACATGAAGTTTTCTTTTTTGAAAAGTACGGTTACCCGGACTCCTGTTATGATCCTGTCATGGAAGTCATGAGCAATGACTGTACGTATGGTGTGAAAGAATGTTCGGCTGTGCTCACCGAGTATGGTCTGGGCGATAACTGGTGCTTTGTGGCCTATGGAGATGTCTATCATGGCTTGTCTAAGAACCAGGTAGAGCAAGTTTTCAAGACAGCGGATGTCTATCTTGATATGGGCGCTTATGGTAACTGGGCGGAAGAATCAGCCGTGGTACCCATACAGGTGCTAATTGAAGGAGAGCCTGGTTACGCGCAGATCAAAATGATGGAAAGAGCTGCCAAGGGGAATCCCCTGCCGCCCTACCATTTTTATTTTACCAACGGCTTCAACCTGGGCTTACCCGGCAATATAGCGCCAACGGCAGGGCTTGAATGGGGGCATCTTTTTCACCCGGTGAAGACCGCCCTGTTCCCGGTCAGGCCGTCTGTAAAAGGTGATCCGTATACTGCGATCATGAATTGGAGGGCCCAGGTGCCGGTAGAATACAATGGCAGGATATACGGCCAAAAGGACGTTGAATTCATGCAGTTTATCGATTTGCCTTCCATGGTGTCCATGCCCATGGAAATCGCATTGGCTGGTGGAGCGGCGGCCAAAGACGTCCCGGTTGATATGATACGGGAACATGGCTGGACCGTAAGAAACAGCAGGAAGGCAACGATAACTTTCAATGCATACAGGGATTACCTGTCACAGTCGAGGGGTGAGTTCAGGGTTTGCAAAAACATTTTCGTGGCCATGCGCGTAGGTTGGTTCAGCGATGTAAGCGCCGCATACCTTGCCAGTGGACGACCGGTTGTGGCCCAGGAAACGGGATTCAGTGATCACCTGCCTACAGGCAGGGGATTATTTGCGGTTAACAACCCAGTGGAAGCAGCGGAGGCATTGAACGAGATTGAAAGTGATTACGAGAAGCACTCGCAGGGAGCCAGGGAGATTGCCTGTGAGTTCCTTGAGTCAGAAAAGGTCATGAAGCGATTTATGCAACGAATAGGTTGTTGAGCCCATACAATATGCCTGCAAGCCTTCCGGCAAACCCTGAACCACACGAAACCTTTTTTGAAATCCAGTCTATATGGCTAGAGTAATCGTTGGCTCTTATATGTTCAGGTATCCACTCGGGGGCATGCTATCCTGGGTGTTGCAATACCTCTTGGGGTTAAAGAGGAATGGGCATGATGTTTACTTCGTGGAGAAATTCGGGTATGATTCCTCCTGTTACAATCCTGTGGCCAATACGATGAGTAACGACTGCAGCTACGGGTTGTTCGTGGTAGGAGGACTCCTGTCTCGTTTCGGCCTTCAGGATAAGTGGTGTTTTGTGGAATATGGCGATATTTATCATGGCCTTTCCAGGAAAGCAATCGAGGATGTTTTCGCTTCCGCGGACGTATTTATAGATATGGGTACCCATGGCAGCTGGCAGGAAGAAGCGCAGAAGAGCCAGCTGCGGGTATGGGTA
>Ga0114938_1001821_pt1 | contig 14076 bp, 16 predicted proteins | sample AshMeaBigSpring_FD_88675 | JGI IMG/M metagenome (GOLD analysis project Ga0114938, IMG submission 88675) | Groundwater microbial communities from Big Spring, Nevada to study Microbial Dark Matter (Phase II) - Ash Meadows Big Spring | ecosystem: Environmental > Aquatic > Deep subsurface >...
CTGCGCTGCGTCATCGCGGCGGCTGGCTGAGCGTGCGCCGATGAAGCCACCGCGCGTCTCCATCGTCATCCCCTGCTTCAACGAAGCGCGCCACTTGCCCGCAGTGCTCGCCGCATTGGAGGCGCAAATGTTCCGAGATTTCGAGATCGTGCTCGCCGACGGCGGCTCAACCGACGACACAGTGGAAGTCGCGCACCACTGGTCACAGTCCGCCGAGGCGTTGCCGTTGCGCGTTATCCCCAATCCGCAACGCCACATCCCCCACGCGCTCAACGCTGGCATCGCCGCCGCGCGCGGAGAGATCATCGTTCGATTGGACGGGCACTCCTATCCACAGCCGGATTACGTGGCGCATTGTCTGCGGGCGCTGGAGGAGTCGGGCGCGGCGATGGTGGGCGGCGCGTTGGACGTTCAGCCCGGCGCGCCAACGGCGCTGGCCGAGGCGATTGCGCTGGCGGTGACTTCGCCGCTGGGCGCGGGCGATGCGGCTTATCGTATTGGAACGAACTCGGCCCGCGAGGTCGAGACCGTTCCATTCGGTTGCTTCGCCAGAGCTTTGTGGGAAAAGTTGGGCGGGTATAATGAGGCGCTGCTGACGAACGAAGATTATGAATTTGCCGTGCGTGTGCGCACCAGCGGTGGCCGCCTCTGGCTTGATCCGCGCATCCGCTGTGGCTACGTCGCGCGCGTGACGTTGCCGGAGCTGGCCCGCCAGTATTGGCGCTACGGCTGGTGGAAGGCGCAGATGCTGCGGCGCTATCCGCGCTCGCTGCGCTGGCGACAGGTCGTGCCGATCATGTGGTCGGGCATGGCGGTGCTATTGACGCTGGGCGCGTTCGTGTGGCCGCCGCTCGCGTGGCCGTGCGGGCTGGCGTGGCTGGCCTACCTCGGCGCATTGCTGTCCTTCACGGCCCGCGCGGCGCAAACGCGCTGGCGCTTGTGGCTGCCGTTGCTGGCCGCGTTTGTCACGATTCATTTTGCGTGGGGCTGGGGCGCGTGGGCCGGCGCGCTCAGCGGCGTGAACGGCCGCAGTTGAAGTGAGGGAGTGTTGTTGTGTCACAACTCATGCGGAGTATGCGCGTGTACTGGAGCCTGAGCCTGCCCGAGCGCCGAAGAGTGCTGATCGCAGGCGATGCGGTGCTGGCCGTGTGCGCCGCGCTGCTGGCATTGTGGCTGTGGGCCTTCACCGCGCCGGAGCCGTTTTCCCTCGCCTTTGTGCAGGCGCGCGCGCTGTGGCTGATTGTCCTGCCAGCGGCGTGGCTATTGCTCAATTTGGGTTCATACAACTATCAACGAGCGCTGGGCCTGGCAGAAGCATTTCGCGAGATGCTGGGCGCGGCTAGCCTGGCGGTGTTGCTCTATTGGGCTTTGTTCTTCGTCGCCCCACCCAACACCCTGCCTCGTCTCGTCATATTGTATTTCATCCTCGCCGCCACCGGCCTCGGCCTGATGTGGCGCTTGCTCTATAACCGCGTCTTCTCCTCAGCGCTCTTTCAGCGGCGGCTGCTCGTCGTCGGCGGCGGCTGGGCCGGACGCGAAATCATCCGCGCCCTGCACGAATTTCAGCCGGAGCAATACGCCGTTGTTGGCGTGATTGACGACGACCCCGCCAAGCAGCGCACCCACATCGGTTCGACCCCGGTGTTGGGCGGCCACGAACGGCTGCGGCCGGCCATCGAAACGTTGGGCATCTCCGAGATCGTGCTCGCCATTCATGATGAGATCGGCGGCGCGACGTTTCAGGCCCTGCTCGATTGCCGGGCGCGCGGCCTGCCCATCGTCCGCATGACCTCGCTATACGAACAGGTCACCGGACGTGTGCCGCTGGATCATCTCGACCCGGATTGGGTCATCGCGGCCTACATGGATCAGAACCGTATTCGAGCGCTGTATCACGCCTTCAAGCGCGGGCTGGATTTGCTCGGCAGCATCATCGGGCTGTGCGGCCTGGCTGTGTTGTTTCCCTTCATCGCCGCCGCCATCCGCCTCGAGGGTCGTGGGCCGATCTTTTATCGGCAGATGCGGCTCGGGCAAGCGGGCAAACCGTTCACCATCTACAAGTTTCGCAGCATGATGCCCGATGCCGAGCGTGAGGGCGCGCGCTGGGCCACGCGTGACGATGCGCGGGTGACGCGTGTCGGCGGCCTCTTGCGGCGCATGCGTTTAGATGAAGCCCCGCAGTTGTGGAATGTACTACGCGGCGAGATGAGCCTGATCGGTCCGCGGCCCGAACGGCCAGAGTTTATCGAGGACCTAGAGCGACAGATCCCGTTCTACCGCGCCCGGCTTATCGTCAATCCTGGGCTGACCGGTTGGGCGCAAGTCAATTACGGCTATGCCTCCACCGTCGCTGATGCGGCGCTCAAGCTCCAGTGGGACTTGTACTACATCAAATACCGCTCTGTTTGGCTCGACCTGATCATTCTGGCGCGCACCCTGGGCGTCGTGCTCCGTTTGCAGGGAACCTGACCCGTTTGCCGCTCCATGAAGCGCTATATCCTCGTGCTGGCGGCGCTCACCCTTGTTCGTGGCGTCTTATACCGCCTAGTCACACCGCCGTGGCAAGGGCCGGATGAGCCGGGACACTTCGAATACATCGGCTTCATTGCCGAATTAGGGTATGTGCCCGCCGATGCCATAGAGGTCGTGCCCGCCGTCACGCAGCGTGTGACGCTCTCGGCGCGCGAGCACTGGTACAAAGTCTTTCAGCACGGTTGGCCCGATCTGGATTTCGCCCTCACGCAAAACCCGTCCGGGTTGGCCGGCCCGCGCGAAGCCGGTTATCAACTGCCGCTGTACTATCAGTTATTGGTGCCCCTTTACCAGTTCACCGCCGAACAGCCGGTGCTCGTGCAATACTACGCCTTTAGCTTTGTTTCCATCGGGCTAGCGTTGGCAACCGTGCTTTTGAGTGTCTACGCGGCGCGGTTGCTGTTCCCCGACAACCAATCACTGCTTATTGCAGTGCCGACTTTAGTGGCGTTTTGGCCGCAGCAGAGTTTTATCGGTGCGGTGATCAACAACGACAATCTCGCCACCTTCATTGCCGCATGGACAATCACTGGCTTGCTGTACTTATTTCGCTATGGAGTGCGCTGGCCTGCCTTCGTGTTGATCGTTGCCGCCTGTGCGGTCGCGCCTTTTGTAAAACGTTCGGCGGCCTTTCTCATCGCACTGTCGTTTATTGCCGTAGTCATGTGGGCGCTATGGCGGTGGGGCGCATACCGAGGCTGGCAGGTGAAACATTGGCACTGGGTCGCACTCGGAGTGTTGGTGCCGGTCGCCGTGATCAGCGCACCCGCGTTTGTGCGCTGGGTGGCACCTATGCTCCTTCAAACCCCAATGACGGTCGCCCAATTGATTGGTGGCTATTTGTATGCACTGGCCTATGGACCGCCATTGCCCGCCGAGCTGCTGGAGCGATTGCCGGCGAGGTTACTGATCGCACTCGGGAATATCTGGTCGCAGTTTGGTTGGGGGCGTCCGCTACTGGCAGTGTGGAATTATCAACTGGTGGGCGTGTTGGCCGGCGCAGCTGTTGCGGGCTTGCTGCGCCTGGCCGTGTGTGCCTGGCTGGGCAATCGTCCCATGACAACGAGGCAAGGTTTGAGCCTGCTGGTCTGCGTAACCGGCATCCTCATGGCTGGAACGCAAAGCATCGTGGTCGCACTGTTCCTGCCCAATTTCAACCCACCAGGCCGCTACATGATGACGGTGCTGATCCCCATGAGTATGTTGCTAGTCGTAGGCTGGCGTGCGCTGATTCCTGAACGCTGGCAACCCTTGCTACCACAAATATTACTGGCTGGGTTGATCCTGCAGGATGCCGTCAGCCTCAGTCTCACCCTCATCCCTTACTTCTACGGATGACGACCCGGCGCGTCTCAGTTGCGATTTGGATCGTCGCTGCCATCGCTGTACCGGGCGTGTGGTTGTGGGGCCTCGCCAGCACCCCCCTGGTGATGCGGCAGGAGATGCGGTCGGTAATGCTCTTTACGCGACCCGTCGGCGAGATCGCTGGCGCTCAGACCGCTGGGCAAAGTTTTGTAGCCCCGTACGCCGGGCTCTCTCGTATCGAAGTCCTGTTACACAACTATGAGCGTGCTAATCGCGGCACACTTACGCTACGATTGAGAGAGATGCCGAACGGCCCCGACTTGGCCACGAGCACCATCGCCACCGACGGTGTGGGTGAGGAAACCTGGGGGATGTTTGAGATTGCGCCGCGCGCCGACTCCGCCGGCCGTACGTATTATTTTCAACTTGATGCCCAAGAGACAGAGCCTCACCAAGCCGTGACTGTGCTCGTTCGCCCAGCGATTGCCTATGGCGAGGGCACTGCTTATCGCAATGGCCAGCCACTTGAGGGCGATTTGACCTTTCGCGTATATTTTTCAGTGGATGTGTTAACGCGTGCCTTCGTGCTGCTCTCCCAACTCATCGAAGACCGGCCCGGATTGTGGGGTCACCCGCTGTTTTACATCGCGGTCGGGCTGGGCTACATCATCCTCATTGTCACCCTGGCACGCTTATCTATTCGCCTGTCTCATGACTGAACTGAGCCTGCTGGTCTTTTTGAGCTGGGCGGTGCTGATGGCAGCGCTCTGCTGGCGTGGTTTTCAAGTTACTGCGCCTTCAGGTTGGTCGGTGTGGCAAATGGCTCTGTTCGTGGTGAGTGTAGCCCTTTTGATTCGTCTCGTGCCCGCTCTCTTCTTGCCGTTTGGCAACTTCGACATTGACTCATACGGCCTGGTAGCGCGGGTCTTGGATGAGGGGCGCGATGTGTACACCGCCACCGAGACGGCGCGACGGCATCCTTATTTGCCATTGCAACTCTATTGGTTGTTCGCGGCCAACGAGTGGGCAGGTCAATTCAGTCTCCCGTATGCCAGCGTAGTACGATTGCTGCCAGTGCTGGCCGACGCTGCGATCGCCGGCGGGTTATTGGTGATCGTCTGGCACCACACCACCGACCGTGTGCGCTCCTGGCGCAGCGGCTTGGTGTATGCGCTCAATCCCGTCACGATTTTGATCGCAGCCTATCACGGCCAGTTTGATTCCATCCCCATGTTGTTGATCCTCATGGCCTGGTGGGTATATTCGCAGCCGCACGGGAACCGTCGTGGGTTGAGGATCCTGGCCTCGGCATTGCTGCTGGGCCTGGCAATATTGAACAAAAGCTGGCCGGTACTCTTCTTGCCGCTGATGCTGGCTTATCTGCCGCGCTGGTCCGACCAGGTTGTATATACGGCCTTGGTTGGCCTCGTTCCACTGCTGGGTGTCGGGTTGTATGGTTTGTGGATCAACTCTGAACCCGCGCAAGTGATCGCGACGGCCATGAGTTACAACCACGGCATCGGCGCGGGCGGCTATGTCTTCTTTGTGCGGTTCGGCTATGAATCAGGTCTGCTCAGCGTTGAAACTTACAGTTGGTTCTTTGAATATGGTCGCTGGCTCACGCTCATTACGCTGGCGGTCGTCTATTGGGTGTGGGCGCGAAAATATCCACCTCTCACCGGTCTATTGCTAATGTTGCTGACGTTCCTGGGTTTTGGGCACGCTTTTGCCACCCAATACCTTGCCTGGCTAATCCCATTCGCCATTTTGGGGGATCAATGGCAATGGCTACGCCGGTATCTGCTGGCCGCGCTGGGATATTGCCTTGCGGTTTACTTCCTTGTGATCCTAGCAAACCGAATCGAGTATTGGGCGCCGACTGCTGCCGGAATGCTGTATTTTATCCTGCCATTGACGGTGCCGATTTGGTTGGTCTGTGTTGGTTGGCTAGCGGAGATGCTGCGCGCACCACGACCAACGTAATGGCTATGATAGAATGCCCGCCGTGTCGCGCCGGTTGGACGCCCCCAGTCATTCAGGGGGCGTTTATATGCGTGCCATTGAGGACGAGGGTGACGGCCTCAGCGATGGTGGTGCACACCGCGGCCTGCAGATGCGCCGCCGCGGCCTGCTCGTCGGCCAGCCGCTCGGGCAGGCCGGTTCGCACAAAGATGGGCCGCACCCCGGCAGCGCGCGCGGCCATCACATCGGTCGCCGAGTCGCCCACCATCACCGAGCCGGCGAGGTCAAGCCCCCACTCCCGCGCCGCTTGTAACAGCAGACCGGGCTTGGGCTTGCGGCAGTCACAGTCTTCAGCGGCGCGGTGCGGGCAGATGTAGATGGCATCGATGTGCCCGCCGCTCTCCGCCACGCGCCGGCGCACCCCTGCATTGATGGCCTCGGCCGTGTCCGGCGCAATCAGGCCCCGCCCGATGCCGGCCTGATTGGAGACGACGATGATGCGCCACTCGGGACGGTGTTGGTGAAAGCGCGCCAGGGCCTCGAGCGCGCCGGGGATGAAGATGACGTGATCGAGAACCCGCACATAGTCGGGCCGGTTTTCGATCAAGACCCCATCGCGGTCGAGGAAGAGAGCGGGTCGGAGTTGCATCGGCACGATTATAGCGCGCCCGCCTGACCGGGCGAAAAACGAAGCGTTGAAAAGAGTCCGTGTATGAAAGTCCTCGTCACCGGCGGCGCCGGTTTCATCGGCTCGCATACGGTGGATGCGCTGTTGCGCGCCGGCCATCGGGTGCGCGTGCTCGACGCGCTGCTGCCGCCCGTGCACCGGCCCGGCCAGCCGCCCGATTACGTCCCCCGCGACGCGGAGTTCCTCCACGGAGATGTGCGCCAGCGCGCCGACTGGGAGCGCGCCCTCGACGGCATCGAGGCCGTTTTTCATTTCGCGGCCTATCAGGATTATCTGCCCGACTTTTCCACGTTCTTCACCGTCAACGTCGTCAGCACGGCGCTGTTGTACGAACTCATCGTCGAGAAGCGCTTGCCGATTCAAAAAGTGATCGTGGCCTCGTCGCAGGCCGTGTACGGTGAGGGCAAGTATCGCCGCGCCGATGGCAGTGTCGTCTATCCCGGCCAGCGGCCCGCCGAACAGTTGGCGCAGCACGACTGGGAGTTGCGCGACGCCGACACCGGCGAACCGCTGCGCTCCGAGGTAACCGACGAAGCCGTCGTGCGGCCCCACAACTCTTACGCCATCAGCAAATACACCAAGGAGCAGATCGCCCTCAACCTCGGCAAACGCTACGGCATCCCCTCGGTCGGCATGCGTTACTCCATCGTGCAGGGGCCGCGCCAATCGTTCCGCAATGCGTACTCCGGGGCGCTGCGTATCTTCGCCATGCAGGCGCTGGCCGGGGCGCGGCCCGTCATCTACGAGGATGGACAGCAACAGCGGGATTACGTGTACGTGGGCGATGTCGCCCGCGCCAACCTGCTCGTGCTCGAAGACGCGCGGGCCGACTATCGCGCCTTCAACGTCGGGGCCGGGCAAGCATGGACGGTGCTGGAGTTCGCGCGGATCATGACGGACGCCGCCGGGCGGTCCGATCTCGAGCCCATGATCCCCGGCGAGTACCGCTTCGGCGACACGCGGCATATTGTTTCAGATATCAGCCAACTGCGCGCGCTGGGATGGAATCCGATGGGTCAGCCCTCTCACAGTGCGCGCGAGTATCTCGACTGGGCCACGCGCCAGCCAGACTTTGGCAATTACGCCGACGCCGCCCGCCTCCATATGCAGCAGGTCGGCGCGGTGCGAAAATAGGCCTATTCACACTGCGAGCCAAGTGTGCGACCCTGTCGCCTGTTTGCAAACGAACTCCATAAGGAGCACTGGTATGGACGCAGTTGATTTATATCTCACCGAACTGGAGCAGGTCATCCACAATCTCTCCCGCGACGAAGTGCGCGTGGTAGCAGATGCGCTCATGGAGGCGCGGCGCGAAGGCCGCACTATTTTCATCATCGGCAACGGCGGCTCGGCGGCCACCGCCAGCCACATGATGAACGACCTCAATAAGTTCACCCGCGTCGAGGGCAAGCGCCGCTTCCGCGCGGTGGCCCTCACCGACAATGTGCCATGGATGACGGCGGTCGGCAACGACCAGGGTTACGCCGAGATTTTCCTCGAGCCGCTCATCAACCTCATGCAGCCGGGCGATACCGTCATCGCCATCTCCGCCTCGGGCAACTCGCCCAATGTCCTCAAGGCGTGCGAGTACGCCAAATCGCTGGGCGGCAAGGTCATCGGCTTCGTCGGGCGGCCCGGCGGCAAACTCTCGCAACTGGCCGACTACAAGATCGTCGCCCCCAGCGATCGCATCGGCCAGCAGGAAGATGTGCACATGATCCTCGATCACTGTTTGTCGTTCGCGCTGCTCGAGCGGGTGAAGCAAGAGGGCTAGCTCCGGACGCATGCACCTGTCCGTCGTCATTCCAGCCTACAACGAAGCGCAACGCCTCGGCCCGAACCTCGGCCCGGTGCTGGCATATCTGGCGCAGCGCTATCCCGATCACGAGTTGATCATCGTCGATGACGGTAGCAGCGACGCCACCGCCGACTCGGTGCGGGCCGCCATTGCGTCCAAGCCGCGCGCCCGCCTGATTAGCTATCAACCAAACCGGGGCAAGGGGTACGCGGTGCGCACCGGGGTGGCCGCCTCGCGCGGCGATCTTGTGTTGTTCATGGATGCCGACCTCGCCACCCCGCTGGATGAAATCCCCGATATCCTCGGCGTGCTGGCCGAGACAGGGGCCGACATCGTCATCGGGTCACGCGGGCTGCCGCAGGCCAAGATCGCGGTGAAGCCGCCGCTCTTCCGCCGCTTCGCGTCATGGCTGTTCGATCAGATCAAATACGCGCTTGTCGGCCTGCGCGACTATGCCGATACGCAGTGCGGGTTCAAGGTCTTCCGCGGCGACATCGCCCGGCAACTGTTCGCGCTGGGCAGGATTGATCGGTTCATGTTCGACGTTGAGATTCTCTTCCTGGCCGAACGCGCCGGTCTGAAAATCCGTGAGATGCCGGTGATGTGGGCCGACCAGCCCGGCAGCAAGGTGCGTTTTTGGGAGGGCGTCGTCAACATGTTCCGCGATCTGTGGCGCATCCGTCGCCTCCACTCGGGCAAAATCATCGTGCAGTCGAGTAGTCCGGTAGTCAAGTAGTTCGACCGCTCGACCACAAGGCTACTCGACCACCGGACGAACGACATGCACGCACTGATTACGGGCGGGGCCGGCTTCATCGGCAGCCATCTGGCCGAGGCGCTCCTGGCCGCCGGTCACCGCGTCACCGCCGTGGATAACCTCTCCACAGGCAGCGCCGGCAACCTCGCCCACCTCACGCCGCAGCCGGGCTTTCAATTCGTCTTCGAGTCGGTCACGAACGAGACGGTGATGGACCGCCTGGTGAGCGAGTGCGACGTGATCTATCACCTGGCCGCCGCCGTGGGCGTGGAGTTGATCGTCAAAGACCCGGTGTGGACGATCGAGACCAACCTCGAGGGCACCGAGATGGCGCTGAAGCTGGCGCGTCGCTACCGCAAGAAAATCCTCATCGCCTCGACCAGCGAGGTGTACGGCAAGAGCGCCGACCTCCCCTTTCGCGAGGACGCCGACCGGGTGATGGGGCCGACGACGAAGAGCCGCTGGAGCTACGCCGAGTCGAAGGCGATTGACGAGTTCCTCGCGCTGGCCTATCACAAGCAGTTCGGCGTGCCCGTCGTTATCTGCCGTTTCTTCAACACCGTCGGGCCGAGACAGACGGGGAGCTACGGCATGGTCATCCCGCGCCTGGTGCAGCAGGCGCTGCGCGGCGAGCCACTCACCGTGTACGGCGACGGCTCACAATCGCGCTGCTTTTGCAATGTGAAGGATACGGTACGCGCCGTGATCGCGCTCGCGGGTTCACCCCAGGCAGTCGGCGAGATTTTCAACATCGGCTCGCAGGAGGAGATCACCATCCGCGCGCTGGCCGAACGGGTGTTGGCCCGCACGGGCAGCCGCGCCGGGCTGAAGTTCGTGCCGTACGATCAGGCCTACGAGGTGGGCTTTGAGGACATGCAGCGGCGCGTGCCGAACATCGAGAAGATCCGCGCGGCGATTGAGTGGGCGCCGAGCGTGCCGCTCGACACAACGCTGGATGAGGTGATTGCGTATTTTCGCGGAGCGGGAGGCGGGTGAGCGCGGATTGGTACCGTAATCGATTACTATCCTTGTACACACAGCCGGACTTCATCTATTCCAGAATCTCCAATTTGTCTGGCAACAACGATATTGCTTCGCCATCAACTGTGTGGAAGGTCGGAAGATCCTCACCCTCGAGAAAACCCTTATCTACGAGCACGGATGCCCCGTTATCATGAGAGTAGAAAACGACTCGGCCTTGAGCGATTAGTCTCAGATCGAACCACGGACAGACGGCGGAGCCCCAATCAAAATCAGGGCTCACAACGTTCTCCACGAGTGGTTGCGTCAAGGCGCCCGAAATCTCCATATCGGGCATACCGGCTAATGCTTTCTTTGTGAGCGCGGGGAATTCGTCGTTGAGTTCGCGAATGCCGATGGCAGTGTTTTCGTCAACTGACAACTTTTCCCGCGCGGTATCGAAATCACCACTGAAGAATTTCAAACTGACCTGATTGGCGTGCTTCGCGTACACGCGAAACAAGGACTGCCAGGCCTGACGCAATGCAGATAGCCGGGTTAGATATGCAGTTGAATTGTTGACGTCCGGAAATGAAGTATCTAGACGTAGAATCTTAGGCATATGTCCCTCGTATGGCCCGGGCTGAGCACTATGTCCACTATATCATAGAGACTCAGCCCGCCGGGATGCCGATGCGTGAAATCTGCATCGCCGCCGCGTCGGTGGTGCCGGCATCCTGAATCTCCAGTTGATGCGGGATGCTGGCCTCGCGCAAGTCTATCATGCAGATACCGCGCGGCGATTGAGTGGGCGCAGAGCGTGGCGCTGGATGCGACGGTGGATCAGGTGATCGTGTACTTTCCTGAAGTGGGATATGGATGAACACGGCGTTATGACGAAAGAAAACTCCCATCTGTGCGATGGGAGTTGAGATGATTAAGGGAGACTGCTGTTAGCCCGAAACGCTTTGTTAGCGTTCGAGGTTACGAACCGTAAGCGTTGAAAACACACGCGCTGCCGCCTCCGATGCGCCGGGACCGTTGAGTATCAGCAGATTGAGCGTTCGGCCTTTTGCCGCTACAACCCAATACACGACATCCCCTTCTGAGCCTTCGACTACAAATGCTTGACCAGATTGAACAGTGGATGACTCCAGGCTTAGGTCGAGCGCCTTTGCTCCCGGTGCCCCGCCTAGACGCTCAGACACTACCTTGCCCGCAAGTTGTGATTGCTCGTCAGTGGCATACCGGTACAAGTAATTCGCAGCATAACCGGTCGCTTCCCCATCGTAAATAACGCCCCCAATAGAATAGCCTTCCTCAAAGTTGAACAATGAAGCCTCTGCATCCGCAAAGGCCCCATTGCTTCGGCTTAGTGGCTGATGCATGTCGTCGGCCGAAAACGGGCCGGCGTGCATCACTTTCCCGGCGAACGATTCAATGTCGCTCGCCTGAATCGCCAGTTGTGCCAATGGCGCTTCCTGCGCCTGAGAGGCAGGGCTATAGGTGAAAACAACGACCGCAATTATGACCATACCAACGGTCAGGATCAAAGCTGTGACAAGGCGTTTGGTATTCATGGATGCTCCTGTGGTGCTCCGTGATTGTGATGGCGATCAATGTCGATAAGGATAGCCTGTGGACACTCAGCCCTAGTCAAAAAGTGCTTCGTAATTTCCCCCCTGCCACTTCGCACCCCAAGGTAGTTCTGTCCAAAGCCAGCCTCCTTTTGGCACCAACAAGATGTGATACCAAGTACCAACCCACCCCCATGAGCCGATACAGCCAGCGCTTGAACTACAGGTCGCCGAGCTTCCACCAGGCCCAACATATCTTTGTGACCCACTGAAAGGATATGCTTGATACCAATATGCGCCGTAGTGCGGTTCTCCCCACGTCCAGTGGTGGACATCTACTTTGTAAGCCGTGATGTACCGCGGGGCAGCCAGGGCCTTATTCGGATACTGGGGCAAAAGTGCGCTAAAGAATAGTGCAATGCCCAATGTGATTTTAAAAGATGCGGCGATTGGCCTAACGGGCTGTAGCATGGTCATGATGTTCCTCCTTGAACAACCTCACGTTCGCTGATGCAGGACACATTAGCGGCATTGAGCGTCCCATTCAACTAGGAAAATCCCTGGCATTTCTTAACTAAACCCAGTTGCGCGATAAGTCTAACCGCTTCAGTTCGCGTCCGCACATCCAGCTTCGAAAGGAGCCTGCCAACGTGAAACACTGCCGTTTTCTCACAAATGCAGAGGTCGGCTGCAATTTCCTTGTTCGTTTTCCCATCCACGAGCAGCCAGAGGACCTGCAATTCACGACGTGTGAGGTTGAAGCGAGACAGCGGCATTGATGACTCCCCATTACGAAAATCAACTTGAAGTGTATACGCCCCCCCCCCGACATTTGTCAACCACCGATTCCCCTATGGCCAGGGCGTGTGCAAAGTCGCCGAGTCCGCCCTCATCCCCCGGCCCCTTCTCCCGCTGGGAGAAGGGGAGCCGGCCCTGACCATTGGGAGTGGCGGTCCACTGGGGCGATCCACTCCCTCTCCCAGCGGGAGAGGGCGACGATGCCAAGCATCGCGGGGTGAGGGCGAAATGTCGGCATCGTTTGGACTTTGCACATGCCCTGCCCCTATGGCCTTTATGTTGAAACAAAACTCCCGATCTCATGCGGGAGTTTGTTGTTCTGTATTCTTCTGTGTCAATCGGTGTCCACTAATACTACTTTGTCAGATTCGTAATGGTTGATGCTGAATGATCCATTCGACGGCGGCCATCTCCCGCAAGCGATCCACGATCTGGCGATGGACTTCGGCCAGGGAGCGTCGGCGGCGGTCCGGTCGAGGGGGAAAAAGCCCGGCGGGGCCGACCGCGACGGGTGATGAGTTGCCGTGCGTGCCACTCCTGCCAAACCAAGAAGCTGTAGCTGAGCATGACCAGCGTGGCGTTGCGATGGAAGCCGTGCCACAGGCGGCCCTGATATTGGTCCCAGCCCAACAAGCCCTTGGCTTCTTCGTGAAATTGCTCGACCCAATAGCGCCGATGGGTGTACTCTACCATCATCGCCAGCGGCGTAGCTGGCGAGAAGTTGCTCCAATAATAGTCCCAGTCGCCAGCGCCTCGGGTTGGTCGCTGGCCGATCAGCCAACCGACTTGACGCTGGCCAGTACCATCGACGCGCCAGCAGCGCACCGCCACGAACTTGGCGCGCAGCCAGCCCTGACGGCCTTCCCGCCAGCGGATCGTCTGCCAGTGCCAGCGCGGCAGGGCGCGCAGGACCTCGTCCGCCCGTTGCACGGATGCATCGGCGCGCCGGGCGAGGCTGACGCTGAAGTTGGCGCGCACCGCGACCACACACCGTTCGGCTCGTTCTTCCAAAGCATTCAAAAACTGCGGATTATCCCCATAATCAGCATCGGCCACGACGCAGGCGTGTGGCACTTTCAATTTCCGGGCTTCGTCCAGCAGCGCCAGGGCAATGTCGGCCTTCGTTTGAAAGGTGATCTCGTCCGGCACTTGACCGGCCTTGCGCCGGTCAGGGTCGTTGCACCACAACTTGGGCAGATACAACCGGGTCGCCACCGGCCAGGCCAAAGTCCGTTCGGCGTAGTGGCAGTTCACCGTGACCTGACAGTTGGCTACCTTGCCCAGCGTTCCCGAGTACTGCCGCTCAACGCCTACCGAATGCAGCCCCTGTTTGGCAAAGCCCGTGTCGTCGAATACCAATACGCCATCGCCTTCTGTTTTCAAGGTGCACATCTTCTGGACGCGCTGCTGGTTCAAGGCCGACCCATCCCAACTCATCTGGGTCAGCAGGCCTTGCAGCTGCTGTTCACTCGTCCCCGGCACCACCGCCGCCAGCGTGTCACAGTTCTTGTTCGGATGCTCGGTCAGCAGACCCGTCAGATAGCGTTCCATCGCCGTCCGACTTTCACGGCGTCGAAACACCATCCGAAAGTCGCTCAAAAACTCGTCCAACTCCCGGATCGGCTCACTTGGGGCTTGGGGCATGCGCTTAGGCTTCGCCATGCCCAAGAGTCTAGCCGATCAATCTGACAAAGTAGTA
>Ga0114938_1001822_pt1 | contig 14075 bp, 12 predicted proteins | sample AshMeaBigSpring_FD_88675 | JGI IMG/M metagenome (GOLD analysis project Ga0114938, IMG submission 88675) | Groundwater microbial communities from Big Spring, Nevada to study Microbial Dark Matter (Phase II) - Ash Meadows Big Spring | ecosystem: Environmental > Aquatic > Deep subsurface >...
GGCGAGGGCGAGGCGGAGCTCGCCGACGAGTCCGGCCACACGCTGCAGGACCACCTGCTGTGGCAGCTCGAACTCGCGCACCTGGCGCCGGACGCGCTCGCCATCGGGCGCGCGCTGATCGACGCCATCAGCGACGACGGCTACCTCACGGAGACGCCGGAGGCGATCGCCGCCGCGGTCGCGCCGGACGTGCGGACCGACGCGGCCGGCGTCGAGCAGGTGCTCGCGATCGTGCAGCAGTTCGACCCGGCGGGCGTCGGCGCGCGCTCCGTCGCCGAGTGCATCGAGCTGCAGCTCACGCAGCTCGACCCGGCGACGCCCGGCCTCGCCGCGGCGCGCACGCTCGCGCACCGCCACCTGGAGCTGGTCGCGAACCAGCAGTTCGCGCTGCTGCAGCGGCAGATGCACTGCAGCCACGAGGAGCTCGACGTCGCGCTCGCGCTCGTGCGCAGCTGCCACCCGCGCCCGGGCGCCGCATTCCAGGCCGGCCGCACCGAGTACGTGGTGCCCGACGTGTACGTGCGCCGCACGACGCAGGGCTGGTCCGTGGAGCTCAACTCCTCCGCCCTGCCGCGCGTGCGGGTCAACGAATCCTACGCCGGCATGGTCACGCGCGCGCCCGACCACGCGGTGCTGCGCACCCAGCTGCAGGAGGCGCGCTGGCTGCTGCGCAGCCTGGAGATCCGCAACGACACCATGCTGCGCGTCGCACGCTCGATCGTCGAGCGGCAGCACGACTTCCTCGAGCACGGCGAGGAAGCCATGCACCCGATGATCCTGAAGGACGTCGCCGAGGCCGTGGCGATGCACGAGTCCACGATCTCGCGCGTGACCACCGGCAAGTACATGCACACGCCGCGCGGCGTGTACGAGTTCCGCTTCTTCTTCTCCAGCCACGTGCCCGGGGAGGACGGAGCGGGAGTCTCCTCGACCGCGATCCGCGCGAAGATCCGCAAGCTGATCGCGCAGGAGCCGCCCGGCCGGCCGCTGTCCGACCACCAGATCGCGGAGCTGCTGTCCGGCGACGGCATCCCGGTCGCGCGGCGCACGGTCGCCAAGTACCGCGAGGCCCTCGGAATCCCGCCATCCAGCGAACGCAGGAGGAACAGATCATGCAGCTCAAGCTGACCGGCCACCACGTCGACGTCACCCCGGCGCTGCGCGGCTACGTCGAGAAGAAGATCGACCGCGTCGTGCGCCACTTCGACCAGGTCATCGACGTCCACTGCGTGCTGACGGTCGAGAAGCTCGAGCACAAGGCGGAGGCGACGCTCGGGGTCAGCGGCGCGGTGATCCACGCGGACGCGATCGACGGCGACATGTACGCGGCGATCGACGCGCTCGTGGACAAGCTCGACCGGCGGCTGCGCAAGCACAAGGAGAAGCAGGCCGACCACCACGCGTCCGGCGCGGCGCGCCATCGCCCGTCCTGAGCCGCGTCCGGGGAGCGCCATGACCCGCCTCGTCGTCGTCAGCGGTCTGTCCGGATCGGGCAAGAGCGTCGCGCTCAACATGCTCGAGGACCTCGGCTGGTACTGCATCGACAACATCCCGGCCGGGCTCGTGCGGGCGGTCGTCGAGCACTCGGTCCGGACCGGGGAGGCGCTCTACCGGCGGCTCGCGGTGGGCCTCGATGCGCGCAACCGCACCGACGACCTGGCCGCGGTCCCCGGCCTGCTGGAGGACCTGGCCCGCTCGGGGCTGCGCTGCGAAGTCGTCTACCTGCACGCGGACGACGAGGTGCTGCTGCGGCGCTACGCCGAGACGCACCGGCGCCACCCGCTCGCGGCCGCGGACCGGTCGCTGGCGGACGCGATCGCCGAGGAGCGGCGGCTGCTGCACCCGCTGATCGACCGCTCCAACCTCGTGATCGACACCTCGCGCATGAGCGTGCACGAGCTCAGGGACCTGATCGGGCGGCGCATCGAGTCGCAGGGGCCCGCGCACCTCTCGATCCTGCTCGAGTCCTTCGGCTTCAAGCACGGCGTGCCCGGCGACGCGGACTTCGTGTTCGACACGCGCGCGCTGCCGAACCCCTACTGGGAGCCCGCGCTCAAGCCGCTGACCGGCCGCGACGGCCCGGTGGTCGCCTTCCTCGAGGCGAGCCCGCGCGTGCACCGCATGGCGCAGGACCTGGCCGCCTTCCTGGAGAGCCGCCTGCCCGAGTACGAGGCCGCGAACCGCGGCTATCTCACGGTCGCGATCGGCTGCACCGGCGGCCAGCACCGCTCCGTGTACCTGGTCGAGCGCCTCGCCGCCCACTTCCGGCCGCGCTACCCGAACCTGCTCGTGCGCCACAACGCGCTGCCGAAGTGACCGACCCCGCACCGGCGCGCTCCGACCGCAGTTCCCGGCTCGCGGCCATCCAGGCGGCGCTCGCCGCCGGCCGCCTGCGCGGCGCCGACCGCATGGTGGACGCCCTGCACCCGGCGGAAACGGCGCTGCTGCTCGAGTCGCTGCCGCCGGCCCAGCGCGCGCTCGCCTGGGAGCTGGTCAACCAGCATGCCCAGGGCGAGGTGCTGGTCGAGCTCTCCGAGGAGGTCAGGAGCGAGCTGCTCGCGGAGATGCAGCCCGACGAGGTGGTCGCGGCCGCCGAGGGCCTGCCCGTCGACGATCTCGCGGACCTGCTGGCGGAGCTGCCCGAGGCCGTCACGCAGCAGGTGCTGCGCTCGATGGACCACCAGGACCGGCTGCGCCTCACGTCGGTGCTCGCCTTCCCCGAGGACACCGCGGGCGGCCTGATGAACACGGACACCGTCACGGTGCGCCCGGACGTCACGCTCGAGGTCGTCATGCGCTACCTGCGCATGCGCGGCGAGCTGCCCGACCGCACCGACTGCCTGTTCGTCGTGGATCGGCACGACCGCTACCTCGGCGCGCTGCCGGTCACGCGCCTGATCACGGCCGACCCCGGGAGGATCGTGAGCGGCGAGATGGACCCCGAGGTCGCGCCGATGGCGCCGGAGACGCCCGCGGCCGAGGTCGTGCGCCTGTTCGAGTCGCGGAACCTGCTGTCCGCCGCGGTGGTCGCCGCCGACGGCCGCCTGCTCGGCCGCATCACCGTGGACGACGTCGTGGACGTCGTGCGCGAGCAGGCCGAGCATCCTGCGCTCGCCGCGGCGGGCCTCGAGGACGAGGACGACGTGTTCGCCGGCGTGCGCAGGAGCGCGCGCCGCCGCGCGCTCTGGCTCGGCATCAACCTGCTGACGGCGCTGCTCGCCTCCTGGGTCGTCGGCCTGTTCGAGGCGACGATCGAGAAGGTGGTCGCGCTCGCCGTGCTGATGCCCGTGGTCGCCTCGATGGGCGGCATCGCCGGCACGCAGACCGTCACGCTCATCATCCGCGGCATCGCGCTCGGGCAGGTGCAGCCGTCGAACGCGCGCTGGCTGTTCTTCAAGGAGCTCGCGGTCGGCGCCGTCAACGGCCTGGTCTGGGCGGGCGCCGTCGCGCTCGCGACCTGGGCCTGGTTCGGCACCTGGGACGTCGCCGCCGTCATCTTCGTCGCGATCGTGATCAACCTGGTCGCGGCTGCGATCGCGGGAGTCGCGATCCCGCTCGCCCTCAAGCGCATGCGCATCGATCCCGCGCTCGCGGGTGGCGTGATCCTCACGACCGTCACCGACGTCGTGGGATTCGCGGCGCTGCTCGGCCTCGGCGCGCTGTTCCTCGCCTGAGGCCGTTCAGCAGGGCAGGCCCAGGAACGAGGTGATCTCCGTGCGCCGCTCCGCGGCATCGCGCTCGCCGAGGCGCATCAGCTCGCGCGTGTAGCGCGCCTCGAACAGCAGGTAGGACAGGAGCCGGCCGCCGCGAGCGCCGGTCGCGCCGAGGATGCGCAGGAACGCCCGCAGCGTACCGGGCATCGCCATGCGGTGCGCGAGCGCGATCCGGGCGGGGTCCTGCTGCGGCACCATCAGGAGCGTTTCGACGTGGCGCAGGCCGAAAGGCGCGGCGTCCGCCGGGAACTGCGCGAGCAGCGCGTTGACGCGCGCGAGCCGCTCGAGGTCCGACTGCAACCCTTCCATGAACAGCGAATCGAGCATGAAGCCGAACTGGTCGGCGAGGTTCGGCTCGGGCGCGCCGCCCGGCGCGCCGCGCCCCGGCTGGCGCGCCCCGATCACGAGGATGCGGTCGGCGCCGAGGTGCAGCGCCGGCGCGAGGGGCGTCGCCTGGCGCATGGCGCCGTCGCCGAAGTGTTCGCCATCCATCGCGACGGTGGGAAACAGCAGCGGAATCGCCGAGCTCGCCATCAGGTGCTCGAGCGACAGCGCCGCGGCGACGCCGCGGCGGCCCGCGCGGTCCCAGGGCCTGAACGGCCGCGAGGACTGCACGAACGTCACCGAGTCGCCGGTCGAGACCGAGGTCGCCGTGACCGCGATGGCATCCGGCCCGCCCGCCTCGATCGCGGCCGCGAGCGCCGTGAAGTCCACGCTCTTCGCGAGCAGCCGGCGCAGCGGCACGTTGTCGAAGAGCGCGCGCGGCATCGGCAGCAGGAAGCCGCCCGAGACCAGCGCGATCAGCAGGTGCAGGCCGGAGCGCACCATGTCCACGGTGCCGGTGCGGAACACCTGCTCGACGTGGAACTGGCCCCAGACCTCCGCGAGGTCCGCCGCGGCCCGCTGCACGTTGCCGGCGCGGGCGGCGAGGACGGCCGCGTTGATCGCGCCCGCCGACGTGCCGCACAGGACGTCGAACGGCAGCGGCACGCCGGGCTCGCACCAGTCCGCGATCGCTTTCAGCACGCCCACCTGGTACGCCGCGCGCGCGCCGCCGCCCGGCAGGACGAGCGCGATGCGCGGTCCCGGCCCCGCCGCCGCCGTGTTCATGCCCCGGAACCCTGGATGCCGGTCGTGGTCATAGATCCATCGCCCGCGATACTATGCCACCCGCAACCCTGGGAGTTCCGGTCATGACGCGTCTCCTCGCCAGCGCCCTCGCGACATTCCTCTTCGCCGCGGCCGCCTTCGCCGCCGATCCGCCCGCCGTCGGCGCCGCCGCGCCGGAGTTCCGCCTGCAGGACCAGTCCGGCAAGTGGCACCAGCTCAAGGACTACCGCGGCAAGTGGGTCGTGCTCTACTTCTACCCGAAGGACGACACGCCGGGCTGCACCACGCAGGCCTGCGAGTTCCGCGACAACATCTTCGCGTACCGCGAGATGGGCGCCGTGATCCTGGGCATCAGCGTGGATGACGTCGCCTCGCACAAGGCGTTCGCCGAGAAGCACGGCCTGCCCTTCCCGATCCTCGCGGATTCCGCCAGGGCCACGGCGGCCGCCTACGGCACGCTCACGAAGTATCTCGGCATCACCGAACTCGCGCGCCGCGACACCTTCATCATCGACCCGAAGGGCAACGTCGCGAAGCACTACATGAAGGTGGATCCAAAGGGGCACTCCGAACTCGTGCTCGCGGACCTGAAGCAGCTCGCGGCGCCCGCGGCGCCGGCGAAGGGCACGTGACGAAGCCGGCGCGCTTCACCGGCTCCGACCGCTATGTCGCGACCGGCGAGCTGATGCTCGCCGTGAACGCGGCCGTCACGCTCGGCCGGCCGCTGCTCGTCAAGGGCGAGCCCGGCACCGGCAAGACGCAGCTCGCGCAGGAAGTCGCCCGCGCGCTCGGCGCGCCGCTCTACGAGTGGCACATCAAGTCCACCGGCAAGGCACAGCAGGGACTGTACGAGTACGACGCCGTCTCGCGCCTGCGCGACTCGCAGCTGGGTGACGCGCGCGTCGCCGACATCGCGAACTACATCGTGCCGGGCATGCTCTGGCGCGCGTTCGAGAGCGACCGGCAGGCGGTGCTCCTGATCGACGAAATCGACAAGGCAGACATCGAGTTCCCCAACGACCTGCTGCGCGAGCTCGACCGCATGGAGTTCTACGTCTACGAGACGCGCCAGCTCGTCCAGGCGAAGCACCGGCCGATCGTCTTCATCACCAGCAACAACGAGAAGGAACTGCCGGACGCGTTCCTGCGCCGCTGCTTCTTCCACTACATCCGCTTCCCCGACGCCGCGACCATGGAGCGGATCGTCGAGGTGCACTACCCGGGGCTCAGGAAGTCGCTGCTGTCCGAGGCGCTCGCCGCTTTCTACCGCATCCGCGACGTGCCCGGCCTCAAGAAGAAGCCCTCGACTTCGGAACTGCTCGACTGGATCAAGCTGCTGCTCGCCGAGGACATCCCGCCCGAGGCATTGCGGGCCGACGACCCGAAAGCGGCGATCCCGCCGCTGTACGGGGCGCTCCTCAAGAACGAGCAGGACGTGCACCTGTTCGAGCAGCTCGTGTTCCTGAACCGGCGCGCGGGGCGGCCCGGCTGACCGGGGCCGCGGGCCCGTGCTGATCCGCTTCTTCGTGATGCTGCGCGCCGCCGGCGTGCCGGTGTCCATCACCGAATTCCTCGCCCTGCTCGACGCGCTGCAGGCGCGCCTCATCGGCCAGTCGGCCGACGATTTCTACTTCCTCGCGCGCGCGACGCTCGTCAAGGACGAGCGCCACTACGACCGCTTCGACCGCGTGTTCGCGGCGCACTTCCGGGGCGCCGGGCTCGCGTTCGAGGCGCTGGTCGCGGCCGACGTACCGGCGGAATGGCTGCGCGATGCGCTGCGGCTGCAGCTGTCCGCGGAGGAGAAGGCGAGAATCGAGGCACTGGGCGGCTGGGAAGCGCTCATGGAGACGCTGCGCAGGCGCCTCGCCGAGCAGAAGTCCCGCCACCAGGGCGGCAGCAAGTGGATCGGCACCGGCGGCACCTCGCCGTTCGGCGCGCACGGCTACAACCCCGAAGGCGTGCGCATCGGCCAGGATGGCTCCGGCCAGCGCCGCGCCGTCAAGATCTGGGACCGGCGCGAGTTCGCGAACCTCGACGATTCGGTCGAGCTCGGCACGCGAAACATCAAGCTCGCGCTGCGCCGCCTGCGCCGCTTCGCGCGCCAGGGCGCGCCCGAGCAGCTCGACCTCGATGCGACCATCGACTCGACCGCCCGGCACGCTGGGCTGCTGGACATCCGCATGGTCCCCGAGCGGCACAACGCGGTGAGAGTGCTCCTGTTCCTCGACATCGGCGGCTCGATGGACGACCACGTGCGCATCTGCGAGGAGCTCTTCTCGGCCGCGCGCGGCGAGTTCAAGCACCTGGTGCATTTCTACTTCCACAATTTCGTCTACGAGTCGGTCTGGAAGGACAACCAGCGCCGGCACAGCGAGCGCACGCCGCTGCCCGAGGTCCTGCGCACCTACGGCCACGACTACAAGCTGGTGGTGGTCGGCGACGCGACCATGAGCCCCTACGAGATCGTGCAGCCCGGCGGCAGCATCGAGCACTGGAACGAGGAGCCGGGCGCGGCCTGGATGAGGCGGCTGCTCGCGCACTACCCGCATCACGCCTGGCTCAATCCCGAGCCGCGCGAGCGCTGGGACTACACGCCCTCGATCCGCATCACGCGTGAGCTGTTCGGGGAGAAGATGTTCCCGCTCACGCTCGAGGGACTCGACCGCGCCATGCGGTCGCTGCAGTAGTCACTGCGGCTGGCGGTAGACCACGCCGTCCTTCATCACGAAGCGCACGTCCTCGAGCAGGCGGATGTCCGCCAGCGGGTCGCCGGCCACCGCGACCAGGTCGGCGAGCAGGCCCGGCTCGATCCGCCCGCGGTCCGGCGTGCCGAAGAGCTCGGCCGTCACGAGCGTCGCGGAGCGGATCGCGTGCAACGGCGTATCGCCGTAATGCACACGTGCCGTGAACTCCTTCGCATTCAGGCCATGCGGGAACACGCCCGCATCGGTGCCGAAGGCGATCTTCAACCCGTGCTCGAGCGACCGCCGGAAGCTCTCCGATACACGCGGGACGAGGTAGGTCTGCTTGGCGGCCAGCGCCGGCGGCAGCATCGAGACGTCGATCGCCTCGATCAGGTAGAGGTTCGGCACGACGAAGCTGCCGTTCCTCTTCAGGACCGCGGCCGCCTCGTCGGTCACGATCGAGTTGTGCTCGATGCTATCGATGCCGGCGTTGCTGGCGGCGATGATCCCCTCGGTGCCGTGCGCATGCGCGGCGATCCTGAGGCCGTGCCGGTGCGCCTCCTCCGCGGCGGCGCGCAGCTCCTCCGCCGAGTACTGCTGCGCGCCGACGGGCCCCTCGAAAGATAGGACGCCCGCCGTCGCGCAGATCTTGATGACCTTGGCCCCGTGCTTGACCTGGTAGCGGATCGCCTTGACCACCTCGTCCACGCCGTCGGCGACCCCTGACAGGTAGTCCGGTGGCTCGATGCCGGGCGCGAGGCCCGTCGCCGGGTCGCAGTGCCCGCCGGTGGTCGAGATCGCGTGGCCGGCCGGGATGACGCGCGGACCGGGAACCCGGCCCTTGTCGATCGCGTGCATCAGCGCGACGTCGGAGAAGCCGTAGCCCGTGCCCACGTCGCGCACGGTCGTGAAGCCGGCGAGCAGCGTCGTCCGCGCGTTCGGCACCGCGCGCAGCGCGAAGTCGCCGGTCGTGAAGCGCACCGGCTCCGTCTCCCAGCCCTCGATCAGCTCGTAGTTGAGGTGCACGTGCGCGTCCATCAGGCCCGGCAGCAGGGTGTGACCGGAGAGATCCACCGTGCGCGCCCCGGTAGGCAATGTCGCGGGGTTGATGGCCGCGATCCTGTTGCCCTCGACGACCACGACCGCCGGCGACACGTGGCGGCCCGCCACGACGTCGAGGTAGCGGTCTGCCTGTAACACGACGACCCCCGCCGCAACCGGCCCGGAAACCGCGGCCAGCAGCGCCGCGACAATCGTCGACCACCGATTCACATTCACGCGAGTTCCTCCTGCGTGCGCCATTCCCAGACCGGTCCGGCGTCCGGATCCGTCGCATCTCCGAACCAGCGGAAACCCGTCCGCTCCAGGATCCGCGTCGAGGCCCCCGGTGCCGGGAGCGTGAACGCGCGGATCACGATCCCGGGCTGTTCCCGCCGCGCGATGGCGACGAGTTCCGCGGCGGTGCGCGAGGCGTAGCCGCGTCCCTCGAATTCCGGGAGGGTGTAGTAAGCGATCTCGACCAGGTTGTTCTGCGGCGGACCGACGAACGCGCCGCCGCCCACGGCGCGTCCGTCGGCGGCGGCGACGTAACCCACCCAGGGCAGGGCATAGCCGGTCCGGCGCAGCAGCACGGCGGTCCCGGCGCAGTTCTCCGCGACATCGCGCGGCAACTCCGCGATGGGCGTTGCCGGCAGTCCTTCCTCGGTGATGCGCACCAGCTCGAACACCACGTATCAGGCTCCAGTGCGCCGCGTCCCCGCGGTGGCCAGCACAGCATACAAGCTGTCGGAGAGCGGGTGGCGGTCGCGCAGGCCCATGCGCACCACCTGGAGTCCGGCCCGTTCCGCCATGGCGCGAAGCGTCCGCGGCGTGAAGTAATTCACGTGATCCGGCCAGCGGAAGCCGCACCAGCGCGCGCCCCGCAGCCGGCGGTTCCAGCAGGCGTAGTTCGGCACCTTGACGACGACGTGGCCGTCGCGTCGCAGCAGTTCGCGGCAGCGGCGCAGCACCGGCAGCGGCTGGATCTCGTGCTCGAGGAAGGAGGCCAGCAGGATCAGGCGACAGCGGCCCGCAGGCAGCCTGGCCATTCCGTCGAGCGCGTTCGCGTGCTCGCAGGCGCCGCCGAGGCGCGCGAGGCGCGCCATCGCGCGTGCGGCGGGCGCTGGCGACAGCTCGATGCCGTGCGGCACCGAGCGTCGCGCCACCACCGGGGGCAGGCTGTCGACGATGCGCTCCAGCAGCTGTCCCTCGCCGCAACCGACGTCGAGGATGTGGACGGGGCCCTCGGCTGCCGCCGCCAGCAGCTCCCGGCAGACGCCGGCGACCTTGTTCCGCCGGAGCACCTCGCGCCGGAATGTTCCGTATGCGGCGCTCGCCGCATGCAGGCGCGGCTCGGCCTGGCGACGCGCCTGCGACTCGCGGGCGAAGCCCGCTTCCCAGGCGTATTCGTCCTGGAGCGCCGCGTACCCGGGCGGGTTCTCGAGATAGACGAAGCCCGACTCCAGGCACTGCCGCAGCCGCCAGGGTTCCGGCGCGTATCGCAGCGTCCGCGTCGCGGTGCGCCGTTCCAGCAGTGGACAGACTCTTGCGGGAGGCGGCGACTCGGCCGGCACCGTCAGCGGCCTGGTGCCAGGACCAGCCTGTGCGCCGCATCGCCCGGCAGGAAGGGCATCGCCTCGCCCTTCACCCAGGCCTCGTGCCCCGCGCGGTAGAACGGCGAGAGCGGATGCCCGCTCTGCCCGCCCGGCATGTGGAAGTAGCCTTCCGCCTCCCGGCCCGGCGCGACCGCGAAGCGCTCCGAGGCCCCGAAGCGCGCCGACTGCACGCGCGGCGTGGACCAGTCACCCGGCAGCGGATCCGCGGGCATGTCGAGCAGGCGGCCCAGCAGCGGAACCGCCTCGCTGATCGGGTGCTGGATGCGCGCGCGGTTGACGACGCCCCAGGCGCAGCTCGCGAGCGCAGTGCATTCCTCCGGCAGCTCGCGCGCGACCTCGGCCGCGACGTCCGTGAGCCACGCGTCCCAGTCCGCGAAGCGGGGATCCAGCAGGTGCGCCGGTTTCAGCGACACGAGCCGCCAGGCGACCTCGGTGAACCGCTGCGGCGTCCGCCAGCGGAAATCGGGCCAGCGCGCGCGGGCCTCCACCGTCAGCATCGTGAACGCCCGGTCCGCGACCCGCCGCTCGAAGTCGCGCACGAGGCGGTATCCCGCATCGTCCACGGCCGCGCGGCCGCTCCAGCCGGACACGAGCGCCGCGGCCTCCTGCAGTCCGGCGCGCTCGAGCGCCGCGGCGAGCAACGGCTGCCAGTGCGCGAGGTACTCCGCGCGGTCGTCGGTCTGGACGGCGAGCAGCTCCGCGGGCGTCGCCCGGTCGAGCGCCGCGAGCCGGTCGCGGATCTGCCGTGCCCGCGCGGCGGGCGCGTAGTCGCCGTCGCCGATCATCGCGTACCGCCCGCCGCCCGCGACGCGCGCATTCGCGCTCCAGGCGTAGCCCTGCGGCGGGTCGAGCAGGCGCGGCCCCTCGGCGGCGGGAATCCAGCCGTCCCAGGCTGCGCCGCTCTCGTGCCAGGCCGTCGGCCGCGTCGCCTCGAAACCGTTGCGCCGCGGCAGCCGCCCCGAGAGCACCCAGCCAATGCGCCCGCCGCTGTCGGCGATCAGCACGTTCTGCGCCGGCATGCCGGCGCCGCCGATGATGGCGGCCGCCTCGTCGAGGTCGCGCGCCGTCTCGAGCTTCATGAGGTTCAGGTCGTTCGCGCCCTCGCGGTGCGCGGTCCAGGCGAGCGCGAGCTCGTGGCCGTCGCCGTCGTCGCCGACCACCGGGCCCCAGATCGTGCGGCGCACGACGAGCCGCTCGGGCTCGCCGCCCGCGACCTCGATCGTCTCGGTCTCGCTCTCGATCGCTCGCGGGCCGTCCGCGGTCAGGTAGCTGTCCTTGCCATCGGGCCCGGGCGCGAGGACGACCAGGTCCTGGAAGTCGCCGTAGCTGTTGGTGAAACCCCAGGCCACCTTGCCGTTGCTGCCGGCGACGATGGCGGGACCGCCCGGCAGGCTCACGCCGGTGACGTCGAGCCCTTCGGCGTCAGCCACGAGCCGCGCCCGGTACCAGATGTTCGGCACGTTGAGGCCGAGGTGCATGTCGTTCGCGAGCAGCGCGGCGCCGCCGGCCGCGCGCGCGCCCGCCACCGCCCAGTTGTTGCTGCCGAGCATGATCCCGGGCTCATCGCGGACGAGCTGCGCCGTGCGCCGGCTCTCCAGCGCCTGTTGGTCCGCCCGCTCGAACAGCGCGCGGTCGAGCCGGCGCAGGTCGTACTCGTCCGCGGTCGGCAGCGGCATCTCGGGCAAGCGCGTGCCGTCGAGCGGCGCCTCCCACGCGGGGTCGGGCTCGGTGAGGAACCGGTACAGCGGCGCGGGCAGCACCGCCGCGAGCCGTCCGCGGCGCTGCTCGTGGCGCGCCTCGAGTCCCTGCAGGTCGATCCACATCGCATCCACGCACAGGAGCGAATCCTCGACGCGCCAGGGAAGCGGCTGCTGGCGCAACAGCCAGTACTCGAACGGACGCGCGCCGAGTGACCCGAGGCCCGCGTTGACGCCGGCCGCGTAGGCCTCGAACAGCGCGCGCTCCGGGGCGCCGAGCGCGGCGAGCGTCGCCACCGAGCGCCTGCGGAACTGGTGCAGACGGATGCGCCGGTCGGTGTCCACGAGCGCGGGGCCGAGGAGCGCCGCGAGCTCGCCCGCCCCCGTGCGCCGCAGCAGGTCCATCTGGAAGAAGCGCTCCTGCGCGTGCACGAAGCCGAGCGCGCGCGCGACGTCCCCGCGCGTGGCGCCCCGGATCACCGGCACGCCCAGGGCATCGCGCTCGACCGTCACCGGCCCGGTGAGTCCCGCCAGCACGGACTCGCCCCCGAGCTGCGGCAGGCTGGCGCGCAGCGCGAGCCAGGCCACGAGCACGGCCACGAGCAGCAGGATGAGCAGCAGGACGAGGGAGCGGCGCAGCCAGCGCATGACCGTGAACGCCCCGGCCATCATCAGCGACGCTGGACCTGGATGATCTTCATCGTGTTGGTGCCGCCGGTGACGCCCGAGAACTCGCCCTTGGTGATGATGATGAGATCGCCCTCCTCGGCAAGCCCGTCCTTCAGCATGCGGTCGAAGATCGCGGGGTACATCTCGTCCGCGCGCGTGCTGGTCACGTCGATGTCCACCGGGTAGACGCCGCGGTAGAGCGTGACGCGCCGCTGCGTCGCCGGGTGGCGCGTGAAGGCGTAGATCGGGATGTCCGAGCGCATGCGCGACATCCAGAGCGCGGTCGAGCCGGACTCGGTGAGCGCGACGATCGCGCGCACGTCGAGGTGATTCGCCGTGTACATCACGGCCGCGGCGATGGCCTCGTCGGTGCGGTTGAAGTGCCCGTCCTGGCGCATCTCCGGCCGGTTCGAGGTCTGCCATTTCTCGGCGCCCTCGATCACTTCCGCCATCGCGCGCACCACGCGGCCGGGATGCCTGCCGACCGCCGTCTCGGCCGACAGCATCACGGCGTCGGTGTCGTCCATGACCGCGTTGGCCACGTCGGAGACCTCGGCGCGCGTCGGCACCGGCGCCACGATCATGGACTCCATCATCTGCGTCGCCGTGATCACGAGGCGGTTCTTGGCGCGGGCGAGCGAGATGATTCGCTTCTGCAGCCCCGTCAGCTGCGCATAGCCGACCTCGACCCCGAGATCGCCGCGCGCGACCATCACCGCGGCGGAGGTCTCGATGATGGACTCGAGGTTGTCGATCGCCTCGCGCCGCTCGATCTTGGCGACGACGCGGCCCTCGCCGCCCGCGTCGCGCATCAGGTCCCAGGCCTCGACGATGTCGTTGCGGTCGCGGACGAAAGACACGGCGAGGTAATCCACGCCGAGCTTCGCCGCCATCACGATGTCCTCGCGGTCCTTCGCGGTGAGCGCGCCGGCCGACAGCCCGCCCCCCAGCTTGTTGAGACCCTTCATGTCCGTGAGCTCGCCGCCCGTCAGCACGCGCGTGTGCACGCGCGTGCCCTCGACGCCCGTCACCTCGAGCGAGATCAGGCCGTCGTTCAGCAGCAGCGTGTCGCCCTTCTTCACGTCCTTGGGCAGCCGCTCGTAGGCGACGCCCACGACCTTGCGCGTGCCGGAGTAGGGATCGAGCTTCGGATCGAGCGCGAAAGCCTCGCCCTCGACGAGCGTGATGCTGCCGGCCGCAAAGCGCTCGATGCGCACCTTGGGGCCGCGCAGGTCGCCGAGAATGCCGACCACCCGCCCGGCCTGCGCCGCGGCGGCGCGCGCGCGGTCGATGCGCCGCTCGTGATCGTCGAAGCCGCCGTGCGAGAAGTTGACGCGGACCAGGTCCACGCCGGCGGCCATGAGATCCGCGAGCGCGCCGTCGTTGTCGGTGGCGGGCCCCAGGGTCGCGACGATCTTGGTACGTCTCGGCATGTCGCCTCGCTGGCGTTCCCGCGGACCCTCAGGCGGCGGCGCGGCGCTCGAGCGCCGCCACCGCCGGCAGCGTCCGGCCCTCGACGAATTCGAGGAAGGCGCCGCCGCCGGTCGA
>Ga0114938_1001824_pt1 | contig 14068 bp, 14 predicted proteins | sample AshMeaBigSpring_FD_88675 | JGI IMG/M metagenome (GOLD analysis project Ga0114938, IMG submission 88675) | Groundwater microbial communities from Big Spring, Nevada to study Microbial Dark Matter (Phase II) - Ash Meadows Big Spring | ecosystem: Environmental > Aquatic > Deep subsurface >...
ATCGGCGGCCTCAAGGAAAAGCTTCTCGCGGCCGTTCGCGGCGGCCTGAAGACCGCGCTGATCCCTGAGGAAAACGTCAAGGACCTCACGGAAATCCCCGACAACATCAAGAACAAGATCGAGATCGTGCCGGTGAAATGGATCGACCAGGTCCTCGAGCGGGCCCTCGAGAGAAAACCCGAGGCACTTCCCGAGCAAGCGGTCCAGGATGCCGCTGCCACGGCGAATTCCGAGACCGCACCTGCACAAACCCTGATTACCCATTGATTTGCAAGGAAAGGATGCCGGCGTGTTATCCGCCGGCATTTTTACGCCTTCGGGAATCCGCCCGGATCGGCCAAAATCCGCTTGACACAAGGATTTCAGCGGCGCTATAAATCGCCCCTCAGAAGAATTTCGTAGTCCAATTCACCAACCAAAGGGGTATTCCATGAACAAGACTGAACTGGTCGATCAGATCGCTGCTTCCGCTGAAATTTCCAAGGCTGCTGCCGCTCGCGCGGTCGATGCCACCGTCGCCGCCGTCAAGGCAGCACTCAAGGCCGGCGACAGCGTCAGCCTGATCGGCTTCGGCACCTTCTACGTCGGCGAGCGCGCCGCCCGTACCGGCCGCAATCCGCAAACCGGCAAGACCCTCAAGATCAAGGCAGCCAAGGTGCCGAAGTTCCGCGCCGGCAAGGGCCTCAAGGACGCCGTCAACTAATTCGCAAGACCATCGGGTGCTTAGCTCAGTTGGTAGAGCGTCGCCCTTACAAGGCGAATGTCGGCGGTTCGAACCCGTCAGCACCCACCAGGTGATCCCTTCGGATTGCGCAGAAACCCCGCCCATCGAGGCGGGTTTTTTTCTGCCCGCCAATGCTTCTCTTCAGGCCTTTCGCCCATGTGCGGTGGGCTTGCGGGTCGCGGCGAGGATGCCGCGCAGGATGTTGATCTCGTCGCGTTCCAGGCGCGCCCTTCCGAACAGGCGACGCAACTTCGGCATCAGTCGCCCGGGTTGCTCCGGATTCAGGAAACCGGTCTCGACCATCACTTCCGTCAGATGCGCGTAGAGCCCTTCGATTTCCTCGTGCCCGGCCAGCGGTGAAGAGAATGGCGTGGCCAATACATCGGTTGCCGGCGGCAGGTCCGAATAGGCGGCCATGCGCAGTTCGTAGCAGAGGATCTGCACTGCTGCACCCAAATTCAGCGAACTGAACGCCGGATTGGCCGGAATGGTCACGGCCGCATGGCACTGCTGGATCTCTTCGTTGCTCAACCCGACGGTCTCATTGCCGAAGACCAGCGCGACATCGCCCTGGGCGGCCTCGGCAAGCAGCCGCACAGCCATGTCCCGTGGTTCGCCGGGCGGCGGACCGAGATCCCTGCGGCGCGCCGACAGCGCAACGGCAAAGATGGCGCCGGTCAGTGCCGCAGGCAGTGAAAGCTCGATTTTTGCCGCCTCCAGCACGTCGACCGCGCCAGTGGCCCGGGCGTTCGCCTCGGGGTCGGGAAATGCCTTGGGCTGGACCAGGCGCAGGTCAGATAGACCCATGGTCTTCATGGCCCTGGCCGCGGCCCCGATGTTGCCTGGATGGCTTGGCCGGCAGAGGACCACCCGGATGCGGGAGAGCAGGAGTTCCGGGTTCATAGTAGAATGCCCTCTTTGCAAATGATCCGGGCGGCCAAGCCACCCGTTGGTTCTTTAAGACATGCATCCAGCCCTGAATATCGCCGTCAAGGCGGCGCGGCGCGCCGGCCAGATCATCAATCGTGCGTCAAACGACCTCGACTTGCTCAAGGTGACCACGAAACAGCCCAACGATTTCGTCACCGAGGTCGACCGGGCGGCCGAATCGGCCATCATCGAAACGCTCCAGGATGCCTATCCCCAGTACGGCATTCTAGCAGAGGAGTCCGGCCAGACCGCCGGGAAGGGCAGTCAGGATGCGGAGTTCCAGTGGATCATCGATCCGCTCGACGGAACCACCAACTTCATCCACGGCCTGCCGCAGTACGCGGTGTCGATCGCCCTCGCCCGCAATGGCGTCCTCGAGCAAGCCGTGATCTTCGACCCCAACCGCAACGAACTATTCACGGCCAGCAAGGGCGCCGGCGCTTTCCTCAACGAAAGGCGCATCCGCGTATCCCGGCGCACCAAGCTGCAGGAGTCGCTGATCGGCACCGGCTTTCCGTACCGCATCTTCGATCACGTCGATGCCTACCTCGAGATCTTCAAGGAACTGACTCGGCGCACCGCGGGACAGCGTCGGCCGGGGGCTGCTTCGCTCGATTTGGCTTACGTGGCCTGTGGCCGCTATGACGGCTTTTGGGAATTCGGCCTGGCGCCGTGGGACATGGCTGCGGGCGCCCTTCTGATTTCGGAGGCTGGCGGCCTGGTCAGCGACCTCCGCGGCGATGGCAACTACCTGACCAGCGGCAACATCGTGGCCGGCACGCCCAAGGTATTTGCTCCCCTGCTCGGCATCATCCAGGACAAATTGCCGGCGTCCTTGACGGCCTGAGCCCGGGCACTTTCGCCGCACACGCCAGAGTGCCCCGGAACGGGCCGCAGCTTACTTCTTCTCGGGGGTTTCGCCGGGACCGTTGAACTTGAAACCGGTGAACATGGTGCGGGTCTGGTCCTGCAACTGGTCCTGCATCTTCTGGAACAACTGCTTGGACTGGTCCATGTAGGCATTCATCATGCTCTGCATGGCCGGTTGCTGGAAGTTGAGGAACTGCCCCCAGAAATCCGCGTGCATGTGGCTGTTGTCGCCACCGTAGACCGAGCGTGACTGTTCCTGCAAGCGGCTCTGGAAGTCCACGAAAGTCTTCATGTTGTTCTCGAGATACTTCCCGAGCATGCCCTGCATCGCACTACCGTAGAAACGGATGAACCCGGAAAGCAACTCGCTGGACAGAAGCGGCACGCCACCGCTTTCTTCTTCGAGGATGATCTGCAGGAGAATGCTGCGGGTCAGATCCTCGCCGGATTTGGCATCGACGACCTTGAAGGCCTCGAACTTCAGCACCAGATCCTTGACGTCACCCAAGGTGATGTAGGCGCTTGTGTTGGTATCGTAGAGACGACGGTTCGGGTACTTCTTGATCAGACGAACTTGTTCCGGCATCGGGCAATCCTCGGACGGTACTGTGTGCACTGCACCATTATAGCGCAAAAAAACAGGCACCCTGAGGTGCCTGTTCTTGATGCAGCGCAAAAACGGTGCAGAATTACTGGTAGTACAGGCCGCCGTTGATGTTGATCGTGGCGCCGGTGGTGAAACCGGACAACTCGTTCGACAGGTAGGCACAGGCGTAGCCGATTTCTTCGGGCTTGGCCAGGCGCTTCATCGGCACGCCGTCGATAATGGTTTGCAGCACTTCCGGCTTGATCGCCATGACCATCTTGGTGGCAACATAGCCCGGGCAGATGGCGTTGACGGTGACGCCCTTGGCCGCCAGTTCGGCAGCCAGTGCCTTGGTGAAGCCGATCACACCCGCCTTGGCAGCGGAGTAGTTGGTCTGGCCAGCCTGACCCTTGACCCCGTTGACGGAAGAGATGTTGACGATGCGGCCCCAGCCACGCTCGGCCATCTTGGCGGAGACTTGCTTGGTCATGTTGAACAGCGAGGTCAGGTTGGTGGCGATCACCGCATCCCAGCCATCGCGTTCCATCTTGGCGAACATGCGGTCACGGGTGATACCGGCGTTGTTGATCAGGATGTCGACCGGGCCGGCAGCAGCTTCTGCCTCGGCAACCATCTTGACGCAGTCGTCCCAGGAAGAGACGTCACCGGCGACACAGACGAAATCGTTGAAACCGGCAGCGGCCATTTCCTTCAGCCACTCGTCCTTGTTGTCGAATTGCGGGTGATAGGAGGCAACCACCTTGTGGCCAGCCTTGGCCAGTTCCTGGCAGATTGCGGTGCCGAGACCACCCATGGCGCCGGTAACGAGAGCAACACGTTGCGTCATAATTTTTCCTTCCTTTTGTTGATATTTACTGCAATAAAAAACACGGCGGTCAGTACATGTGCTGACCGCCGTTGATGGAAATATTGGCCCCGGTCACGAACGCCGCTTCATCGGAAGCGAGGTAGGCGACCAGGCCGGCGATTTCTTCAGGCTTGCCCAGGCGATTCACCGGGATCTGCGGCAGGATCTTGGAATCAAGAATTTCCTGCGGTATGGCCGTCACCATCTTGGTGCCGATATACCCCGGCGAAATGGTGTTGACCGTGACGCCAGAACGGGCGACTTCCAGCGCCAGCGCCTTGGTGAACCCGTGCATGCCGGCCTTGGCGGCAGAGTAGTTGGTCTGGCCGAAGGCTCCCTTCTGGCCATTGACCGAGGAGACGTTGATCACCCGGCCCCACTTGCGCTCCATCATGCCGTCCATGACCTGCTTGGTCATGTTGAAGACCGAGTCGAGGTTGGTGCTCATGACTGCATCCCAGTCGGCCTTGGTCATGCGCTTGAAGGTCATGTCCCGGGTAATGCCGGCATTGTTGACCAGCACGTCGACCGGTCCCAATTCGCGGGTAATGGTCTCGATACAGGCTCGTGCCGATTCGAAATCGGTCACGTCACAGGGGTATCCCTTGAAGCCGAATCCCTTGTCGTTCATCGACTTCAGCCACTCGTCGGCCTTCTTGTTGCCGGGCGAATACGTCGTCACCACCCGGTAGCCGAGCGCCGCCAGCTTGACGCAGACTGCCTCGCCAAGCCCTCCCATACCGCCGGTAACCAATGCAACCCGTGACATTCTCTCTCCCCCCGTTTCTGGACTTCTCTAAACCGCACGTTCCTTGACGTAGCGCCCCGGCGCCGGTTCGATCGGTGGGTACCGGTCGGTACCCAGCTTGCGCGGCGCGCGCAAGGTGCCGGCCAGCGGCTTCAGCCAGGCGGCCCAGTCGGACCACCAGCTACCTGGCTGCTCGGCAGCGCCGTTGAACCAGGTCTCGGCATCGCTGCGCACATCGTCGTTGAGCCAGTAGCTGCGCTTGTTCTTGCTGGCCGGGTTGATGACCCCGGCGATATGCCCGGACGCACCGAGGACGAAACGCACCTTGCCACCCAGCAGGCGGGTACTCTGGTAGGCCGACTGCCAGGGGACGATATGGTCCTCGCGGGTCGCCAGCAGGTATACCGGCATCTCCAGCGAGCCAAGGTCCACCTTCTCGCCGCACATGCTGAGCTTGCCCGGCTGGCGCAGGCTGTTGTCGTGGTAAAGGTTGCGCATGTACCAGCAGGCGAACGGCCCAGGCAGGTTGGTCGAATCCGAGTTCCAGTAGAGCAGGTCGAAAGCTTGTGGCTTTTGCCCCTTGAGATAGTTGCCGGTGACGTAGTTCCAGACCAGGTCATTGGCACGCAGGAAGGAGAAGGTGGTCTGCAGGTCGCGGGCGGGCAGCAAGCCCCCCTTGCCGATCGTCGATTCGCGTGCCATCAGGCCAGCCTCGTCGATGAACAGGCCGATCTCGCCGGTATCCGAGAAATCAAGCAGGGTCGTGAGCAGCGTCAGCGAGGCGGCGACATCTTCGCCGCGCGCCTTGAGTACAGCCAGGGCCGAAGTGACGATCGTGCCGCCGACGCAGAAACCGAGTACGTTGACCTGCTTGACCTTGCAGATTTCCTGCGCCACATGCAGCGCCGCGATCGGCCCATGCTCGAGGTAGTCGTCCCAAGCCAGATGGCCATGCGCCTCTTTCGGGTTGCGCCAGGAAACGAGGAACACGGTATTGCCCTGCTCGACCATGAAGCGGATCAGCGAATTCTCCGGCTGCAGGTCCATGATGTAGAACTTGTTGATGCAGGGCGGAACGACCACCAGCGGGCGGGTTCCGACCTTGGGCGTCAGCGGCGCGTATTGAATCAGCTGCATCAGCTCGTTTTCGAAGACGACCGCGCCTTCGCTGTTGGCGATGTTCTTGCCGACCTCGAAGACCGTTTCGTCGGTCATCGAGATACGTCCCTTCTCGAAGTCCTTCAGCATGTTGTTGATGCCGTCGGTGATGCTCTGCCCCTTGGTCTCGAGGGCCAGCTTGATGAACTCGGGATTGGTCGCGGCGTAATTCGACGGGGCCATCGCATCGATGACCTGGCGGGCGAGGAAGCGCATCTTGTTGCGCGCCTTGTCGTCGGCGGCCGGGATCTGCTCGACCATCTCCTTGAGGTAGCGGGTGTTGAGCAGATAAGCCTGGTGCAGGTAATCGTAGACCGGACTCTCCCGCCATTCCGGGGCCGAGAAACGGCGGTCGCCGGGCTCGGGCGCCACCTTGTAGCCGACTTCCTTGCCCTGGTGCCGGCCGAGGACAGACTGCCAGAGCGACATCTGTTCGTCCATGAAGCGCTTCTGCAGCGCGGTCATGACCTGCGGATCGGGCGCGGGCGCGTTCGTGCCGGCCGGATTGCCGGCCTTGGCGACGAAATCGATGAACTGCTGGGCCATGTTCTGGCCAGCCTGCATGAATTGCATGGCCGACCCCAAGAATGCATCGTTGTTACCGGATCCCTGCTGCGCCATGGCCAGTCTCGTTTCTGAAAATCAGTGGGGGGTTGAGCTCTTGGATTCTCCATACCCGCCTGAAAGCTGTCAATGCATTTGCATGCATAATTACGCGATGTACATCGTCGCCATCGGCTGGCTCTATGTCGCCGTCCTTCTCGCCGTGACCGAGCGCTCGGTGGTTGCCGGCATCATCACGTTCATCTTCTACGGCCTCCTGCCCGCCGGCCTGGTGATCTGGTTCAGCGGCAGCCGGGTCAGGCGCGAACGGCGCAAGCACCGGGAGTCAATGGCCGACCAACTCCCCGACGAGAAGAATGGAGCCGACCCCAAGGCCGATCAGTAAGACCTGCTGCAGCGTGGCCTTGAGTTCGGTCCGCTTGTGCAGCCCGGGTATCAGGTCGGCCACCGCCACGTAGATCATGCTGGCAGCGGCCAAGCCGAGCAGCGAGGGGATCCACTCGGTCAGGCCGGACAGGGCAAAATAGGCCAGCATCGCCCCGACCAGGGTCGCCAGGCTGGACAGCAGGTTGAAGGCCAGCGCCTTCATCCGGCTGTAGCCGGAATGCAGCAGGATCAGGAAATCGCCGACCTCCTGGGGAATCTCGTGGGCAATGATGGCCAGCGCGGTGACGATCCCGAGCTCGGTGCTTTCCATGAACGCGGCGGCGATCAGCACCCCGTCAACGAAGTTGTGGAAGGTGTCGCCGACCAGGATCAGCAGGCCGGAACGCCCATGGTCGTGCGTTGGCGCCTGCGCGTCGTGCGCTTCGCAGTGGTCATGGTGGCAATGCCGCCAGAGCACCAGTTTCTCGAGCAGGAAGAACACCAGGATGCCGACCAGGACGGTCGCCGCCATGCGCTGCGGGTCCCCGTGTTCCAGGGCATGGGGCAGGATCTCGAGAAAGGCCGCGCCAAGCAGCGCGCCGATGGCATAGGAGATCAGCATGCTGACCCGGTGCGTCCCGGCGGCAAAAGTCATCAGGGCGGCCGAAGTCACGCTAAGGGCGCCGCCGGCGAGCGAAACTGCAATGATCCAGGAAAGGGTGCTCACGGGGAATCCGGTCTTCGGGAAGGCGCGAATTATACGCCGAGGCGCTCGTCTGCCAGCCAGATCAGGCTGGCCATGCGCCCGGTGACCCGATCACGGCGATAGGAGAAGTAACGCCCGGAGTTGCTGAACGTGCATTCTCCGCCTCCGCTGACGGCCTCGACGCCGATCCGCTGCAAGCGCTGCCGGGCCAACCGGTAGAGGTCGCAAAGCCACTTGCCGGAGCCATGCGGGGCAAAGGCATGCACCGCCTGAGGGTCATGGGCGACGAAGGCGCTCCGCACCTCTTCGCCGACCTCGAAGTTTTGCGGGCCGATCGCCGGCCCAAGCCAGGCCAGAACCTCACCGGGCGGCACGGCCATGCCCGCCACCGTGCTCTCCAGCACGCCGGCCAGCAGGCCGCGCCAGCCGGCATGGGCGGCACCGGCCACCGAACCCGCGCGGTCGCAGAAAAGCACGGGCAGGCAATCGGCTGTCATGATCGCGCAGATCCGGCCGGACTGCCGAGCCACCGCTGCGTCGCCCTCTGCGTTTTTTGGCCTCCGATCGACGTCGACCGCGACGGTGCCATGGACCTGGGTCAGCCAGAACGGTTCGGCCGGGAGGCATGAACGCAACGCCTCCCGGTTCGCGGCAACGGCCACGGGATCGTCGCCGACGTGATCGCCGAGGTTGAAGCTCGCCCATGGCGCCGTGCTGACTCCGCCCTGGCGCGTCGTCTGCAAGGCCCGGACGTTGGCGGGCACAACCCAGTCCGGCACATAGCACTCACCCATAACGCAAGACTTCGAGTAACTCGAGCATGTCGGCCGGCATCGGCACTTCCCACTGCCGCAGGCGCTGCTCCAGCGGATGCACCAGCGCCAGGCGCGTGGCGTGCAAGGCCTGGCGCGGGAAAGCCGGCAGGCGCGGATCAGGACGCCCGTAGACCTTGTCGCCGAGCAAGGGGTGCTTGACCGACGCCATATGGACGCGAATCTGGTGCGTGCGCCCGGTTTCCAGCGTGCATTCGACCAGTGCGCAATTGTCGAATTGCTCCAGGCCGCGGTAGTGTGTGACAGCCTCCTTGCCCCCCCGGGTTTCGGGAACAACCGCCATCTTGACGCGCTGTGCCGGATGGCGGCCGATCGGCGCATCGATCGTCGCCTGCACAAAGACCACACCAGCGACGAAGGCCAGGTACTGGCGCTTGACAGTCCGCGTCTGCAACTGGCGCACCAGATCGGTCTGCGCCGCCAGGGTCTTGGCGACTACGAGCAGTCCGCTGGTGTCCTTGTCGAGCCGGTGCACGATGCCCGCCCGGGGAATCTCGGCGATCGCCGGGACGTGGTGCAGCAAGGCGTTCATCAAGGTGCCGTTCCAGTTGCCGCTACCCGGATGGACGACCAGGCCCGCCGGCTTGTTGATGACCAGCAGGGCCTCGTCCTCGTGAACAATGTCGAGGGGTATGTCTTCGGGCAGGTCGGCGAGCAGCCGCTGATGCTCGGACTCGTCGAGCACGAGGAGTTCGCCGCCGTGCATCTTCTCCTTGGGCTCCGTCGCGGGCCGCCCATCGACGCTGACCCGTCCGTCGCGCACCCAACCCTGGAGGCGGTTGCGCGAATGCTCCGGCAACAGTTCCGCCAGCACCAGGTCCAGCCGGCGCCCTGCGCAATGGTCCGGAACGCGGAATTGATCGCGCTGACTTCGGCTATAATCGGCGCCGTCTTCCCGAGGATTCTTCATGATGCGAAGTTTAGCCGCATTCTCCCCCTTCTTTCGCCTTTTGGCGGCGCTCTCGCTTGCAGCATTCGTCGCCGGATGCGGCCTGCTGCCCGAATCCACGGACGAAACGATCGGCTGGTCGGCCAATAAGCTGTACGCCGAGTCCAAGGCAGCCCAGTCCGACGGCGCCTGGGACAAGGCCGCCAAGTACCTCGAGAAGCTCGAGGCGCGCTACCCTTACGGCCGCTTCGCCCAGCAGGCCCAACTCGAGCGCGGCTATGTCTACTGGAAGGGTCAGGAGACCGGATCGGCACTGGCCGCCTGCGACCGCTTCATCAAGCTCCACCCGAACCACCCGGCGGTCGACTATGCCTACTACCTCAAGGGCATCATCAACTTCAACGAGGATCTCGGCATAACGGGGTACTTCAGTTCTCCGGACATGAGCGAGCGTGACCCCAAGGCGGCGCGCGATTCATTCGACGCCTTCCGCGAGCTGGCCACGCGGTTCCCGAACAGCAAGTACACGCCCGACGCCATCCAGCGCATGAACTATCTGGTCAATTCGATGGCTTCGCATGAAATTCATGTGGCCCGCTACTACGTCAAGCGCGGCGCCTACGTGGCGGCAGCGAACCGCGCCCAGAACGCGATCAAGACCTATCCGACGGCACCAGCCAACGAAGAGGCGCTGTTCATCCTCGTCACCGCCTACGACAAGCTCGGCATGACCGACCTGCGCGACGACGCCGACCGCGTCCTGCGCAAGAACTTCCCGGAAAGCCGCTTCTACACGGAAGGCCTCGAGCGCAAGACGGCCTGGTGGAAGCTCTGGTAGGGCGTCACTGAACGCGCCCTACGCGGGCGCATCGGTGACCCAGACCAATTGCGGCAAGCCGTCGGCGATGCCGCAGATCAGCGCGTTCTGTCCGTACTTGGCGGCCAGCGTCAAGGCTTCGTCGAGCGTAATGCCGGCGACGAAGCAGCTTTCCTCCCCCGGCCAATCCCCCAGGTCGGCGACATTTTCCCCGACGAACGGCTCGTAGCCGGCCTCGAGCAGGTCGCATTCGAGCTGCGCCTGGCGTAATCGGTTTTCTTCTTCGTCCAGCGGCTGCGAACCGGGATTCTGCGCGGTCAGAATGGCGAATTGGCTGGCGCCGGCGGTTTCGAGCCAGCAGCGCAACGTCTCCGACAAGGCTCCGACCCGAAGATCGCAACATCCGCCGGGCAGGAAGACCCGGTAGGTCGTCGCACGGTAGGCCGCGTCGAGATCACTCCTCGTCGGCATCGAGATCCGCAGTTCCGATCAGGAGTTCGCTCTCGGCGACCGGCATGGCCTCGACCTCCTTCAACCGGCGAGACAACTGGCGCGTACGGGTTTCCGCCTTGCCGATGCTGTTGCTCGCCTCGTCGAGCTTCTTCCGCGTATGGGCCAGCGCCTCGCCGAACTTGCCGAACTCGGTCTTGACTGCACCCAGTAAAGCCCATACTTCCGCGGAGCGCTGCTCGATGGCCAGCGTGCGGAAGCCCATCTGCAGGCTGTTCAGCATGGCTGCCAGGGTGGTCGGCCCGGCCAGGCTGACCCGCCACTCGCGCTGCATCAACTCGGCGAGGCCGGGGCGCCGCAGCGCCTCGGCATAGAGCCCCTCGATCGGCAGGTAGAGCAGTGCGAAGTCCGTCGTGTGCGGTGGCGCGACATACTTGTCGCGGATGCTCTTGGCTTCGCTTTTCAGCCGCAGTTCGATGGCCCGTGCGGCCTCCTCCACCTGTGCTGGTTCGCCCCGCTCCTGCGCGTCGAGCAGGCGCTGGTAATCCTCGATCGGGAACTTGGCATCGATCGGCAACCAGACCACGGCACCGTCGCCCTTGCCGGGCAGGCGAATGGCAAAATCGACCCGCTCGTTGCTGCCCGGACGGGTTGCCACGTTGGCGGAGAACTGATCGGCGGTGAGCAACTGCTCGAGCAGCGCGGACAGCTGCATTTCGCCCCAGGTGCCGCGTGTCTTGACGTTGCCAAGGACACGCTTGAGGTCGCCGACGCCGGTAGCCAGCGTCTGCATCTCGCCAAGGCCGCGGTGCACCTGCTCTAGGCGCTCGCTGACCTGCTTGAAGGATTCGCCGAGGCGCTGCTCGAGCGTGGCGTGCAGCTTTTCGTCGACCGTCTGGCGCATCTCTTCCAGTTTCGCGGCATTGTCCGCCTGCATCGCGGTCAACCGCCCTTCGACAGTCATTTTCAGGCGCTCGAAACGCTCGTCGAGGCCGAGGGAAAAACGACCGAGTTCGCGGGCGAAGCCCTCCAGGCGTTCCGACTGCAACGTCCCGAGCTGGCCGAGCTGGGTGGTCACCGCCTGGCCCAGCAGGTTGGCGGACTGGGCGCGTTCCTCGCGGTCGCGAAACGCTTCCTCGGCATCCTCGCGCCGCCCTCGGGCAAGTTCCTCGCGCAATTCACGCTCGACGCGCTCCAGCCCTCTGGCGAGCGTCTCCTCGAGTTCGCGCAGGCGCCACCCCTCGGCGTCCCCGCGGCCGCGCATCAGCAGCAGAAGGAGCAGGACGATGGCGAGGGCAAGCCCGCCCAGCAACACGAAGGGGATCAGGTCGTTCATGGGTTAGCGCAAGGAGAAGTCCGCCCGCGTCGCCTTCCCCTTGTCGTCGGGACCGACCTTGGGCGGCAGCAGGAAGATGCGTGCCGCCGGCACCTTGCCCTGCTCGAGCAGCCAAGACTGCACGGCCTCGGCCCGGCGCAGCGCGAGGTCGCGCACATCGTCCTCACCGGCCTTGGCATTGGCCAACATCAGTTTTTCCATTTCCTCGAGCGGAAGGTCCTTCTGCATGCCGACGACGTTGCGCGGCTTCGGGAACTTCGCTTCGCGATAGGCCTGCTTGAGGTAGGCCGGATACTCGGTGGGCGAGACCTCGACCGCATCGACCGAAATCCCCTCGCCGCCCTTCTTCATCAGATCCTTGAGCTTCTCGGCCTTGACCGCGCGGTCGAGTGCCGCCCGCTTGACCCCTTCCGTGTCCGGTTCCGGGTCGGCGCGACCGGTGATCTCGAGCTTCAGCGATTCGCGCTCGACCAGAGCCTTGGCCAGCGACTCCAGGCGCTTGACGGCCGCCGCATCGAGGCTCGCATAGCCGGCCGCGAATTCGACCGAGGACAACTCCTCGCCGCCGCCGAACATCGACCCGAGCAGCGCGAACGGCGAGGTCACGGCCTTGACGAACAGGTTGACGATGACCTTGACGATGAGCCCGCCCACCGAGAACTCCGGATCGTCGAGCGAACCGCTGATCGGCAGGTTGATGTCGATCTCGCCGCGGTTGTTCTTGAGCAGCGATATCGCCAGATCGACCGGCAGGCTGGTCGCATCCGGGCTTTCCACCTTCTCTCCGAAAGTCAGCTGGTCGATGAACAGCTTGTTCTCGGCCGACAGCTTGCGATTCTCCAGCTTGTAGGCGACGTTGAGCGACAACTTGCCCTTCTCGATGTTGTAGCCGGCGTATTTGCCCGAGTAGGGCGAGAACGGCACAAGGTCGACGCCGCTTACGTCCGCCTTCAGGTCGAGGAAGGATTCGGCGGCGAGTGGATTGAGCTTGGCGACGACCTGCACCGGCGCCGAGTTCGCATAGCTGCCGCGCAGTTCGAGGTCGGCCATGCTGTCCGCGGCCGACGACAGCCCGGTGATCCGGCCGGCAACCTTGCCCAGGTTGACCGTATAGTTGGGCTTGACGAAGTAGTCCGAGAAATTGACCGTACCCCCCTGCAGAGTCACCTTCGCGATGCGTAGCGGCATCGGCGAAGCGGTAGCCGGCGGCGCGCCCGCCGTCTTTTCGGCGACTTTTTCCACCGGCTTTTCAGCGGCCCCTTCGGACGGCTTCGTGACCGACGCTTGGGGCGCCTCGCCGTCCGGCTTGCGCACGATGTCCTGCAGGTTCAGGCGGCCATCCTTGTTGAGGATCAGTCGGGAATAGAAGTCGGTCAGGGCGACCTCGGCGATGTCGACCTTCATCGGCTGCAGCACGACATCGATCCCGCCGACATGGAGCGAGCGCCACTTCAGGAAATCGGCGCTGTTCGCCTTGTCGACCGCGAGCAGGTCGCCAATCGTCAGCGATCCCTTGTAGCCGCCGGCAAGCCCCCCCTTGTCGAGCTGCAGCCTGACCTCGCCCTTGTTCGACACGATGCCGCGGTTGAGCTGGATGTTCACGAACTCGGTGAAGTACGGCTGCAGCGGCAACAGCGGGAGCGCAGTCGACTCGACCTGGAGCGCGGCAGCCACCGGATCGAGCTGGATGCTGCCGTCCACCTTGAGCGCCCCCTTGCCATTCACTTTCGTCTTCAAGTCGAGCGTCCCCTTGCTGTTCCGCTCGGTGGAGATATTCTCGGCGGTCAGCTCGAGGCCTTCGATGTTCTGGACCGCCACCGGCGACGTAGAACGGTCCTCCATGCGCACTGCGGCATCGGCGACCACCAGCCGCCCGATCACGGCATGCCACGGACGCTCATCGGAAAGTTCCTGCTTGACCTTGCGGGCGGTCTTGATCAGAGGGACGCTCAGCCACTCGACCTGCCCGGCCTGGTTACGCACCATGTGGGCGCGCATGCCGCGCGAAACGAACTCATCCACTTCTATGCGGTGTCCGTGCAGGTCGATGCGCAGGCCCTTCACGGTGGAGTCCATGGTACGGAAACGATCACCGAGGTCCATGCGGTAACCGAGCTCGACGAGCTCGATCGGCTCCGCCAGCCTGTGGTCGATGCGCCCAATGGTGGCGTTGAGATCGAGGAGGTCCCCTTCCACCGTACGCACGGTCGACTCGTCCTTCCA
>Ga0114938_1001825_pt1 | contig 14068 bp, 10 predicted proteins | sample AshMeaBigSpring_FD_88675 | JGI IMG/M metagenome (GOLD analysis project Ga0114938, IMG submission 88675) | Groundwater microbial communities from Big Spring, Nevada to study Microbial Dark Matter (Phase II) - Ash Meadows Big Spring | ecosystem: Environmental > Aquatic > Deep subsurface >...
TCAGCAATGTCTTTTGATTATTGAAAGATTAACACTAATTTTGCACCCTCATTTAAACTAGAATAGAGTATAAATCAAATAAATAATTGTCAGAATGAACGTTTCATTACAAAACATTGACAAAGTAAGTGCTAAACTTACTGTAAAACTTGAAAAGGCCGATTACCAGGAGAAAGTTGATAAATCAATGAAGACTCTACGTCAAAAGGCGCAAATCCCCGGATTCCGTAAAGGTATGGTTCCGATGAGTCTGGTGAAGAAAATGTACGGAAAATCAGTAATCGCTGAAGAAGTAAACAAGGTATTGCAAGAAGCTGTTTACAACTATATTAAAGACAATAAAGTGAACATGCTGGGCGAGCCACTTCCAAATGAAGAGCAACAAGAAGCGATTGATTTCGATACAATGGAAAATTTCGACTTCGTTTTTGATATTGCATTGGCTCCGGAATTCAAAGCTGAATTAAGTGCAGCAGATAAAGTAGACTTCTACAATATTGAAGTTTCTGAAGAAATGGTTGATTCACAAGTAAAGGCATACACTCAACGTAGTGGAAAATATGATCAGGTTGCTTCTTACGAAGACAATGACATGTTGAAAGGCTTGATCGCTGAGCTTGATGAAAATGGAAATACAAAAGAAAACGGTATCCAAGTAGAGGGAGCTGTGTTGATGCCTTCTTATATGAAGAGCGATGAGCAAAAAGCAATCTTTGCAGGTGCTAAAGTAAACGATGTTTTGGTATTCAACCCAAATGCAGCTTACGAAGGACATGCAGCTGAAATTGCATCTTTACTGAAAGTGGAAAAAGAGGCTGCTGCTGATGTAACTGCTAACTTTAGCTTCCAAGTAGAAGAAATCACACGTTTCGTTCCGGGAGAACTAAACCAAGAGATCTTCGATCAGGTATTTGGTGAAAACGTAGTTACTACAGAAGAAGAATTCCGTGCGAAAGTGAAAGCTACAATCGAAGAGCAATTTGTTGCTGACAGCGATTATAAATTTATGATCGATGTTCGCGAAGTTTTATTGCAGAAGATTGGTAAGTTGGAGTTCTCTGATGCTCTTTTGAAACGCATCATGTTATTGAACAACCAAGAAAAAGGTGAAGAATATGTTGCTGAAAACTACGACAAGAGCTTGGAAGAGCTTACTTGGCACCTAGTTAAAGAACAATTGGTAGAAGCTAATGCTATCAAGGTTGAGCAAGAAGATGTTTTGAAAATGGCTAAAGACACTACTAAAGCACAATTCGCTCAATATGGTATGTTGTCAGTTCCTGAAGAAGTTCTAGAAAACTACGCTCAGGAAATGCTGAAGAAGAAAGAAAACATCAATAATCTTGTAAGCCGTGTTGTTGAATCTAAGTTGGCTTCAGCATTAAAAGCGCAAGTTACTCTTGAGAATAAAACAGTTTCTATGGAAGAATTCAACAAAATGTTTGAATAGTCTATAAGATTCTCAGATCATAAAACTAAAAAAACACAGAGTTTTTAAAAATTATAACTCTGTGTTTTTTTGTGTCTATGTGTTCTTTTTTGTTTCTTTGCATTCATATTAAAAAACAACTAGAAGAAAGGATTATAGAATGGATGATTTTAGAAAGTACGCTACCAAGCACTTAGGAATGAATGGCTTGGTGTTGGATGATGTGATCAAATCACAATCCGGGTATTTGAATCCCTATATTTTGGAAGAAAGACAACTGAACGTGACACAGTTGGATGTATTCTCTCGCCTAATGATGGATCGTATCATTTTTTTAGGTACGCAAATAGACGATTATACAGCCAATACGTTGCAGGCTCAGCTGCTTTATCTGGACTCAGTAGATCCGGGTAAAGATATTTCAATTTACATAAATTCTCCTGGAGGAAGCGTATATGCCGGTTTAGGTATCTATGACACGATGCAATTTATTGCAAGCGACGTGGCAACTATTTGTACAGGTATGGCAGCTTCTATGGCGTCAGTACTTCTCGTTGCAGGCGCAAAAGGAAAACGTTCGGCTTTGCCTCATTCTCGTGTGATGATCCACCAACCAATGGGTGGAGCGCAAGGACAGGCTTCTGATATTGAAATCACAGCTCGTGAGATCCAAAAGTTGAAAAAGGAACTTTATACTATTATTTCTGATCATTCCGGAACCTCTTTCGATAAAGTGTGGGCAGATTCTGATCGTGACTACTGGATGACTGCTTTGGAAGCAAAGGAATATGGAATGATTGATGAAGTGTTGATTAAAAAATAAAGATGGCTGATTCGAAAACAAAAAAGAGATGTAGTTTCTGCGGTCGGTCTGAAAGTGAAGTCGGTTTCCTCATCACAGGGATGAGCGGTTATATTTGTGATAGCTGTGTAGCCCAAGCTTACGAGATTACCCAAGAAGCTTTCGGAGAGAATAAAAAAGCAGGCGGAGCTACTAAATTGAATTTGAAAGAACTTCCCAAGCCTGTTGATATTAAAAAGTTTCTGGATCAATATGTGATTGGACAGGAAGATGCAAAACGCTTCTTGGCTGTTTCGGTGTATAACCACTACAAACGCTTATTGCAAAAAAATAGTGGAGACGACGTCGAAATTGAGAAGTCGAATATTATCATGGTCGGTAGCACCGGTACGGGAAAGACTTTGCTTGCCCGCACGATTGCTAAACTTTTGCATGTTCCTTTTACCATCGTTGATGCGACGGTATTGACTGAGGCAGGATATGTTGGCGAAGATATTGAAAGTATTCTGACTCGTTTGCTTCAGGTTGCTGATTATAATGTGGCTGAAGCGGAACAAGGGATTGTGTTTATTGACGAAATCGACAAGATTGCCCGTAAAGGAGATAACCCTTCAATTACCAGAGATGTCAGTGGAGAAGGCGTTCAACAAGGATTGTTGAAATTGCTTGAGGGATCTGTTGTGAATGTACCGCCACAGGGTGGACGTAAACATCCCGATCAAAAAATGATTCCAGTTAATACTAAGAATATTCTATTTATCTGTGGTGGAGCTTTCGATGGTATTGAAAAGAAGATTGCGCAGAGACTCAATACCCATGTGGTAGGATATAGTGCTGCACAGAAAACTTCTTCGATCGATCGGAATAATATGATGCAATATATTGCTCCTCAGGATTTGAAGTCTTTTGGATTAATCCCGGAAATTATTGGTCGTCTTCCTGTATTGACGTATTTAAATCCGTTGGATCGTAACGCCCTACGTGATATTCTTACTGAACCTAAAAATTCAATTATCAAGCAGTATATCAAACTGTTCGAGATGGATGGGGTGAAGTTGAAATTCCAAGATGCCGTTTTTGAATACATAGTCGATAAAGCTGTGGAGTATAAGTTAGGTGCTCGCGGTTTGCGCTCAATTGTTGAGACTATTATGATGGATGTCATGTTTGAGATTCCTTCAGAAAACAAAAAAACGTATGAAGTTACGTTAGAATATGCGAAAGTGCAGTTGGAAAAAGCAAATTTGGAAAGATTGCAAACTGCTTAAAATGAATAGGTAATAGTAGCTAAAATGATTGTTTCGGTCTTTTTCTTAAAAATATTAGTCGATTTTTGCTTGATATTTGAGAAGTTGTTTATAACTTTGTTTAGGCTCACTATGTTTAAGGCCTTTTTCTAAAGCAAAACTATGAACCGAATATAACAACTTAGATAAGATGGCAGGGAAGATTAATTTAACAGACGAATTAAAAAAATATTTCGGGTTTGATAAATTTAAGGGGAATCAGGAAGCAATCATTGAAAATTTGCTTGACGGTAAGGATACCTTTGTTTTGATGCCTACCGGTGGAGGAAAATCTCTGTGCTATCAATTGCCTTCACTTCTGATGGGAGGAACAGCAATTGTGATCTCTCCGCTGATTGCACTTATGAAGAACCAGGTGGATGCAATGCGTAACTTCAGCGAGGAGGACGGTATCGCTCATTTTATTAATTCCTCATTAAACAAAAGTGCCATTGATCAGGTTAAGGCCGATATTCTTGCAGGGAAGACAAAATTGCTATATGTCGCACCTGAATCATTGACTAAAGATGAGAACGTAGATTTTCTGCGTTCTGTTAAAATATCGTTTTACGCAGTTGATGAAGCTCACTGTATCTCAGAATGGGGACATGATTTCCGTCCTGAGTACCGCCGCATTCGTCCCATTATTAATGAAATAGGGAAGGCACCTGTAATCGCTCTGACTGCGACTGCTACTCCTAAAGTTCAACATGATATTCAGAAGAACTTAGGGATGGTAGACGCACGAGTGTTTAAGTCTTCTTTTAATCGTTCTAATCTCTATTATGAAGTGCGTGCTAAAACTTCTAATGTAGATAAGGATATTATTAAGTTCATTAAAAATAATCCTGAAAAGTCGGGTATTATTTATTGTCTCAGCCGAAAGAAGGTTGAAGAACTGGCTGAGATCCTTCAAGCAAATGGAATCAATGCACGCCCTTATCATGCAGGGATGGACTCATCTACACGATCGCAGAACCAAGATGATTTCCTAATGGAAAAAGTCGATGTGATAGTAGCTACTATCGCTTTTGGAATGGGAATCGACAAACCCGATGTGAGGTTTGTTATTCACTACGATATTCCAAAAAGCTTAGAGGGATATTATCAGGAAACGGGTCGTGCCGGAAGAGACGGAGGCGAAGGCCAATGTATTACCTTTTATACCAATAAAGATTTGCAGAAACTAGAGAAGTTTATGCAAGGAAAACCTGTGGCAGAGCAGGAAATAGGCAAGCAGCTTCTGTTAGAAACCGCTGCTTATGCCGAATCTTCCGTATGTCGCCGAAAGACGTTATTGCATTATTTTGGCGAGGATTATACGGAAGAAAATTGTGGAAATTGTGACAACTGTTTAAATCCTAAAAAGCAAGTGGAGGCTCAAGATTTATTATGTGCCGTGGTTGAAACCATAATCGCGGTAAAAGAAAACTTTAAAGCAGATTATATAATCGATATATTACAAGGTAGAGAAACATCTGAAGTACAAGCACATTTACATGAAGATTTGGAAGTGTTCGGATCTGGAATGGGTGAAGAAGACAAAACATGGAATGCTGTTATCCGTCAAGCATTAATTGCCGGTTATTTGAGTAAAGATGTTGAAAACTATGGCCTTTTGAAAGTTACTCCAGAAGGACATAAGTTTCTTAAGAAACCGAAATCTTTCAAAATAACGGAAGATAATGATTTTGAGGAGGTAGAAGAAGAAGCTCCGGCAAGAGGAGGAGGTTCGTGTGCGGTAGACCCAGTGCTTTATTCAATGCTGAAAGATTTACGCAAGAAGCTCTCTAAGAAGTTAGAAGTTCCTCCTTACGTTATTTTCCAAGATCCTTCTTTGGAAGCGATGGCAACGATCTACCCCGTTACTCTGGATGAATTGCAAAACATACCGGGTGTAGGAGCTGGAAAAGCAAAGCGCTATGGTGAAGAGTTCTGCAAATTAATCAAACGTCACTGCGAAGAGAATGAAATAGAACGTCCCGAAGATTTGCGTGTACGTACAGTTGCAAACAAATCGAAGATGAAAGTTTCTATCATTCAGGCAATCGACCGTAAAGTTGCCTTAGATGATATCGCTTTATCAAAAGGTATCGAATTTGGTGAGTTACTCGACGAGGTAGAAGCTATTGTTTACTCGGGTACCAAACTGAATATTGATTATTTCTTGGAGGAGATCATGGATGATGATCATTTACTGGATATCTATGATTATTTTAAGGAATCTACTACCGATAGAATAGAAGATGCTTTAGATGAATTAGGAGATGATTTTACAGAAGAAGAAGTACGTTTAGTACGTATCAAGTTCATCTCGGAAATGGCTAATTAAAAAAGCGAAAAAAATATGCGTGCAGATATGTGGTCTTGAATAAAAACCGTATATTTGCACGCAATAAATTTTTAAACGCATAGCCCTATGTCATTTATTGCTGATAAAATTGTAATGGATGGATTAACTTACGATGATGTTTTGTTAATTCCTTCTTATTCTGAAGTCTTACCGCGCACTGTCGATCTCACGACAAAGTTCTCTAGAAACATTGAGTTGAAAATACCTTTTGTGACTGCTGCCATGGATACAGTTACCGAAGCAAAGATGGCTATTGCCATTGCTCGCGAAGGTGGTATTGGTGTGATTCACAAAAACATGTCTATTGAAGAGCAAGCTAGACAAGTTGCTATCGTAAAGCGTGCCGAGAACGGTATGATTTATGATCCTGTTACTATCCGAATTGGTTCGAATGTTCAAGATGCCTTGGATATGATGTCCGAATATAAAATCGGTGGTATTCCTGTTGTTGATGCTGAGGGTTATCTGGTTGGTATCGTTACCAATAGAGACTTGCGCTTTGAAAAAGATATGCTTAAGCTTGTCGACTATGTGATGACTCCAAAAGATCGCCTAGTTACAACTAACCAATCAACCGATCTTGAATCAGCTGCACAAATCCTTCAAGAACATAAAATTGAAAAATTACCTATCGTGGGAAAAGATGGTAAACTGATCGGTCTGGTGACTTATAAAGATATTACAAAAGCCAAAGATAAACCGATGGCTTGTAAAGATTCAAAAGGTCGTCTTCGTGTGGCTGCAGGTGTGGGAGTGACAGAAGATACAATGGTTCGTATGCAGGCGTTGGTAGATGCAGGTGCTGATGCCATTGTGATTGATACAGCTCATGGACATTCGTTTTCAGTAATTGAAAAATTGAAAGAGGCTAAAAACCGTTTCCCAAATATAGATATCGTTGTTGGTAATATTGCTACAGGAGAAGCAGCCAAAGCTTTGGCTGAAGCGGGTGCTGATGCTGTTAAAGTAGGTATTGGTCCCGGCTCAATCTGTACGACACGTGTGGTAGCCGGTGTTGGTGTTCCTCAACTTTCTGCTGTATATGAGGTTGCTAAAGCCTTAAAAGGTACAGGCGTGCCTTTGATTGCTGATGGTGGCTTACGTTATTCAGGCGATGTTGTGAAAGCTTTAGCTGCTGGTGGTTATTGCGTTATGATTGGTTCATTGGTTGCAGGTACAGAAGAATCTCCCGGGGATACAATCATTTTCAACGGACGTAAGTTTAAGTCGTACCGTGGGATGGGTTCTTTGGAAGCGATGGAAAACGGATCGAAAGACAGATATTTCCAAAGTGGTACTTGCGATGTGAAAAAGCTTGTTCCGGAAGGTATCGCTGCGCGTGTCCCTTATAAAGGTACCTTGTTCGAAGTAATCTATCAGTTGACTGGAGGTTTACGTGCCGGTATGGGATATTGTGGTGCACAGAATATTGAAAAACTGCATGATGCTAAATTTACTCGTATCACGAATGCGGGTGTTTTGGAGAGTCATCCACATGATGTGACTATTACGAGCGAATCGCCTAACTATAGCCGTCCGCAGTAATTCAAATAAAATAAAATATAAAGAGTTAAGAATCGGCAATGTAACATCTGTTATGCTTATTCTTAACTCTTTCTTCTTTTAAAATATAATGAGGATGAAAAGATCTATATTTCTTTTATGGGGCTTACTGATATCAGGTGCAGTTTTTGCACAGCAAGATTCTGTATTGATGCGTATCAATGGTAAACAAGTCTTTCGGTCTGAGTTCGAGTCGTCGTATAGACGCCACTGTCTGAAGAATAAAGTTAAGCTATCTCCACAAAAGTTTCTGGATATTTTCATCAATTACCAGTTGAAAGTAGATGCTGCGGAAAAAGCCTCCCTTGATACAACCTTTACTTTTCAAAATAAACTCAATGAGTTCAGGTCTGGATTCTGTGATTCATATCGGCTGGAAAGGTCGGTTGGCGATCCGTTAGCTTATCAAATTTATACCCGTCAGAAAGAACGTTCTAAAAGAGGGCAAGTATGCGTCGCTCAGATCTTCCGTAGTCTGTCACAAACAGTTTCTCCAAACAAACTCCACCAAGAGGAACGGTTGATGGATTCTATTTATCGCCAGATTCAAGAACATCCCGATATCGATTTTTCTATTTGGGTCAACCGCTATTCTGATGATAAGAAGTCCAAATGGATTCTGCCTTTACAGACAACAGTGGAGCTTGAAGAACAAATCTATTCCTTGAAAGTAGGTGAAATTTCCAAACCCATTGCTTCACCTGAAGGTTTGCATATCTTGAAGGTTGTTGATAAAAAAGAGATCCCTGCTTACGATCAATTGCGAAATACTTTGATTGATAGAATAGTAGGAAATGGCTTTGCAAATAAGGTGACTGAAACAATTGTGGATACTTATAAGAAAGAATACCAATATATTCCCGATAACCTAGCTTTCCATGAGTTGCTAACAGTAGGTACTACCGATAAGGTACTTTTTACCATTGCGGGAAAAGCCTATGATGGAAATCTTTTTCAAGACTTTTCGAAAGCACATCCTGAGGCTCTTGAAAAACAATTAAAGGGGTTTGTGGCAAAATCTTTACTTGATTATGCCTATGTAAACTCTGTGGAGAAGGAGCCTGATTGGAGGCAGAAATATAGTGAATTTAGAAACGGTTTACTGGTTTCTTCCATTACGGAGATGAAGGTAAATACCCCTGCTGAAACAGATACTATCGGGATATCGACTTTTTTTAACCTTCATTCCTCTAATTATCGTTGGAAAAGTCCCAGATTTCAAGGAATTTTGCTACATTGTGCCACCAAAAAAATAGCAAAGGAAGTAAAAAGAGTTTTGAAAAGAAATCCAGAAGAAAAGTGGAAGGAATTCATTCAACAATCATTTGATTCCAGCAAAGTTGATTTGGCGAAAATTGAACAGAACATTTTTGCTTTATGGCAAAATGTTTTTATTGATAAACTTGTGTTTAAGAAAGGTGAGATGCCTAAGATGGAGTCATATCCTTTTACTGTAGCAATTGGAAAAAAGATAAAGAAACCTAGTAGTTATAAAATGGTTTTCGAACCAGTAGTTTCTGATTATAAAAAGTATTTGGAAGCGCTTTGGATGAAACGATTACAGGCCGATAGTAAGGTTGAAATTAACCAAGAGGTTTTAAAAACAGTTAATAATATCTGATGTAATCGATTATTCCACTATCTTCGTAACTTAAAAAAATGTAAATCAGTTGATAATGCAAAAAAAGTTCCTCTTTTTAATGATTCTGTTAGGATGTATGTCGTGTAAGGGCGGTCATGATCATAATGGGAAAGCTCCTTTAGTGGAGATAGATGGGAATTTTTTGTATAAGGAGGACTTACAGGCAGCCCTTCCGGTAGGGCTATCGAAGGATGATAGTGTGCTTTTTGCCGAACATTATATTCGCAGTTGGGCAAAAGAACTTTTGTTGTTTGAAAAAGCTGTGAGTAATATTCCTGATAATAATCATATTGATAAGCTGGTTGAAAATTATCGGAAAGCTCTGATCATGCATACTTATCAGCAACAGTTGATCAATCAGAAGTTGGAGAAAGAAATACCGGAAAATGAAATTGCAGGCTATTACGAGCAAAATAAAGGTCTGTTTAAACTCGAAACTCCGGTTATAAAAGGACTTTTTGTGAAAGTTCCACTGACTGCTCCTCGATTGGCCAACGTTAGAAAATGGTATAAAAGCGGGAGTCAGGAGGCAGTAGAAAATCTCGAGAAATACAGTTTGCAGAATGCTGTTAAGTATGAGTATTTTTATGATAAGTGGATACCGATAGCTGATGTTTTGGATTTGATACCTTTAAAAGTGAATGATCCGGACGAATATATTAATAAGAATCGTCATATCGAACTGAAAGATACCGCTTTCTATTATTTTCTGGACATAAAAGAGTTTAGAGGGGCCGATGAACAGAAACCTTATGAACTTGCTCGTGTCGATGTAAAAGAGCTGTTAATCAATCAGAAGCAAGTTGACTTTATGAAAAAAGTTAAAGACGATTTGTATAAGCGTGCAGTAGATAAGAAAAAAATAAAATATAATTATTAACTTCATAGAATGAATAAGTTTGTAAACTTTAAATTTATTGTTGTGTTTTCGCTGGCATTGCTTTCCAGCATAGCAACATTTGCACAAAACAATGTGATTGATGAAGTGGTGTGGGTCGTAGGTGACGAAGCCATTTTGAAATCTGAAGTGGAAGCAATGCGTATGGATGCATTACAGAGCGGACGTAAGTTTAATGGTGATCCATATTGCATCATTCCTGAGGAGATCGCTGTTCAAAAACTGTATCTTCACCAAGCTAAACTTGATAGTATTGAGGTTTCAGAATCGGAAATCATCGGTCGTGTAGACATGATGATGAACTACTACATACAGAGTTACGGTTCGAAAGATAGGATGGAACAAGAATTGAACAAAACATCTACTCAGATCCGCGAACAGATGAGAGAAAATGCACGTAATATGTTGACGGTTCAGAAGATGCAACAGAAGCTTACAGGCGAAGTGAAAGTTACTCCTGCGCAGGTAAGAAGCTACTTTAAAGATCTTCCTAAGGATAGTATTCCCTACATACCGACTCAAGTAGAAGTGCAGATTGTCACTTTACAACCTAAGATCCCGACTTCCGAGATTGAGGATGTAAAAAGAAGACTCCGCGAATATACCGATCGTATTAATAAGGGAGAAATTGATTTCTCTACATTAGCTCGATTGTACTCAGAAGACAAAGGTTCTGCTCTAAAGGGAGGAGAAACGAATTTTATGGGTCGAGGAATGATGGACCCAGCTTATGCCAACGTTGCCTTTAGTTTGCAAGATCCTAAGAAGATCTCAAAAATTGTAGAATCGGAGTTTGGATACCACATCATTCAGTTAATAGAAAAACGTGGTGACCGTGTAAATACCCGTCACATCCTATTGCGCCCGAAAGTGTCTGATAAGGAATTGACAGAAGCTTGTGCCCGTCTGGATTCTATTGCAAATGATATCCGTACCGGCAAATTCAGCTTTGATGAAGCAGCAGCTGTCATCTCTCATGATAAGGATACTAGAAACAACCACGGATTGATGGTGAACATTTCTCAGGAAACAGGAGCAGCTACTTCTAGATTCCAAATGCAAGAGTTACCACAGGATGTTGCCAAAGTTGTGGATAAGATGAATGTGGGTGAGATCTCTAAAGCATTTACAATGATCAATGAGAAAGATGGGAAAGAAGTTTGTGCGATCGTGAAATTGAAATCTAGAATCGATGGTCATAAAGCAACGATTGCAGACGACTATCAAAATTTAAAAGAGATTGTAATGGTGAAACATCAGGAAGAATTATTGGATAAATGGATTCGCAATAAACAAAAGCACACTTATGTACGCATCAACAAGGATTGGCAGAAATGCGACTTTAAGTATCCGGGATGGGTTGTAAAAGATAACTGATGATAAGTGCTACATATATTTAACATGTTGATACACCGAAAGAAAAATAAAATGCAAGACAGGCATAGATGGCTACTAATGGGCTTTCTGTGCCTGTTTGCCGTATGTCTTATTGCGCAGGTACGCCCTACGCAGCATAAAAATAACACTCATAAAAAAACATCCAACTCTTTGAATGATGCATCTAAAAAGCTTCAGAGAGAAAGGAGTAAGAAGAAAAAAGTCTATCTTTTACATGCGGATGAAGCTTTAGCCGATAAGTTTTCCCGACCGGATGTACAAGTGTTGATTGGTAACGTTAAGTTACGCAGTGACAGTATGTACATGTATTGCGACAGCGCACTGGTTTACCAAAGTACTAACTCGGTTGAGGCATTCAGTAATGTTCGAATGGAACAAGGAGATACGCTTTTCATTTATGGTGACTATCTGTTCTACGACGGTTTGACTCAAATTGCTCAGCTTCGCGAAAATGTAAAGATGATCAACCGTAAGACGACGTTGTTGACCGATAGTTTGAATTATGACCGGTTGTATAATTTGGGCTATTATTTTGAGGGGGGGACGCTCATGGATGAAGATAATGTGTTGACATCCGATTGGGGAGAATATAGTCCCGCTACCAAAATATCTGTCTTTAACCATGATGTCAAATTGGTTAACCCTAAGTTTCAGTTGACTTCCGATACCCTGAAATACCATACAGTTTCAAAGGTGGCTTCTATTTTGGGCCCTTCGAATATTGTGAGCGATAATAATCATATTTATTCCGAACTGGGATTTTATAATACTTCAACCGAACAAGCCGAACTGCTGAACCGTTCTGTTTTGACCAATGACGGTAAGAAAATGATTGGTGACAGTCTGTTCTATGACCGGAAAAAGGGATATGGTGAAGCATTCTACAATGTGGTAATGACGGATACGATCAATAAGAATTTGCTGACCGGTGATTATTGTTTCTATAACGAACTCACTGATTCGGCATTTGCTACCAAACGAGCCGTAGTTGTTGATTATTCAAAGGGAGATAGTCTGTTTATGCATGCTGATACTTTGCAGATGGTTTCGCGTCATTTAAATACCGATTCACTCTATCGTGAGATGAGAGCATTCCATAAAGTCCGTCTATATAAAACAGATGTTCAAGGAGTATGCGATTCATTGGTATACAATTCTAAAGACTCGTGTCTTACTTTGTATAAAGATCCTATTTTGTGGAATCAAGGGCAACAGTTATTGGGTGAGGAGGTGAAGGTCTACATGAATGATAGCACCATCGAATGGGCACATATCATCAATCAGGCTTTGACAGTAGAGCAAAAAGACTCGGTTCACTACAATCAGGTTGCAGGTAAAGAGATGAAAGCCTATTTTGAGAATGGTGAGATGAGAAGAGTGGAGGTTATTGGTAATGTTTTGATTGGTTTTTATCCACAAGAAGAGGATAGCACAATGATTGGTTTTAATTCGGGTGAAGGCAGTTTATTGCACCTTTTCCTCAAGGATCGGAAGATGGAGAAAGCTAAGATGATCGGTAAATCTAATGGGATACTTTATCCCCTTGAACAGATCCCGCAAGATAAACTTTATCTTCCTACATTTGCTTGGTTCGACTATGTGCGACCTTTAAACAAGGAGGATATATTTAATTGGCGGGGTAAGAAAGCCGGAAAGACTCTACGACCAACGATAGACCATAAACCTAAGAATAAAGATAAGCGAAGTTTAATTAATATGAAATAGCACTATTATGAAAATGTTCAATAGCATGAGAAAGCCGCGGCGTTTCAATCATCAATATATCTATGTGGATGAGAGAAAAGAGAAGATCGCTAAGATGGAAGAAGATGCCAAACGCGACTTGGGAATGTTACCTGAAAAAGAGTTTTCTTCGGAAGATATTCGGGGAAAATTTGTTCAGGGAACAACGCATCTTAAACGGCGCAAGGAAAGTGGTCGCAAGCCTGTTTCTTTTGGAATCATATTGATTATTATTGGTTTATTATTGTTCCTATGGCATTATTTGCAGACAGGAAGCTGGTCTTTCTGAACAGATATGAGATGAATTTTCTTGATAACCTAACTATTCATAACCGTTTATGAGCGATATTATTCATTTGTTGCCCGATTCGGTGGCGAATCAGATTGCTGCCGGAGAGGTGATTCAGCGTCCGGCTTCTGTAATAAAGGAGTTGGTTGAGAACGCGATTGATGCGGACGCACAAAATATTCACGTCCTCGTTACTGATGCCGGAAAGACTTGCATTCAAGTCATTGATGATGGGAAAGGAATGTCGGAAACCGATGCACGTCTCTCTTTTGAGCGACATGCTACTTCAAAGATAAAGGAAGCGTCCGATCTATTTGCTTTACGGACGATGGGCTTTCGGGGTGAAGCTTTGGCCTCTATTGCTGCCGTTGCGCAAGTAGAGCTAAAAACTCGTTTGGAGTCCGAAGAACTCGGCACTAAACTGGTGATGGCCGGATCCAAACTCGAGACTCAAGAAGTGGTCTCTTGTCCCAAAGGAAGCAATTTCTCAGTCAAAAATCTATTCTTTAATATTCCTGCCCGTCGTAAGTTCTTGAAGGCTAACTCAACGGAACTGAGTAATATCTTAGCTGAATTTGAGCGTATTGCTCTCGTTCATCCCGAGGTCGCATTTTCTTTATACAGCAACGATGCTGAGTTATTCAATCTGCCTGCCACGGTGCTGA
>Ga0114938_1001827_pt1 | contig 14063 bp, 13 predicted proteins | sample AshMeaBigSpring_FD_88675 | JGI IMG/M metagenome (GOLD analysis project Ga0114938, IMG submission 88675) | Groundwater microbial communities from Big Spring, Nevada to study Microbial Dark Matter (Phase II) - Ash Meadows Big Spring | ecosystem: Environmental > Aquatic > Deep subsurface >...
GCTCGAGTCCTTCTGGCAGGACCAGTGCCTCCCGCGGATGCCGTACGCGGTGGAGATGCCATAGCCGGGAACAGGGTGCATCAGGTCACCCACCTGTACAGCAGGAACACGAGGAACCAGAACGGCCAGGAGATCAGGGCGCCGATCAGAACGCCCCGCATGGGACGGTAGTCAGCCTGGACATCGTTCATCTCAGATCCCTGGATTCCGTATCAGGAACGACTTCAGCTTCGATGATCGGCTCGACGGCCTCCTCGAAGTCATCAGTCAGCGTCGGCTCCCAGCCCTCCTCACGGTCGATCTCATCCTCCGACAAGTTCAACTCCGCTTGGACTTCCTCGACCGGATTCATAGCTTCGGGCTCCGGACTTGGAATCGGCACGTACTCCGGTGGCAGCTCCTGGAATCCGGTGGTCTGCTCGGTCTTCACAGCCCGGTCCTCTCCCCACACGGAAGTGACCGCACCGGCCAGTCCACCCAGGCCCATGCCGGCGAGGGTGGCCAGCTCGGTGGACTGCTCGCCCGTGGTCTGGGTGACGATGAAGCCGATGATGGACAACATCGTCAACAGGGACAGGGCGATCACCAGCGCCACGCTGGGGCGCAGGGATCCGGCCTTCAACAGACCACTGACCAGCAGCCATGCGACAGCGCCGATGATGGCAGCGATCACCGCGATCGTGAGGAACACGGTCACTGCGGTGAAGTTGGTGGGGAGATCTTCAACCATGTCACACCTTCTTGATGATGTAGACCAGCGCGTAGTACGGCGGCCGGTTCTCGTGTGCGGTGGCCGTGGCGTCTGCCGCAGCCCCACTCGACCCTGTGAAGTTGGGCAGGTCCACGCTGTGCGTGTGGCCGCTCTCTGTCCCGGTGCTGCCCGACATGTAGCCGGTGTAGGTGGTGTGGTTGTGCGCCCCGGCTTCCCCGGGTGCGATTGGCGGATCGGGGTGGCCAGGGCCCTGACCGATCGGGGAGTAGTCCGTGCCAGCAGGGTTCTGGTCCTGGGACGATCCGTACCAGTTGTTCCCGTACCCACCGTGGTTGTGGTTCCCCACGCTCGAGGACGTGGCAGCTGGATGATCGTGCGACATGACATGCGAATGGGCTGTTCCAGCCCCGCTGGTCACCGGCCCGTGATCGTGGTCGATGGTGTGGGAGTGGGACTTCACGGGCGTCTGCGCCTGTGTCAGAACCACGGACTCCACACCGCCCTTGGCTCCGACGGCATACGCCCCGCCAGCGCCGACCACCCACATGCCGCGCAGGTCGGGGGTGTTCGCGCTGCCGATAACGGCGGCCAGTGCACTGGACCCATGTGCTGAGCCATCGCACAGGTGCCAGCCTGCCGGAGCCACAGATCCCCCGAAGGGTGCGATCAGCCCGATCGGGACGACGGCATCGGCGTACTCCTTGGTGGCGATGCCCTTGGCTGCGGTGGGGCTGCCGACAACCGTGAGCAGCCCGGTGTTGCGATCCGCGTCAAGCACCGTATGCCGCAGCGCGCCCGTGTCACCGTACGCGAGCAGCTTGAACCGGGAGCCGCTGTTGTTGCCGCCCTCCGCTGTGGCATCTCCGAGGTCGAGCCGCCAGCGGTCGACGCCCGCCGCGTTCTTCGACTGGACGCGAGCAGGCCCGTTGCCCTGCAGGGTGAGGATGGCCTCCTCCGAGCTGGGCTTGTCGATCGTGATCGCCTCGGCGGTCAAGGGGCCGCCGATGTTCGCGTCCGCCTGGTGCACGGTGCCGGCGTCCAGCGCCTTGAGGCTGGCCTTCACCCAGTTGCTGTGCTCGAAGTGACCGAGCGCGCCCTCGACGGGATCCGGCGGTTCCGGGGTGGGGAGCAGTGAAGGCATCTGGAACTCCTACTGGTTCTCTGACGTGGAGATCCGGAACATCGGCTGGACAGCGGCGAGGATCTGCGCGTCGGAGATGACAGCCGGGTCCAGTCCGGGGCGCTCCACGTTCCCGGCGAGCGCAGAGGCGTAGGCGTCGGCGAACCCGGGGGTTGCTGCCAACGTCCACGCGTGGCGATCAGCCCACGTCAGCGGATGCTCCCCGGTGAGGCCCTGCTCCGCAGCGCACGCGGCGTTGCGGGTGCGGAAGTCCTGATCCGCTGCGAGGTTCGCAAGGTCGATGTATGCCATGAGAGTGCTCCTATCGGGTTACGCGGGGGCAGCGGAGACGAGGGTGCCGGGGAGGGAGGTGGGGATCATGTCGAGCGGGATGAACGCGCATTCCACCACTAGGCCCTCGGTGCTCACGCCCCCGACCGGGCAGATGATCGCCTTCGTAGACGGGTCGATGATGAACGTGGTCGGATTGACTGCCGTCGTCCAGTGGGACTTAGGGAAGAACAGCCCGACGGTCACAGACCCTGTGTGGAACCCGTCTGGCAGCGGGGCGGTCAGAACCACATCGCCTCCCGATGGGACGGCCACGGTTACGGCCCGCACCGTGACCGAACTCCCGCAGCGGCGGATCGACAACTCTCCGGTAGCCCCGTTGAGCAGGGGCAGCGACCGCCACCCGCTGTCATACTCCACCACGGACCAGCCCGCGCCCCCGGCCTTGTTCGGGTTCCACACCTCCACCAGACGGTCGTCAGTGTTGGGGCGGGTGATGCGGGTGCCGGTCGCCCCGGTGGTCCCCGCGACCCGCTCCGCAGCCCACAACGTGGTCGCGATTCTGGTGTTCGCGTCCCCCGCAGCGGGGGTGGGGGCGGTCGGGTTGCCGGTAAAGGCGGGGGAGGCGAGGTTCGCCTTTGCCGCCAGTGCGGCGGTCAGCCCGGTCACCTGCGACTCAACCACCGTCACAGGGTCGGAACCGGCGGCGGCGTGGGACGCGGCGTGCGCGGTGGGGGTGCGGGCGTTGGACAGACGGGCGTCGCCGGTGAGGACAAGGGCGGCAGTGTCGGCAATGCCGTGAATCGCTGTGGTGTCATTCGCGTGACCAGTCAGTGGTTCGAGCGAATCGACACGATCCTCGAGGCTCATGGTCTTGGCATTCAGGTTCTTCACGAACTGCTTGATCCACCGGGACCAGGCGAAGTGGCCGGGCTTGCCAGCCACCGGATCGGGCGGCTCGTTCCCGGCGGTACCTCCCGGGTACGGGAAGACTGGGGCGTTGCTGGCTGCCATGTCACGTCCTCACTTCGGGTGTCGGCTTGAGCTCGGGCGGAGTCCATGCGTTGCGCCACACGTCCTCCCAGAAGATGGCTACACCCTCGTCCCAGAGGTCGGTCCACGGGTCGGGCCAGATGAAGGTTGTGCCGAGCCAGATGCCCTTGATCTCGGTGCTGTCGTTCACGACTCGGGTCACACCACGGAGATCCATGTCACTCCCTTCGAGTCGTGTTCAGACGGTAGCAGTTTCACACCCATGCCGACCCGTTCCAGACCTTGAGATTGGGCACGGCATCGGCCGTCAGCTTCATCAGCAGATTGCCGTTCTGGTCGATCAGCTGGGCCCTGTAGCCGGGAACCGGGTGCATCCGTCAGTCCTCCTATGGGAATGCGTAGAACCGTGGCCCCTGCGGCTAGTCGCCGATCCGGTGGAGACGGGCCCAGCTTGATCCTGCCGTCCACAGAGTGCCGCCGAGAGATGAGGCGCCGAATCTGACGAGGCGGGCGGCGGGGAATCGGTACAGGGTTGTGACGGTTCCGCCGGGGTAGCCGGAATCCGATCCGGTTTGGTTGTGGGCGAGGCGTCCGATGCTCGTGGACTGGTCGAATATGTGCATGTGCCACGCCTGTCCGGCTGCAAGCATCTCTTGCATGTTGAGGTGGAAGGTGACCATGTACAGGCCTGCGACGGGGACGGCTATGTATTTCGTGCTCTGGATCGTCCACCCTCCCTCATTCTCGACAATGGTCGGCGTGAGGTAGCCAGTCTGGCCTGCCAGGACGGCGTCGGCTGTGAACGTGACTCGGCACGATGGCGCCGGAGTCTTCGGAACGAACAGCAGGCTGTCCGACCCCAGCACCGCGAGGTTGCCAGCGTCAGCACTGACAGCAGTGGGGCCGGGCTGCCCATCGGGACCCTGCGGACCTTCGGGACCCTGCGGACCCTCGGGGCCCTGCGGACCCTCGGGGCCCTGCGGACCCTCGGGGCCCTGCGGACCCTCGCGGCCCTGCGGACCCTCGGGGCCCATCGGGCCGTCCGGGCCCGGCACGGTGGAGTCGGCTCCAGGGTCGCCCTGCGGCCCGGTGGCACCGGGGTCGCCCTTCGGACCTTCCGGTCCCTGCGGGCCGGGCGCACCGTCCACACCATCCGAACCTGCTGGGCCGGTCGGGCCCTGCACGCCCGCATTGCCGGCGAACACCCAACCGTTGGATCCCCAGTTCCAGATCTCGTCCGGGTCAGGCCCGGTGATCAGGTACGAATCACCGATCGCATTGCCGGTCGGCGGGAGCTGCGAGACGTTGTCCAGCACACCCTTGAGGTTGCTGGCCGGACCAGCGATGCCCTGGTCACCGGTGTCGCCCTTGTCTCCCTTGTCACCCTTCAGGCCCTGGGGTCCCTGCGGCCCGGGGGCACCCGTGGCACCCGTGTCGCCCTTGTCACCCTTCTCGCCCTGCGGACCCGTGAGTCCGATCGGACCCTGCGGGCCGGTGTCTCCGGTGTCACCCTTCTCACCAGGAAGCCCTTGCGGCCCGGGTGGGCCGGACACGTTCACGGCGAACTCGATGTCCGGGATCGGCGTCACGTCGACGGTCAGGACGGAGGGCGCCTCGATCGTGATGGCGATGTCGGGGCGCTCGCTGACCTCGATCGTGACATCGGTCATGCCGGCCTCGTCACGTCCGAGTGCAGCCGGAGGATCCCGCATCCCAGCGTGGTGACCGGATCTGCCCCGTCAGCCATCGCCAGCTGCACGTCCCAGAAACCCTCGTAGTCACCGCGACGGGTCAGCTCACGGCTGTCCGCCGACAGCAGCACGATGTCCGCACCCTCGGCGTTGAGGATCACCTGGAACGTGGCATCGACCTTGTTCGAGCTCTTGTTCGCCCGCACCTGCGCGGTGAACACCCGGCCACCGATCACCTCGGGTGTTGCCTTGATGTGGATCGTCAGCGTGTCCCCGGCGTAGTGGTCGATGTCCACGACCTGCGGCAGCGTGTTCAGGATCGTCATACGACCGCCTCGTCCGTGATGAGGTAGAGCACCTCGCGCTTCTGCGCGATGGCATCGAACTGCGCCTGGGTTCCCTTCCAGAACGGGTAGCCCGCGTTGTCCAGCCACGCCTGCATGGACGCGGCGTACGCGGCGGCCAGGTTCTTCTGCTCCAGGGCTTTCTGCGCAGACGCCGCGGCGGCATCCACCTGCGCCTGCATGTCGGCCTCGAACCGCTGGATCAGCGCGGACACCACGAGGAACAGCCCGTCCACGCGCTCCACCTCGATGGTGATGGAGTCGTGCTCGAGTGCTCCGGTGACGGTGATGTCGCTGAGCAGGTTGAGGTCGGTGTAGACGTTCGAGTCGTCGGTGTCGGTGTTCGGCCCGACCTCGAGGTAGCCCTTGATGATCGGCGTCGAGTAGCCGCTCGGCGGAACCAGCGTCACGTCGTAGGCGTAGCTGCCCGGCTCGATCGCCAGGTCTCGCGCCTGGAACTTGAACAGCGTCAGGCCGGCCAGCGGCTCGTCGATCTCGGCGACCAGCGAGATCACCTCGGTGTTGCCCCGCTGCGGGGGCTCCGTGGCGACGAACCGGAGCACGCATCCGGTGAGGTCGACGGGGCTGCCGTCGTTCATCTTGAAGTACATGCCCAGCGCGTAGGACTTGCTGGCCTCGACGGAGATCACGATCTCCTGGCGAGGAGTGTTGCCGAGTGCCACGTCGTCTCCCTCCCATGAGGGGCAGGTGCCGTTTCCGACACCTGCCCCTCAGCGGCTGTTACTGACCGGGCGGAGGACCGGCCTCCTCGGGCGGGGGCGGAGCTTCCCCGCCACCGCCACCCTCGCCGCCACCGGCTGCGCCCTGCAGCGCCTCGATGGCGACACCTGCCAGCTCCTGGATCTGCTTCAGGAGCTCGATGAGCTGCTCCATCTGGAACCTCCTCAGGTGGTGGTGACCGGGCCGGTGGCGACGTCTCCGGCATCCATGATGCCGAGGCCGGCGTCACCCGCGGTGCTGGCGTTGTACGGCGAGTGGAACCACTCGGGCCGCGACTTCTTGGTGTTCGCCCCGGACAGCGGGTAGGTCTCCGGCGAGACGCCCAGCTGGGCGCGAGCCGCGGCGACCTGTGCAGCGACGAAGGCGAACGAGTCGTCGACGACCTGCAGGTTGGTCACGGAACCGGGCAGGAACAGCGGCACGACGCCCTCCGAGAGCTGGTCGATGACCCAGCAGTCGTAGGAGAAGTCCTGCACGTACTCGGTCCCCTTGAACCGGGTACCACCGTCCTGCTGGCGACGGTCGCTGAAGTGCTCGTAGGTCTGGATCGCGTTCTTGTACGCGGCCAGGGCGACGACCTGGCGCAGGGTGCGCGAGGCGGTTGCGGTGCTGGCGACCGGATCGACGACGAGGTTGGCGTCGGTGAAGACCTTGGGGAGGAACTCCGGGTGGATCTTCACGAGCTTCCACCCCCCCTTCAGGGTGCCGAGGTAGCCGCTGGCCTGCGCGCCCGAGATGTCGCCGTCGCGGTACAGCTTGAAGGCGGACTCGGTACCGGCGCCCTTGTCGATGAGCGCGTTGATGAACACGAGCTCGAGGGCACTGGTGATGAGCAGGAACCGCTCGTTGTTGCCGAAGTTGCTGTCGAACCAGTTGTCGCTGAACAGCAGGGTCAGCGCGTCGAGGGTCGACAGCGGATCGGTGTCGTCGAGGTACATGCCCTTGATCGTGGCGAACGAGGGCTGGATCTGGTTGTCGAAGTCCTCACCGGGCTCCGCCACCCACCGGTAGTCCGCCGCGTTGCCGGTGCAGGCGATGCGGTGAGCATCCGTGGTGGCCGGGGGCGGGGTGTCCGTGGCCTTCCGCGGGACCAGCTTGCCGGTCATGTGACCGGACACGGCGGCGAGCAGGCAGTACTTGTCGTGATCGCGCACGACCGTGGTCTGCATCTTGCGACCGGTGTACTCCTGCACGATGTTCTTGATCGGCGAGAAGCGCAGCTGCTCGTCGAACACCGTGAAGCCGAACGAGCGGTGCCGGCTCATCGAGTAGGTGCGCCACTCGATCGGCGGCACGCCGTTCTTCCACTCGGCGGTGTACTCGGAGCCCGAGTAGTGGTCCGCGCCGATCCGGCTGATGTCGGCGTCGACGATGTAGTCGTCCACGCGGATGTCCGGCACCCGGATGCTGCGGGCGTTCGGATTGGGCTTGATCTCCGAGCCGGTGAACATGCCGGCGACGGGGCTGGTGATCCGAAGGTATGTGGCCAGAGCGACCTGGTAGTCGGTCAGGCTGTCCTTCTGGACTGGTGCGACCATGTCGCAGTCCTCCTGTCAGTTGAATGCCTGAACGTCAGGCGCTGGCGGGCAATACGGTAGGACCAAGGCCAGGTCGTGTCGATTGTGCCTCTTGAGAAACAGGCCTTGTTTCGCCAGGTGTTTGCGTTTGACCACCTAGCTTCTCGAGAATCAACTGCTGCGATTCCCGAAGCATTGCGATCTGCTCCTGCATCTGGCGCAGGGCATTGTCATTCATCTCCATGATGGCGGACATTCCGCCCTCCACCGTGTGCACTTCCTCCTCCATCGCGGCAATGCGACGGTCGCGCTCGTCCACTGCCTCGATGTCACCGTTGAACACCAGCCCGAGATCCTTCGCCGAGGTGGAGCCGGACAGCTCGATCTGCTTGCTGATGATGTACTGCATCGCCTTCGCGGCCTGTGCCAGCATCTGCTGGTCCTGTGCGGCAGCCAGTGCCGGCATGGCCTGCGAGAGCGGGACGAACAGCTGGTTCAGGATGCGCAGCTGCTTCTCGTCCTCCATCTCCACCAGTGAACCGGGGACCACCCGGACCCAGTACTCGACCGCCAGGTCCTCGAAGTCCAGCTCGATGGTGCCGTCGTCCTGCAACACCCCCGTCGGCAGCCCGGCCCGCAGCAGCTTCACGCGGGCCTCCGCTGTCGGCTTCACCTTCTTGACGGCCTTCAACTCCTGGAAGTAGATCGTCAGGGCGTACGAGCAGTAGTGGCTGAAGAACGCCTCGATCGCCTTCTGGTAGTTGTTCGTGGTGATGTCCACCATCGCCTGCTGGGCCTCGACGCCCTGCGGGGTGGCGCTCATCCCGTTGCCGGCCTGCGTCGCCATCTGCTGGTCCGCGGACCCGACGAGGTTCACCATGCTGCCGAGGTTCTGCTGGCTGATTGCGCCGTACTGCAGCAGCGTCTGCGTGTTCACCTCGAACGGCTCGATGCGCGCGTTCGGGTTGCTGATCTGCGTGTACTTGCCTGGGCTCAGATTCGGGACGGCATTCATCGTGCCGTAGCCGAGGATGCTCGGGTTGATGTTGCGGTACCAGAGCTTCATCGCGCCGTTGAGCATCAGGTCCTGGAAGTCCTGCCGGCCCATCACCAGCTCGACCTGGCTCTTGCCGAGCGGCTGCTGGCTGTCCTTCTCCAGCACGAGGAAGTGCACGGGGTGCAGCTTCATCGGGTGCTTGTTCTTCTCGATGCGCAGCAGGTGCTTGGTGCTGGCCGAGAACGTGAGGAACGGATCCCCGCTGCTGGTGTAGCAGGTGATGATCTCGTAGCCCTCGGGGATCATCCCTGCCTTCTTGTCCTGGAAGCTGGCGGATTCGTGGGCCATCCCGTACGGCGCAGCCTTCATCATGGTCCGCAGTGCGGCGGGATCCCAGCCGACCGCGTTGTCCCGGATCAGCGCGTGCACCTCGCCCTTGGTGAGGTAGCGGCGGACGAACACGATGTCGGCCTGCCGGATGTCCCGGGCACCCGGCTCCGGGAACACGTCCCGGTAGTGGATGGCGTCGTACTTGACGTACCAGCCACCCGCGGCATCCTGCAGCAGAGCGGGGATCACCGTGTCGAAGCCGAGGGTCAGCGCGGTCTTCGTCGAGGCGAACAGGTTCTGCTGCATGTCGTTGCTGTACTCGTCAGAGCCGATGATCTTCGTGGTCAGGATGTGACGGGAGAAGATCCCCTGCAACGAGTCGTCGTCGTACTTGCTCAGCACCTCCACGTTGGGGCAGTTCTGCACCAGGTTCCGGGCGATGCGCCGGACCAGCCCGGCAGTCTCTCCAGAACTGACATTGGGCAGATCGGGCTTGGGGCTGATGACGTGCCCGTCGGCCAAGCGCTCCAGCTTGTCGTAGCCCTGCAGCCTCTTGTCCATCTCGGACTTGAACCGCTGGTACTTGCTCCACAGCATCTGTGCGTGTGGCGCAATGTTCCGGACATCGAGACATCCGTCCCGGGGATCCACCTTGTAGTCGGTGTACCAGTCCTCGAAGGCTGTGACAGCCGGAGCACCCATCTCTACTGCCATTGCTTCAGCCTTCCTCGCTCTGACGTGATGCGCTCAGTATTGACCCGAGCCCGCCGGACGTAGGGGGTGTTGATGTTGATGAACGGAATGTCATCCGGACGCGGGGTGTTCCTCGCCTCGGGCAGCGGAAGCATGCGCTGGAAGTTCGGACCATAGCTGCTGCCACCATAGCCACCACCGCTGTAGCTGCGCCGAGGCCACCGCGCGAACTTCTTCGACGTGGCATCCCCGTCCCCGAAGTCCTTGTTCTTGATCTCGTCGAGGATGTCGTCATTGGGCTTGATGTCCTCCGGCTCCTGGGGCAACTGGAGAAGGCCTGCCATCCCGGTGTTGATGTTCCGGGTCAAGTCGATCACGTTGCCCCGGGAGTCCAATGCGAGACCGGGTCCAGGATCGACAAGCTGGTTCGGGTATGGCACCACTGTGCCCAGGAGGTTGGCCTTCTCGAACGGAGTGGCCCAGGGCTTCCCGTCCGGCCCCAGCACGTAGGTGACGTTCTGCTGCAGGTACTCGGCCTCTCCCTTGCGCGGGATCTTCGAGGAGTACAGCAGCTCGCGCAGGCCGACCCAGCCCTCACGCTCGTCGCCCCACCAGAACCTGTCGGCCCGGTACTTGGCCGAGTCCTGACTGAGACCCAGCGCCATGCCCTCCTCGACGAGCTCGGTCAACCACTCCCGAGCGATGGCATCCCGCGTCTCAGGAGAGGCCCAGAAGCCTGCGGTGATCGGGTCCCCGAAGTCCACCAATCCTGCATGCAGGCTCTTGAACATACCCATCTCGTGATCGGTGTTCACGATCGCTTCGGCTTCTGCATCGAAGATGCTCGGCGTGTAGGCCAGGGCCTGCTCAGCCGCGAAGATCGCGTCCGCCTCGTCGTTCAGGGCCTCGTTGTCCCAGAACCGGCCGGCGGCAGTCTCGCGGTCCCGAAGCTGCTGCAGGATCTCCCGGTGTGTGCGCACCGGCTGGCCGCCCTGCGCCTGGAAAGCGGACAGCACTGCGGCCTCGACCTCGGACTTGCTGGCCTCATCGACCGCCGCAATCCGCTGCTTGGGCACCATGTTGCGGCGCAGGAAGGAACTGCTGGTGCCGCCCGTGAGCAGCGAGGCGAGCAGCGCGAACGTGCCGTTGCTCTCCGCGTAGGCATGCAGCTGGGCTGACTTGACCTCCCGTGTCAGGTACGCCTTGCGCTGCTCCGGGTCCTGACCGTTGTCCCCCTCGGTCACGATGTCGACGAGCGCGTTCGTCTCCTGCGGCAGATCACTGCCCTGCAGCCGGTCGAGCTGGCCGGTGTTCTCCTCCGCCGTCATCGGCATCAGCCATGGATTGCGGTCCACCGGGTCCATCGCCTGGCGCAACGAGTTGACGAACTGGTTCTCCAGCAGCGCCTTCTCGTAGATCCCAACGATGTTGATGATGAACTGATTGACCTGCTGGTCCTTCTGGGGATCCAGACTGGCATCCTGTGCGGCTGCAGCCAGCAGCATCGCCGTACCGTCCGCCTCCCGCCACAGGTTGAGAGCCGAGTTCGGGATGACGCCTATCGCATCCTGGAAACCTGCTCGGATCTCCCCGACGTCGCCTGTCTGGAAGAACCGCATCGTGCCCAGGACGGGAGAGAGGAACTGCCGCAGGATCCAGTGCGGCACGACCACCGAACGGTCAATGTCCTCTCGGTGGAACCAGGTGTTGAGCAACGGGATGTTGTCCAAGAACACCGCATCCTTGAACCGGAAGTCGTTCTGCGCTTCCCGTGGATCCCGGATGAACGGGATGTTCAGGTATGTGGCCAGCTTGCGGCGGCGTGCCTCCTCCTCATCCTCCCCGCCAAGCCCCTGGCCGGCGGCCATCAGGGCGGCTGCCATCAACCCGGTCTGGGTGACAGCGCTGCGCACGAAGATGCGGGAGATGTCGATGCCCTGCAGCACGTCCGAGTAGTCCATCCTCGGAGCGGACTCCCTGTCGTACTCAGTCATCCGGGACAGCGCGCCCATCCGCTTGACGAGCTCAGGAGCCTTCCTGCCATCCATCATCAGGGCCGCGACCTGATCCAGTGCATCCAGCCCGGTCAAGGTTGCCAGCGTGTTGATGTTGAACCGGGTGAACATGAACGGGATCTTCAGCAGGTGCCCCGCCCCGTTGACGAAGCCGGACCCGCTCTGGGTCATTCGGTCGATCGGCGACATGACTGCTCGCCCGGCGACTGTGGGCCGAGTGGCACGGACCTGTGTCACCGCGTTCACCCCTGCCCGGTGAGCGGTGAAGCCCTCCCCTGCGTTCCGCTTCAGCCACAGCGGATCCCGTTCCAGCAGCTCGGTGAACTGCGCCACCGTCATCGAACTGTCCGTCATCGCCAGATGGTTCAGCGCTGCCTCGACGTACCGACGTGCCACCGAGTTGGCCCGCATCCCCCACCGGGGATCTGAAATGGACCGAGCCACCTTCGTGGCCATGCCCTCCAGAGCCCGCCCAGCACGCGACTTCGCGTCCATCGGGTTGGCGTAGACCATCTCGTGGAAGATCTCGCCGAGGAGCGTGTTGCTCTCGCCCAGCTGGTCCACCAGCATGTCGATGGCAGCCAGCTCCTCGGGGGTGTAGCGCGGTGCGATCCCCATCTTCTGCCCGACCCTGCTGACCTGCGCAGCGCCCACCCCGGTGTACGTGCCGTACAGCAGGTTGGCCGACCTCTCGAGCATGTTGCGGAACGGCACCTCGATCATCGCCGAGACGTACAGCGCAGGGTTGGCCAGCCGCATCGAGATCGACAGGTTCACCATGCCTGCCAACAGCTCGCTGGTCTTGCGGCTGGACTCCTGGAGAGCCAGCCCGTCCTTCGCGTACTGCCGGACAGTGCGCTCCTTCTGCTTGGTGATGTCGTTCTTGAGCCTGTACTCCTGCTGGCGCTGGCGCCGTCGGTAACGGGGAGAAGTCTCTGCCGACTTGGCATCCCGCTCGGTGAACTCCGGCTTGTGCCCGGCCAGTGCCTCGTAGGACACCAGCATGGAGTCGAGGATGATCGGGTCGGCGTACAGCGCATCCCGCCCGGGATCAACCGACAGGAAGGTCCGGTTGGTCTCCGTGTCGATCAGGCGCGCGGCCTTCTTCTCGTCGAGCGACAGGGCCGTCACGAGGTAGTCAGGAGTGGATCCCTGGTACGTGTGGTAGAACCCGTCGAGGGCATTGGAGAAGATGCCGTCGAAGGACTCCGCGGAGTTCCGCATCTGCCCCATCACGACGTTCACCCACTCGGCCCAGTCACGCGCCTTGCGCGTCTCGACCCTGCCGTCCACGTAACGCACCTCGCCGGCAGGCGCCCAGCGCTCGGACGCGGGGCGGTTGCGCTGGGCCTCGTAGACCTTGCGCCAGAACGCGACATGCTCGAGCGGGACGTCCGCTGTGTGCAGCGGGTGCATGCCCTTCTTCAGGTTCTCCAACATCGTCTTCGCAGCCTGGATGTACTCCTCGGCACTGATCTTCGCTGCCTCCACCTCGTCGGCCTTCTGAGCCGCTGGAGCCCCGTACCACTGCCGCACGAGGAAGTCGATCTCATCCCGATTGGCAGCAACACTGGGGACCGTCAACCCGAGGTACTTCAGGACCGCATCTGCTGCGGCATCCGCCTTGACCTTGTCCTTCCATGCCGGGTCGTCCTCCGGCTTGTCGATGACCTTGGTGTAGTACCGAACGGTGTGTCCAACCTCATTGCGGTGCATCTCCGCAAGCGGCAGCTGCCGCTCCCAGGGCGAGTAGGACGGATCGGAATCCATGACCCGGCGCAGCATGTCCCACACCACTGCACCATCCCCGGACTCGAACCGGAGGATCTCGTTCTCGCCGAAGATCTCGTCGACCCTGTTCGGCAGGGTATCGATGAGATTGCCCTGCTCGTCGATCTTCTTGCCCTTGGAGACGAGATACCCACCATCGGTGGCGTTCTGCACGTTCACGACGTGCGGAGACATCGCCATATCCGAGGTCAGCGCCGCCATCGACAGGGTGTCCCCGTTGACGTCGTTGACGATCGGCAGCTGGACCTGCAGCTGGCCGACCACCTCACGGTCGGTCCACTTCCCCTTCACCTGCTCCTCGACCAGGGCGTGGAAGTTCATCTGCTCGTCAAACCAGTAGATCGGCCGGCCGTCGGGGCGCTTCGGCATCTTGGCGTTGACCCGTCCGATCAGGTTCTTACGCACCTCGGGGTACGTCGGGTCGGACAGTGCATCGGACAGCATGGTTGGCAGCCGCCGGACCAGCAGGCCCGAGTTGTGATCGGCCACAGTGATCAGGCCCGGCGTGCCGAGCACGTGCTCGAGCTTCACTCCGGGAGCCGCGAGGGTGGCCAGCAGCACGGTGCCGATCCGGTTGTTCACGTCCGGCTGCTGCGCACTGGGCAGCAGGACCGCGTTCTTCCACTCCCCGGAGAAGAACGCCGCGCCCATGGCATTGACCCTGTTCTCGAACGCGCCCTGCGCGAAGTCACGATCAAGGGTTGCCACGATCTCCTCGGCTGTCATGCCGTGGTCGTGCGCGGCCCACTGCTCGAGGAAGCTCTGCAGCGAGTCCCACTTGGTGCTGTACTCCTCGGGCTTCATCGTCTTCGGATCGACCTGGTAGAA
>Ga0114938_1001828_pt1 | contig 14060 bp, 10 predicted proteins | sample AshMeaBigSpring_FD_88675 | JGI IMG/M metagenome (GOLD analysis project Ga0114938, IMG submission 88675) | Groundwater microbial communities from Big Spring, Nevada to study Microbial Dark Matter (Phase II) - Ash Meadows Big Spring | ecosystem: Environmental > Aquatic > Deep subsurface >...
AAACCGGAACTGTTTTGTAAATTATTGAACAAAGAAGTTACGTGTATGAAAACCCTTTCCCAGACATGGTTCGCAGAAGGTTATATCGACTTCGAGCTGAAAAAGTATACCCTGCTCGCGTACCTGCAGGAAATCCATCGCCATTTCGACCAGACCAAGTTGTATCCACAACTGGCGGACCTGATCTTCCACTTCAACAACCTCCGTTCGTTCCGGCATAACAAGGAGTTCCTCCAGCAGCAGTTCCCCAAGAAATTCACCCAGGTGGACATACAGCGCCTGGAGATGCTGTACCAGCAGATCATTGACGACGATGGGATGATGAAAGAACTTGAAGAGATCATTCACTATGCGATGGACCGCATGGGTGTAGCCATCCAGGACGGCACCGAGATCTACGAATTTGTGGAGAACAAGCTGAATATATTTCCGGTTGGGCTGATTCCCCTGGAGAACCGGGAGGGGTATTTCTTCCTGGCAGACGGGAAAGCCACCACCACGCTTGTCTTCCACTACCGCCTCAGCATATTCGAAAAACACGACGAAAAATATCGCACGATCCGGACGGAGTTCGTATCTGACTGGACGCGGAATTTCATCAACACCTACGAGCACATTAAAACAGAACTGATCCGCGGCAAGAAAGACCTCCCGAATCCGGCCGTATATGGTATCGAAACAGACCTGACCGTTCCATTGGAAGAAACCCTCCTGCCGATCGCCAAGCGCTGTCTGGTGAAGTATATATCGCAGAAGGCAGCGTGAGAGAAGTGAAATCTACAACCCCCAACTCCTTCCCTTCTCTGTAGCAGGCACGCCGTCTGTGAGCCATGGGGCTGGTTTTCCGCCCTTAAGAAGCCAGTCGAAGAATTGCTGCTCACGAACCTGGATATCCTTCCTGTTTCTCCGCTCCACGAGGTTATGCGCTTCGCCGTTGTAATTCAGCATCCATACTTTCTTGTCCAGCCGGCGCATGGCCGTGAACATTTCGATGCCCTGGTACCAGGGTACGGCACCGTCTGCATCATTGGCCATGATCACCAGCGGCGTTGTCACATTCTTCAAATGGAACAGGGGCGAATTTTCAATATAGAGGCTGGGTTTTTCCCAAAGGGTGGCGCCAATCCGGCTCTGGCTGTGCTCGTACTGGAACTGGCGGTTTAGTCCCGACTCCCAACGTATGCCTCCATATGCGCTGGTCATATTGGCCACGGGCGCCCCGGCCCAGGCGGCTTTGAACAATTTGGTACGGGTGATGATATGAGACACCTGGTATCCGCCCCAACTCTGACCCTGGATGCCCATGCGGGTACTGTCGACCCAGCCTTTCTTCACCAGGGCCCTGGCGCCGCTGACCACGTAATCATAAGCGGCCTTCCCCGGGTATCCCTTGGTATATACGATATCCGGCGCCAGGACGATATAACCCCTGCTGACGAAAAACGGAATGTTGAGCCTGCTCGGTGTTGGCGCGGGCGGAAGATAATTGTGCAAACCGTCAGACAGTCGCTCATAGAAGTAGGCAATCATCGGGTATTTCTTATCCGGGTTGAAATCCTCCGGCAGGTATACGATTCCGGTAGCTTCCTTTCCGTTATAGGCTTTCCAGGTGAAGAGTTCGGCCCTGCCCCAGTTGTAGCTGGCCTGTTGCGGATTGATGTCGCTCAGTTTCAGCCCCTGCCTGAGATTGCCACTGGCATAGATGTCGGCCGGATCCTGGTAGGTCTCGCGCGTGTAGATGTACATGGACGTGTCCCTGGCCTTGAGCGGCATGCCCAGGGCATAATTGCCACTTTGCAGGGAAACCGGCACGCAGCATGGATCGCCCTTCAGCATGGCATACCCGGATGCCTTCGTTTTTTCAAGGAAACTACGCAGGAGCAGTTCCTGTCCTGGTTTGATGGCACGCGCCTCCGGGTCCGTTTGGATATACCGGTACACGGTTTTCGTCTTACGGCCATGGCCCCCTGTCAGGTTTACGGGAGCTTTCCGGGCCTGCGGGTCCAGTTGCCAGATATCGTATCGGTCGTACACCATCAACGCTTCATCATTCTCCATCCATCGCATTGCGCCGTGTGGCGAAGGAAAGTCCGGCATATCAAAATCCTCATCAAACAACGGAAGCTTTATGGCGTCTGAAATATGGAAGGTTTTACCGTTGGCCCAGGTTCGGTAATGCCTGGCTTTGAGATCGTACCAGTAGATGTAGTTGCCGCCGGGCGAGGGCATGGCATTGCCGGCAAGGTCTTTAGCGACCAGTGTTTTCGCCCCGGAAGGCAGATCAATCGCGTAAATATCTTTCAGGGTCCGTCCCTCCCATTGAGCCTGCCTGCGCTTCCCAAAGTCTGATATGCCTACAGCCATATCCCCATTGCCTTCATCTGCAATCATCACCTGTGGAACCTCAAGATCGCCCAATTGTACCAGCTTCCCTTCCCTGATATGGTAAACTGCATCATAACTGCGTTTAAGTTCCCTATCGAGGTTGCGAAGCTGTTGCGGCTGCAGGTAGTCGTCGTTATAATGCCAGACATCCACTTTCACCAGGTCGATTTCCACGAGATTTGTATCCCTGGGAGGGCGAACGGGCGTCGTTCCGAAGAAAATCCGTCGTCCGTTTTTGCTGAAAGAGAGGGTACCATTTTCACTGATGGTCCAGTTCAGTTTCATCCCGGCCATCGAACGATCCGCGATCATGCGGGCGCTGTCCGTTCCATTCTGCCAATGCCAGAGTTTGTAGAATTTCTGCAGTGATTTCGAGCTGCTGTCTCTTTCGGCCACAAAGGCAAGCTGCGATGAGGCCTCGTCGATGGCGAAGTTCCTGAAATCATTGCCGCCCCTGCTGACCGTATCCGCGTGGCCTTCCAGCGTACGGAATACAGACACCGTAGCCAGGCTTTTCTTATCAGCTTTGTTGGGGGTTCCCTCGATCACCAGCCATTTCCCATTCCGGCTCCAGGAGAATTCACTCACATAGGCATAGCGGTACTCTTCGCCGGTCACCAGGTTGCGTACAACGAGCTCAGTGCCTTCGGTAGCGGCGCCATTCGCGTGTTCATCACCTTCGGCATCGAGGGTGGCAGGGAAATTAGAAACCTCATCGCCCGAGGTTTCGAGGGAATTGGCACCCTGCACGAGCACATCGCCCCAGGCGCCTATCATAGCGGGCACATCGGAGAAGTCTTCTTTTGCACTCAGTTTCTGTTTCCGCTTTTTATCAGGCTTCTGTTCCACCACGGGAGGAATCACCATTTTGACAGTGTCGGTTTTCTTCTGGAGGGTATCCGTCTTTTTCTTTGTAGTGTCCGGAAGGGGCTTTTCGAGGTGGTAAGCCACCCAGGCCTCCCCTTTCTCCGGCACTTTATATGCTTTCACGCGGGCTGCCTTGTGCACCGTCCATGTTTGCAGGTCCACGACAGCCAGGGAATCCCTGGGCATTTCCTCCGGCTTTTTCTTTTTGATGCGTGCCTGGCGGGTATCGGCATAGGGCGCTCGTATGCGGAAGATCGCGTAGCGACTGTCATTTGAAATGCTGATGTTGTACCCGCGCGGATACGATTTGCTGGCGCCTGTTTTGGTTGACTGCACCACTACCTGCCCATCCCCTTCCTGCACGTCTATGGAATACACCGCCCACTGGCCATTGGGACTGATCTTTCTTTCGCCGATGTTCTGCCAGCCATCGTATACCGAATGGTCCAATGGCTTTTTCTGCGACAGGGAAACCAGGGGTAGAAGAAGGAGAACGAGGAAAAAGGAATGCTTTGTCATAACGGTATTGTATTGCTTCACCTGAAACAGTTTATACTTCTTTTCAAACTTAGGTATTATTTGCAGGTCAGACAATAATACGCTTCTGCCAGCAGGGCATCACGGGCTCAGACGCGAACCCCTTACCCATAGCAGCCGTTCCGTTCTAATATGGCTATCCAATGCTTCATGAATTATCGTCTCAAGTCCATGCTAAAAATCGTTCACGGGCAAGCATGATCTGAATGGCGCTCAGATCATGCATGTTTCCGCCAAACCCTCCAGCTCTGCAACAGTACGGTACCCAGGATAATTGCGAAACCGGTATAAAACCCCCAGCCCAGGTATTTGTTTTCCTGGTAGACGATGAAGGCAAGAATGATTCCGTAAACAGGTTCCAGGTTATAGCTAAGGTTCACCGTGAATGGTGAAATTTTCCGGAGTGCATTGAGTGACAGACGAAAAGCCAGCACCGTACAGAGCAGGCTCAGGAACAGCAGCCAGAAAAAATCCGACCAACTGGGAATAAAATGTTCTGTTGGGAAACGATACAGGTAGAGTGGCAGTAACACCGTCAGCACGAGCCAGCCACCGCCCATCTCAAAGAAGGTAACCGTGTCTGTCCCGTGCTGCTGGATGAGTTTCTTGTTGAGTATGGTAAACAGGGCGGCCAGCAAGGCAGATATCACTCCCCAAACGATACCTGCCTGGTATTGCTCATCAAAATAAAAGATGAGGTAAATACCGAGCATGACCAACAAACCCAGGATGAGTTCCACCGGCTGAACACGACGCTTTGTGAGGAGCGGGTCTATCAAAGCGGTAAAAAAGCCTACGGCCGAAAAACATACAAGGGCGATGGAAACATTGGCATATTTGATGCTCCCGTAAAAAGATACCCAGTGCAGCGCGATAACGCCCCCCACGCCCAAGAGGGCCATTTTCCCTTTTTCCGGGAACCGGATTTCCTTTCCGGATACCTTCAACAGGACAAACAATCCCAGGGCGCTGAAAAGCATCCGGTACCAGACCAGCAAGCCCTCATTCAGTGTGATAAGCCTTCCCAGGATACCGGTGAATCCAGCCAGGAATATCGCCGCATGCAATTGGAGGAAAGCCTTTTTCATCTGTTGGGGCACGGCGCGGCCGGTCAAACATTCGCCGGTGTTTCGGATACAACCGACAGGATGGGTTCCAGCCTGTTGGTGAGCCGCTGCCGATAGTTCTTAAACATGCTCTGCCACTGGATTGATACCACACCAAGGATTCCTTCCTTGATAATACCCTTATGCATTTTTGAAACACCCAATTTACGGTCGATGAACGTAATGGGTACTTCCTTAATACGGAACCCAAGCTTCCAGGCCGCAAACTTCATCTCAATCTGGAACGCATAGCCTACGAAGGTCACTTCGTCCAGGTTGATGGTGGAAAGCACTTCGCGGGTATAGCACATAAAACCCGCGGTGGGATCCTTTACGGGCATCCAGGTAACCAGTCTCGTGTACAAAGCGCCGCCCTTGGAAAGCATATTCCTGTTCCACGGCCAGTTATCCACTTTGCCTCCTTTCACATAGCGTGAACCAACGGCAAGGTCAGCGCCTTCGTATTTGCAGGCGTGGTACAATCTTTCCAGGTCGTGCGGATTGTGGGAGAAGTCGGCATCCATTTCGAAAATAAAACGATAGCCGTTCGCAATTGCCCATTTAAAACCATGAATGTAGGCGGTACCCAGGCCCAGTTTCCCTTTTCGCTCTTCGAGGAAAATCTGTCCGGGATATTTTTTCTGCAACGCCCTGACCATGTTACCTGTGCCGTCTGGCGAACTGTCGTCCACCACGAGAATATGATAACCCTGGCCCAGGCCAAATACGACGTCAACAATACTGTTGATGTTTTCCCTTTCGTTATACGTAGGGATGACTACAAGCTTTTCCAATTCCTTAAAGATTTAGGTTTTAACAATTACAACGACAGGTTAACCCTATCCTTGCGGGTACTTAAAACGGGTATTTGTAGGACTTGGCTAGGCTTTCTTTAAGAGGGTCCGATTAAAAATCTCGGTAAGCTTCTGCTTGGTATGCATAGGAAAATCGCCCTTCATCATCCAGTCATAATACTGGGGTTCGGCTTTGAGGACATCTGAAACGGGCCTGCCCTTGTGTTTTCCAAAGTTAAATACTTCCACGCCATTTTGCAAGACAAACCTCCGGGCAAAATCAACCATTTTTTCGTCGCCGATGCAATTGATCACAGAATCAAGGGTTTTACCAAGTTGCGGATACCGGTCGAGCTGGGCGTCCAGCACTTCCCAGGTTGCCAGGGCATCAACCTCTGCACTGTGGGCTCCATCCAATGTCTTGTTGCAGTAAAACTTGTACGCAGCGGACAACGTGCGGGGTTCCAGGACATGAAAGATTTTTTGTACATCAATCATTTTGCGGTCGGAAATGTCAAAATCCAGGCCGGCACGCAGGAACTCCTCCATCAGCAGCGGCCAGTCGAACCTGTTCGAATTATATCCCGCCAGGTCACATTGCTCCAGGAACTGCCTGGTTTCATTGGAAATCTCCTTGAATGTGGGTGCATCTTTAACCATTTCATCAGTTATCCCATGGATCTCAGAAGATTGCACGGGAATTTTCATCTGCGGATTGATCAGCCGGCGCTTGCGCACGATGCTTCCGTCCGGCATGATTTTCAGGATAGCCAGCTCTACGATCCTGTCTGAGGACAGGTTCACACCCGTGGTTTCAAGGTCCAATACGGCGAGGGGACGGGAAAGCTGGAGGTTCATTTCTGTTGTTTTGTTCCATTGCAAACTTCGGATTTTCCGGGTAAGATGGCCGAAGTTTTTCCCCGAATCACGGGATTAAATACCCTCGCGGTTTAAAAACCGTCTCTGTAAATGCCTGCGTTTCAGACATTTTTGATTTTATTGTGTTGGAAAGGCTGTTTTTTTTCGTCCATGCTTGCAAATACAGGGAGTATTATTTTACTTTGTATAACCTTCTCAAGGACATTCCTCCGATACCTATCAAATTACTTGTGGTCCGACTCCCATGAACAGGCCCTTCCAACGGTCCTTAATAACCGTTTTCAAGTGCGCCTTTATTTACACTAAATACCACAATTATGAAACGAGTAATGTTAATCCTTGTACTGATGATTTCTACAGCGGCCATGATGACTTCCTGCAGCGCTTCCAAGGCGTCCGCAAAAGGTGGCTGCAAAGCAACACAGGGAATGATTGGCTACAGGTAAACACTGCAGCCTCCCCAGATATTGTAAAAGTTGCCTTAGGGCAACTTTTTTTTATTTTAGATTTACGAAGTCTGAAGTTAGAAGTAGGCTGTTACACTTCGAACCGCTAAAATCGCAGATCCCACTTCTATTTCACCCTCCCGTCCTTCCATCCCTGACCACAATTTTCTTTTTACCGGAATTCTTTTTTTCCCAATCCTCCACGGCTTTGGGTTTGGGGGTGGGCTTGGCCTGGTCTGCGCTTACGGCTTCGGTACTGCCGGTACTGCTTCCGACGCCCTTGTCTTTCTGGCCGAAAAGATAATTTTCCGTTTTGATGATCATGCCCGTCGTGGGGTCGTAAAACTTCCAGGTACCATGCCTGAGTTCCGATGTTTCATGCTTGATCACTTTGCTCACGGTAACCATGGGATTATTCAGATCCGGGACATCGATCGTATCGTAAGGGTTTTCGGGGTTGACAGACTTCCAGGATTCTTCCCTTAATAATTCGCCCATCATGGTGAAATACTGCTGCTTCCCGTCGCGATTGCCCCAGCGGAAATTCTCCACGGCGATCAGGTCTCCCTGCAGGTTGTATTTGCGCCAGGCCCCTTCTTTTTTGTCGTCAGAAAAATACCCTTCTTCCTCAAAGCCCGGCTCCCCGCGCAGGGATTCCACCCGGATAACCCATGGCCCCTGCTTCAGTTTCTTCTGATCAACCCTGTTGATAGTGTCGCCATTTACCGTAATCTCGAAGGATTCCCAAGGTTGGGCCCATGCCATACATGGCAGCAGGAACAAAAAGGTGTATAATATTTTGGTTCCCATGGATTCGTATTTGTGGTTTAGGACCTATTTTAGGCCGCCAATCATAAAAACTATGCCTGTAAAATTAACGCTATTTAGCCCTTTACGGTATGGCATGCTCCTGGCCGCCATCCTGCTCCTTCCTTGCCTGGTTTTCGCGCAGCCCAAGCCCACTGCGGGTTCAGACAGGCTTAACAGTCTCAAGACAAGGGTGGAACTGGCCGAAAAATCTTTGTTAAAAGATGTCAGTTTCCGGAATATCGGCCCCAGCATCATGAGCGGACGGGTGGTTGACCTGGAAGTAAACCCCGCCAACCCGGCTGAAATATATGTAGCCTATGCCACCGGGGGCCTGTGGCATAGCACGAATAATGGTCAGAGCCTGACCCCTATTTTCGACAATGAAGCCTTCATGGGTATTGGCGATATCGCGGTCAACTGGTCAACCCGGGAGATCTGGATAGGTACGGGGGAAGTCAACAGCAGCAGATCGTCCTATGCAGGCACGGGCGTTTTTAAAAGTAAGGACAACGGCAAGAGCTGGCAATACCTTGGCCTGCCCGAATCACACCACATCGGTAAGATCCAGCTGCATCCAACCGACCCGAATACCGCCTGGGTTGCCGTGCTCGGCGCATTGTATTCGCCCAATATAAACCGCGGGGTGTATAAGACCACCGACGGGGGAACCACCTGGAAACAGACCCTGTATATAGACGAAAATACCGGTGCCGTGGAAATGGAGATCAACCCGAAAAACCTTAATGAACTCTATGCCGCCACCTGGCAGCGTACACGCCGTGCCTGGAATTTTGAGGAAGGCGGCAAATCTTCGGGTATACATTTCAGTAGAGATGGCGGGAATACCTGGACCCTGCTGAGCAAGACCGGCAGCGGTTTCCCGCAGGGCGAAGGCATCGGCCGGATCGGCCTGGCCGTATCTCCTTCGAAACCCCAGGTGGTCTATGCGATTGTGGACAACTACAATGCCAGGCCGGATACCGCGAAGCCTGATACCAGCCGCATATACCTGGCCAGTCTTAAAGGCATCAGCAAAGCCCAGTTCCTGGAACTGAAAGATGTGCAGCTTGATCGCCTCCTGCGCCAGAACGGGCTGGGTAGCCTTTATTCAGCTGAAGTACTCAAACGCAAAGTACAGCACGACTCGGTAAAGCCAACCGCCCTTTACGATTACCTGTATGAGGAAGGTGCAGGTCCCGCGGCAAACCAGATTGTGGGCGCGGAAGTGTACCGCAGCGACGACGCTGGACAAAACTGGAAAAAAGCAAACGAGAAACCCCTTTCGCTCTACAACACCTTCGGGTATTACTTCGGAAAAGTGTATATATCGCCCGTCAATGAAAACAAAATCGTCATCCTGGGTATCACGGCCGAGTTGTCGGTGGACGGTGGCAAGACCTGGACCACGATGGATAAAGGCAACACCCATGCCGACTGGCACGCGCTATGGATCAACCCGGCCAATGACAGCCACATGGTGGCGGGAAATGACGGCGGTTGCAACATCACCTATGACAACGGAAAGAACTGGTTCAAAGCCAATACGCCTTCGGTGGGCCAGTTCTATGCCATTACCGTTGACAATGAAAAAACCTACAATGTCTATGGAGGCCTGCAGGACAACGGTTCCTGGTACGGACCCTCCAACCACCGCGAGAGCATCGACTGGTCAGACAATGGCCAGTATGCCTACAAGAACCTGGGAGGGGGCGATGGCATGCAGGTGCAGGTTGATCCGCGGGACAACCAGACAATTTATACCGGGCTGCAGTTCGGTACCTATTTCCGGACCAACCGGGCCAGGACGGAAACCAAGCCGATCCGTCCCGCCGTCGCTTCCCTGGATGAACCCAAACTGCGCTTCAACTGGCAGAGCCCCATCCTGCTATCGCCCCATAACCCGGACATCCTGTACTTCGGAGCCAACAGGCTATATCGGAGCTTTAACCGGGGCGACAGGTTCGAAGCCATCAGCCCGGACCTTACCGGCGGACGAAAAGCGGGTGATGTTCCATACGGAACCCTTACCACCATCAGCGAATCCCCACTGTCCTTTGGCACCATCGTCACCGGCAGTGATGACGGTTACGTATACCTGACAAAAGACGGCGGCGTAAACTGGGCCAGGCTGGGCATGCCAGACAAGAAAGGCCTTGGAGGATTTCCGCAGGGATTGTATGTAAGCCGGGTACTGGCTTCACGCCACAACAAATCCAGGATCTACGTCACCCTGAATGGATACAGGAATGATCATTTCAATGCCTACGTGTACCGGAGTGAAGACAACGGGCTGACCTGGAAACAATTGGGCACAAACCTTCCGGCGGATCCCGTCAACGTCATACGGGAGGATCCCAAAGCAGAGAACATCCTCTATGTGGGAACCGACGGCGGCGCCTGGGCCAGTGTGGATGCCGGAGCAAGTTTCCATCCTTTCACCAAAGGTTTGCCCGCCTCAATCCCCGTGCACGACATCGCCATACAGGAACGGGAAAACGAGATTATCCTGGGAACCCACGGAAGGAGCCTGTACGTGGGGAAGCTGGACCTGGTGCAAGCTTTGCTAAAGAAGTGAGACGTTAGATTGTAGAAGTTAGAAGTAAAAGACTGTTTTACACTTCTAACTTCTCAGATCAAAAATCATACTTCCAGCAAAGCTCTGACCGCCAGCTCATACCCCTTCAGCCCCAGGCCGGAAATCGTTCCACGGGCTTTGGCGGAAACATGGGAAATTTTCCGGAAGTCCTCACGGGCATGCACATTCGAAATATGGACTTCAATAACGGGCGATGTAATGGCGGCGATGGCGTCTCCGATGGCAACCGATGTATGCGTATACCCGCCCGGGTTGAGGATGATGCCGTCCGATTCAAACCCGAAACGCTGCAGGGCATTGACCAGCTCCCCTTCCACATTGCTTTGGAAATAATGGAAGACCACATCCGAGTAAAGCTTCTCCAGTTCCTCGAGGTATGATTCAAACCCCCTGCTGCCGTAAATGTCCGGCTCCCGCTTGCCAAGCAGGTTGAGGTTTGGGCCGTTGATGATGGTTATTCTTTTGGGATCAGGCATGGGGAATGCATTAACGCTTTCGCGCATTGGCGGATTCGCGCATTAACAGCCGCTAATATAACGTTAATTCCATTTGATTCTCCCATCCGTCAACCGTCAACTGTCAACCGTCAACCGTCATTCGCTAATTCCTCATCATCCCGATAAACTGATCAAACAGGTATCGGCTGTCATGGGGACCCGGGGTGGATTCCGGATGGTATTGGACGGAGAATGCTGGACGGTCCTTTAACCGGATACCTTCGATGGAATCGTCGTTCAGGTTCACATGGGTGATCTCTGTATTCGTCGATTTTCGCACCGCTTCCGGATCCACGCCGAACCCATGGTTCTGGGTGGTAATTTCACAGATGCCCGTTACCAGGTTCTTTACGGGGTGGTTAAGACCCCGATGGCCATGGTGCATTTTAAATGTGGGAATGTCGTTGGCCAGGGCCAGGAGCTGGTGCCCGAGGCAGATGCCGAACAAAGGCTTCTTTGTTTCCAGTAATCCCTTTACGGTTTCAACCGCGTAATCCATGGCGGCGGGATCGCCGGGGCCGTTGGAAATGAAAAATCCGTCCGGGTTAAATTCCATCAGGGTTTTCACCGGCGTTTTTGCGGGGTGCACCCGCACATACGCACCGCGCTGGGCGAGTGAACGGACGATATGCCGCTTGACCCCAAAGTCGAGAACACTGATCCTGATAGCCGCGTCGGGATCTCCCTCATGGTATATTTCCTTCGTGGACACCAGGGAAGCCAGTTCGAGACCTCCCATCGAAGGCGTTTTTGCCAGTTCCGCTTTCAGGTATTCGATATCGTTATTTTCCGACGAGATGATGCAGTTCATCGCCCCTTTCTGACGTACATGCGTCACCAATGCGCGGGTATCCACGTCTTCGATGGCCACAATGCCCTGTGTGTTGAGATAGTCCTGCAGCGATTCAGTGGCCTGCATCCTGCTGTACCGTTCTTCCAGGTTCCTGCCAATCAGGCCGCGGATCTTGACGGAGCCGCTTTCCACATCCTCCGGCTTTACCCCGTAGTTCCCTACATGGACATTGTTCATGATCAGGATCTGACCGAAGTAACTGGGATCCGTGAACACTTCCTGGTACCCGGTCATCCCGGTATTGAAGCAGATCTCACCGGAGGTGGTTCCGATCCTGCCAAAGGCTTTGCCCTTGAATACTAGTCCGTCTTCGAGGATCAGGAGCGCTTCTGGCTGTTTGAGGAGCTGGTCTGGCATGTAGGAGGGATTTTTATGTTCCGCGGTGCAAAAATAAAAAAGGCAAGACCAGAAAGTCCTGCCTTTTTTGATTTTTTATCAACATGATTATTCTGCTGATTTTTCTTCCTTGCTTTCAGCCGTTGCTTCTTCCGCTTTGGGGGCTGCTTCAGCGGCCTTCTTCTTGCTGCTGCCGCGCCTTGTTTTCTTCGTGGAAGCGACTGCTTCGCCGATGCCTTTACCGTAGATTTCGTTGAAGTCCACCAGTTCGATCATCGCAGTTTCGGCATTATCGCCCACGCGGATGCCCAGTTTGATGATACGGGTGTAACCACCGGGGCGGGAAGCCACTTTGGGGCCTACCACCGTGAAGAGTTCCTTCACCGCCGCCTTGTCGTTCAGGTAGCTGAACACAATGCGGTGCTGGTGCATGATTTCTTCCTTGCTGGCCGATTTCTTGGTTTTGGTGATCAGTGGTTCAACGTAGGTACGCAGCGCCCTAGCCTTGGCCAGGGTGGTTACGATCCGTTTGTGGGTGATCAGTTGCGATGCCATATTGCTCATGAGGGCATCGCGATGGGCTTTCTTGCGGCCCAGGTTGTTGATTTTGTCTCCGTGACGCATGACTGTTTGTTTTATCCACCGTACCGGTCAGGAATTACGGCGGGATGGTTAACGGTTCACCGTTCACGGAAAATTAACTGTCAACCGTGAACTGTGAACGCAAATTATAATTCTTCTTTATCGAGGCCCAGCTTACTCAGGTCCATTCCAAAATGCAGGCCGCGCTCATGGAGCACCTGCTCAATCTCGGCGAGTGACTTCTGTCCGAAGTTGCGGAATTTCATCAGGTCTTCCTGCTCGTACTGAACCAGTTCACTCAGGGAGTTGATCTTGGCCGCTTTCAGGCAGTTGAAGGCTCGCACGGAAAGATCCAGGTCTTCCAGCGGGGTCTTCAGGATCTTGCGGAGTTGCAGGGTCTGCTCATCCACGAGATCTTCCTTCTTCTCTTCTTTATTATCGAAGGTGATGTTCTCATCCGTGATGATCATCAGGTGCTGAATCAGGATGCGGGAAGCCTGTTTTACGGCCTCTTCCGGGTGAATGGTGCCGTCCGTCTTCACGTCCATAACCAGTTTCTCATAGTCGGTCCGCTGTTCCACACGTGTGTTTTCGATCGCGTACTTTACGTTCTTGATCGGCGTGTAGATGGAATCAATGGCGATGAAGCCGAAGGCCGCATCTTTCTGCTTGTTTTCATCTGCCGGTACATAACCGCGGCCTTTGCTCACGTTCAGTTCGATGTTCAGGCGGGCCGTGGTATCCATGGTGCAGATCAGCAGATCCGGGTTCATCACCTGGAAAGAGCTGGTTGCTTCGCCGATCATACCGGCGGTGAATTCCGTTTTACCCTTGATGTTGAGGGTTATCTTTTCGTTCTGGACATCGTGGTCAACGATTTTCTTGAAACGCACCTGCTTCAGGTTCAGGATGATTTCCGTTACGTCTTCCACAACACCCTTGATGGTAGCGAATTCGTGTTCAGCGCCTTCGATGATGATGCCGCTGATGGCAAATCCTTCGAGGGAGCTCAGGAGAACCCTGCGGAGGGCATTACCGATGGTTACGCCATAACCGGGTTCCAGGGGACGAAATTCAAATTGAGCTTCGAAATCGTTTGCCTTCTGGAGAATGATCTTGTCCGGCTTTTGGAAATTTAAAATGGCCATATTTAAATTTCAGTTTTTACTGGTGAATCCCGGGTTTCGCCGGGTAATGTGTGATAAAAAACGGTATAGTCCCGCAACTGCGGGACCGGGATTATTTGGAATACAATTCGACGATGAGCTGTTCCCGGATGTTTTCAGGAACGCTTTCCCTTTCCGGCATCGCTACGAATGTGCCCGTCTTTTCCGTCTCATTCCAATCGAGCCAGCTGAACTTGGGGTTTTTC
>Ga0114938_1001829_pt1 | contig 14058 bp, 11 predicted proteins | sample AshMeaBigSpring_FD_88675 | JGI IMG/M metagenome (GOLD analysis project Ga0114938, IMG submission 88675) | Groundwater microbial communities from Big Spring, Nevada to study Microbial Dark Matter (Phase II) - Ash Meadows Big Spring | ecosystem: Environmental > Aquatic > Deep subsurface >...
GTGCAAAATTGGTATTAAAGTATATACTATAAAGATTTAAACCTGTAACTTATTGACTCATAAAAGCCATTATACAAAAGGTTATGATTATTTTTTAAGTAAACAGATACGTAAAAAAAGGTATGAATTGTTTTATAAAAAAAGTAAATTTAAATAAAATAAAAATGTTCATCTCTACTGTGTAGGGGTACTAATAAAGAGATGAACATTGATTGCTTTAATACTAATAAAAAATTAGTTAAAGCCTCCTGTAAGTAAAAAAACAGCTCCTGCAACTACGGCTACTAAAACCACTGCAATAGCAATGTAGGTAATTGTTTCTTCACTTGTTTTGTGGGGATGTGTCTGTTCCATGGCAACAAAATTTTAAAGGTGAAAAATGTTAACTTAATTTTTCTCAGATATTGGTTATTACACCAAAGCCATGCTGTTATTCTTGTTCAATGGGCTACTTAGCAACGTTTGTTTAAAGGTACGTTATTTATATAACAAGTAATTCTTTTTTTACGATAAAAAATTTTAAAAAAAATTGCTTGTAAAAGGAATGAATAAAACATTAAAGTAAAGACATTGCTGTAGCAACAATAGTATCAACATCTTGGTTATTCATGCATTTAAAATGCCCTTTAGGACAGGTTTTAGTGCCAAAATTTGAACAAGGTTGACAACCTAAATTGGGCACTATAAAATTGGTATATTTTCCTCCTTGTAAACTAGAGCCATAATAAGGCTCTACACCAAGCTTTGGAGAAGTTCCTCCCCAAATGGCCAATACAGGTTTATGAAAGGCACAAGCAACATAAAGCAATCCAGTATCATGAGCAATTACCAATTTAGATTGTTGTACAATACTTGCACTTTCGTGTAGAGAAAACTTACCACAGGCATTGTAAATTTTATCAGGATTAATTGAAGCAATTGCGGCACCTTCAGCAGTGTCTTCTTTACCGCCTACTAAAACAATTGGATGATTGATAGCGTTGCATAAAGCTTGCAATTTTACCACAGGTAATTTTTTGGTGTAATAAGATGCTCCTATAACAATGGCAATAAAACCAAATCGATGACCAATAGGTAAATCTTGTTGTTGCACCTTATCTTTTTCGGTAATAAAATAATCCAAACCTTTACCATCGTCTTTAAAACCCAGTGGTGCAATTGTATCTAAACAGCGTTGCGTAATGTGTTTATTTGGCATAAAATTTAAGCCCAAACGTGTGAGTAAAAATTTTTGCCAACTTAATTTTTGATAGGTGTATGCAGGAGCTTTTAAGGCTTGCTTAATTCTAAAGGTTCTAAAATTTTTATGCAAATCAATTACCACATCAAACTGTTGTTTTTTTAAGGTTGAAATGGTTTCAGCTAAATTTCCATTAAAATAATGAAATTGATGGATATATGGATTGTGTTCAGTAACGGCTTTAAAAGAAAGTTTGGTTAAAAAATGAATTTCTGCTGTTGGCATTTGCATTTTCATACACCTAAATACAGGCGTTGTTAATACAATATCGCCAATTGAAGAAAAACGAATTACCAAAATTTTCATGATTATAAACAGTTTTTCATGGTACGAACGAATACACAATCGTTTTTCTTAGAAAGCGATTGATAAATAAAATTTTACTCAAGATTTTACTTTTATTATTGCAATGAATAATGAAAAGTAGTATGAGTAATCAACAACTAGAGCCTAGTGCAAATAAATAACTTTTACTTCAACTTGTAGAAATGAAGATGCCATTTGGTAAATACAAAGACAGGCTTTTATATCAATTACCTATTAGCTATTTAGAATGGTTTCAAAGAAAAGGATTTCCTAAAGGAAAATTAGGAATGCTTTTACAAACGCTTTATGAAATAAAACTGAATGGACTTGAAGATTTATTAAAACCGTTGATTACCAAAAAATATTAAACATCTTTATTTAACCTTGGTCTTAATCGAACTTTCGATTTATTAAAAATCATCATTCCTTTATCAATGCCAGCACGTATTTTCTTTTGTTCTTCAACTGGCAATTGGTACACAGTTTTACATTCTACAGTACAACAACCATCGTATTCTTTAGCACAACTTTCGCACTGAATAAAGAGTAAATGGCAACCATCATTTTTACAATTAGTATGTGTATCTGCTGGCTTTCCACATTGATGGCATTTGGCAATTACATCTTTAGTAATTCTTTCACCCAAACGATTATCGAACACAAAATTCTTTCCAATAAACTTACTCTCTAAACCTTCTTTTTGTATTTGTTGAGCATAATTAATAATACCACCTTCTAAATGATACACATTTTTAAACCCTTTGTGTAACATGTAAGCACTTGCTTTCTCACAACGAATGCCACCGGTACAATACATAATGATGTTTTTATCTTCATTACCTTTCATCATATCAACAGCCATAGGCAATTGCTCTCTAAACGTATCAGATGGAATTTCTAAAGCATTTTCAAAATGCCCAACTTCGTATTCGTAATGGTTACGCATGTCAATCACAACTGTATCTGGCTGTTTTAGCAATGTATTCATTTCAACAGCATTTACATATTTCCCTTTTTGAAACATGTTAAAATGAGGATCATCAATACCATCTGCCACAATTTTTTCCCGAACCTTTATTTTCAGTACCCAAAAACTTTTTCCATCGTCATCTACAGCAATATTTAGCCGAATACCATTTAACGGTTCTATGCTATACAAATAAGCTTTCATTGCTTCGAAATTGCTTTCAGGCACACTTATTTGAGCGTTAATGCCTTCATTAGCAACATAAATTCTACCAAAAACTTTCAACGCATTTAAATGCAAATACAACTCGTTTCTAAAAGCTTGTGGATCTTTAATTTCGAAATAATGGTAAAAACTGATGGTGGTTCGTTTTTCCGTTTCTTGCAACATAAGTTGCTTCAACTCTTCGTTGTTCACACGATTGTGTAGTACAGGCATGGTTATCAATTTTAAAAACCCGTTTGCAGGACAGGTAAAATTTGGCTACAAAAGTAAGAAACACTAATAAATTAATCGCATGAAAAAAAACACCACAGAGATTGTTTTATATTTAAGCAATTAAAAATTCAATAAGCAGCAACCAATAGAAAGCGTTAATAACCAATAAAATGATGCATTCCCTTACTTTTGCCGAATGGCTGCACTTACATTTTCATTACAACATACCGATACAAATTCGAAGGCAAGAGCTGGAGAAATTACAACCGATCATGGCACAATTCAAACACCTATTTTCATGCCTGTTGGCACTGTTGGTAGCGTAAAAGCAGTTACACAACAACAACTAAAACAAGAAGTAAAAGCTCAAATAATTTTAGGCAATACCTATCATTTATATTTAAGACCAGGCATCGATGTGCTTGAAGCAGCAGGTGGGTTACATCAGTTTAATGGTTGGCATCAACCGATATTAACAGATAGTGGCGGTTATCAGGTTTTTTCATTAGCAGCTAATAGAAAAATTACAGAAGAAGGTGTTGTTTTTCAAAGCCATATTGATGGAAGTAAACACTTGTTTTCTCCAGAAAAAGTAATGGATATTCAAAGAAGCATTGGTGCAGATATTATTATGGCTTTTGATGAATGTCCACCCTATCCTAGCGAATATGGCTATGCAAAAAAAAGCATGGAATTAACACACAGATGGTTAGATAGATGTTTTAAACGATTGGCTGAAACACCTGATAAATATGGCTATACACAAAACTTATTTCCGATTGTTCAAGGCAGTACCTATAAAGATTTACGCACTGCATCTGCCGAATACATTGCCAATTGCAATGCTACAGGCAACGCCATTGGTGGACTGAGTGTTGGTGAACCTGAAGAAATGATGTATGAATTTACAGATGTATGTTGTTCTATTTTACCAGAACAAAAACCAAGATATTTAATGGGTGTTGGTACACCTTGGAATATTCTTGAAAATATTGCTTTAGGTGTAGATATGTTCGATTGTGTTATGCCTACAAGAAATGGTAGAAATGGAATGTTGTTTACATCAAAAGGCATCATTAATATTCGAAATAAAAAATGGGCTACTGATTTTTCTTGTATTGATGATGGATTTGAATGTGAAACGAGTAACTATTATTCAAAAGCATATGTAAGGCATTTGTTTATAGCCAATGAAATATTAGCATTACAAATTGCTAGTATTCATAACCTTTCATTTTATTTATGGTTGGTGAAAGAAGCTAGAAAAAATATTATTGACAATACTTTTACCAGTTGGAAAAATGAAATGATACCCATTTTAAAACAACGTTTATAGCTTTTTCCTAGAACCCAAAATCAGTTTTGTGGAAAAGCCGAAAGCTTATTTTTATTTATACACGAACACAATAGATACTTCTTTATTAAAAATGAGAGCGGTACTTTTACAATACTTACTAATCTCTATATCTATTGAATTCCGAAAAATTCGTACATCCTTTTATAAGGATGTTTTTTTTGCCCGTATCCTTCCTATACACAATCATTATATTTTTCTTCACAAGCTAAACCCTTGTTTTAAAACTGTGGCATTTATATTTGCAATCATAGCTAACAATGAAGAAACTAGATTGGTATATATTAAAAAACTTTCTCACCACATTTTTCTTTGCAATATTCTTATTTGCAGTAATTGCTGTAGTAATTGATGCTAGCGAAAAAGCCGACAATTTTGTAAAATCTCAATTGAGTTTTTATAGATTAGTTACCGATTATTATTACGGTTTTATTCCTCACATCATTGCATTGTTGTTTCCATTATTTGTATTTATTGCCGTAATATTTTTCACTTCAAAAATGGCGGGCAGAACAGAAATCATTGCCATTTTAGCAAGTGGCACAACCTACAACCGTTGGCTTAGGCCTTATTGGATTGGCGGAAGTTTGTTGGGATTAATGCTTTGGCTAGCCAATCAATATGTTATTCCACAAGCCAATCAAATTCGTAGCAGTTTTGAAGCAAGATATGTTGATAGAGATAACACCTACAATGCTTTAACAAACAATACCAACAACAATATTTATTTTAAAATAGACTCGTTTACTTATGCTGGTGTTCAAAACTACGATACACTTACCAAAAGAGGCGGTCCTTTTTTCATGCATCGAATCGAAAAAAATAAGGTTGTAAAAAATGTACGAGCAGAAAGTATTCAATGGGATACTACTACCAAAAAATGGCGACTAGAAAACATTGTTAGCAGAAAATTATTACCTGTTAATGAAATAGTAGACTTACAGTTTGTGCAACAAATGAATTTTAACTTTAGACCGTTAGACCTAAGCAGAGATAAGTATACAAAAGATAAATTAAACACTCCTGAATTAGACAGATTTATTGAACTTGAAGAATTAAGAGGCTCTGAAGGTTTAAACGATTTAAAAGTAGAACGTTATAGAAGAGATGCCACCGCTGTAACTGTTTTATTACTCACTCTTATTGGAGCAATTGTTGCAGGCAGAAAAGTTAGAGGTGGCAGTGGTGTGCATTTAGCTGTAGGCTTTATTACCGCAGCAACATTTATCATCACCGATCGTTTTTCAACCATTTTTTCTACAAAAGGTAATTTACCACCAATTATTGCCGCTTGGATACCTAATGCTATTTTCGTTTTTGTAATTATTTATTTACACAAAAAAGCTCCTAAATAATAAATTACTAGACCATTTTTAAGGGCATGATTGAGCATGATGGTTTATTCAATCATTACTATTAGCTTCGAATTTTTGATTATCTGGTTAATTTAGATTTAACATTGTATTTATTGTAGCTATATGAAATCAATGCCCGTAGTTGCCATTTTTGATATCGGCAAAACAAATAAGAAGTTTTTTTGCTTTGATGAAAATTATCAGATTGTGTTAGAACGTAGCAAACAATTTGAAGAAATTGTAGACGAAGATGGTGATTCTTGTGAAAATGTAACTGCTCTTGCCGATTGGGTTATTAAAACCCTTGAAGATGTAATTGAAATCAAGAAATTTAATATTAAAGCCATCAATTTCTCTACTTATGGTGCAAGCTTTGTATATATTAACAAATTGGGTGAAACCATTGCTCCACTATACAACTATTTAAAAACGTATCCAACAGAGCTACAAAATAAATTTTATTCCCAATATGGTGGTGAAGCATTCATTTCTTGCGAAACCGCCTCTCCTGTTTTGGGAAATTTAAATGCAGGAATGCAGTTATATAGAATAAAACAGGAGAAACCACTCATATTTGAATCTTTAGAATATGCTTTGCATTTACCACAGTTTATTCAATTTTTAATTACCAAAAAACCTTGTAGCGATATTACAAGTATTGGTTGTCATACTCAATTATGGAATTTTTCTGAAAACCAATATCATTCTTGGGTTGAACATGAACAATTGATAAACAAACTTGCTCCTATTGTAGCTACCAATCAAACCACAACTATTGAATACAAAAATAAATCAATACAAGTTGGTACAGGCTTACACGATAGTTCAGCAGCTTTAATTCCCTACTTAGCTGTGTTTAATGAACCATTCGTTTTAATTTCTACAGGCACATGGTGCATTACACTTAATCCGTTTAACCATATACCACTTACTCCAGAAGAATTGCAGCTAGATTGTTTGTGCTATATGACCTATCAAGGAAAACCAGTAAAAGCTTCTAGATTGTTTGCAGGTTACGAACACGAACAACAAACAAAACTTTTAGCCATTCATTTTAAAAAGCCGCTAGACTTTTACAAAAAAGTAAAATACGATGATGATATTGCTAAAAAACTAAAATCCAACATTCATTTTAGTGCAGAAACGCAAAAGGCATCTTTAAAACAATCTGCTTTTTCAACCAGAGACTTAAATAGTTTCAGCTGTTATGAAGAGGCTTACCATTGTTTGATTGCAGACATTATGCAACAACAAGTATTCTCCTCTAATTTGGTAATTAAGAATACAAATGTTAAACGAATTTTTGTAGATGGTGGGTTTAGTAATAATACCATTTACATGCATTTGTTGTCAGAAGCTTTTCCTAATATTGAAGTTTTTGCAGCATCGGTGGCACAGGCAACAGCAATTGGTGCTGCTTTAGCCATTCATAACGAGTGGAATGAAAAAAATATTCCAGGAAATTTAATAGATTTAAAATTTTACGCTCAACTTGCTAGTATGTAATTTTAAATAAACCATTTTCTTTATGCAATATATTCCTGCTACCAATAGATACCAAAACATGCAGTATAGACGTTGTGGTGTTTCTGGCATTCAGCTTTCTGCAATTTCATTGGGCTTGTGGCAAAATTTTGGTGATGTTGATACCATTTCAAACTGCAAAAACATTTTAAAAGTTGCTTTTGACAACGGAATTACCCATTTTGATTTAGCCAACAATTATGGACCACCTCCTGGAACAGCAGAAACTAATTTTGGTAAAATATTAAAGGAAGAATTCAATGGCTATAGAGATGAAATGATTATTTCGTCTAAAGCAGGCTATACTATGTGGGATGGCCCTTATGGAGATTGGGGTAGCAAAAAGTATTTGTTTGCAAGCTTGCACCAAAGTTTAAAAAGAATGCAATTAGATTATGTTGATATTTTTTATCATCATCGCCCCGATCCTCAAACACCATTAATCGAAACCATGCAAGCCTTAGATTTAATGGTTCGTCAAGGAAAAGCATTATATGTAGGTATTTCTAATTATCCTGCTCAACTAGCTGCTGAAGCCATAGATATTTTAGAAAAACTAGGTACACCTTGTTTAATTCATCAACCCAAATATTCTATGTTTGAACGTTGGGTAGAAAATGGATTACTCGATGTTTTAGAGCAAAAAGGCGTTGGCTGTATTCCTTTTTCACCGCTAGCACAAGGTATGTTAACAGATAAATATTTAAACGGTATTCCTGCCGACTCTAGAGCCACCAAAAACTTATTTTTAAAACCAGAACACATTACAGAACAAAAATTACAACAAATTAAAGCTTTACATGCAATTGCTACAGAACGCAATCAATCTTTAGCACAAATGGCACTTGCTTGGATTTTAAAAGACAAAAGAGTTACATCGGTGCTTATTGGTGCTAGTAAACCAGAACAAGTACTTAACTCAATTGCATGTTTAGAAAACACCCATTTTTCAACTGAAGAATTACTTAAAATAAATACAATACTTCAATAAAATTAATCGAAGCACAAACTTTTTTTGTGCTTTTTTTAGAACTTTAAAAATAAGTGTATAATTTACATTTAATAAACAAACCGATTATGAAAAAAATGCTTGCTGCACTCACTTTTGGCTGTATTTTAAGTCAAATTTCCTTTAGCCAAACGGCTCAATTACTTGTACATAAAGATGCCACTAAACCAAAAATTAGCAAACATATTTATGGTCACTTTGCCGAACATTTGGGTCGTTGTATTTACGATGGATTTTGGGTAAGCGACACCGCCTCTATTCAAAAAAAAGATAGAATTCGATTAGATGTTGTAGAAGCTTTGAAAAAAATTAAAGTCCCCAATTTGCGTTGGCCTGGTGGCTGTTTTGCAGATGAATACCATTGGCGTGATGGAATTGGTCCAAGAAATGAACGCCCCAAAATGGTAAATACCAATTGGGGAAATGTAACAGAAGACAATAGTTTTGGCACACACGAATTTTTAGAATTGTGTAGCCTACTTGAATGCGAACCTTACATAAGTGGTAATGTTGGTAGTGGCACTGTTGAAGAAATGAGCAAATGGGTTGAATACTTAAATTTTGATGGATTAAGTCCATTAAGCAGTTTACGTAAACAAAATGGCAGGGAAAAACCATGGAATGTTAGCTTTTTTGGAATTGGCAACGAAAGTTGGGGTTGTGGCGGCAATATGACTGCCGAATTTTATAGCGATCAATTTAAACGCTATTCTACGTATGCAAGAAATTATCCGAATGCAAAACTAAAACGCATTGCTACAGGACCAAATTCTGGAGATTACAATTGGACAGAAGTTTTGATGAGAAATGTAGGTAACAGAATGTGGGGTTTATCGCTACACTATTATACAATTCCTACGGGTTCATGGAGTGCTAAAGGTTCTGCAACCGTTTTTAATGAGAAAGAATATTTTGCTACCATGAAGCAAACCTTAAAAATGGAAGAATTGGTTACTCGCCATTCGACCATTATGGATAAATACGACCCTGATAAAAAAGTGGCTTTGGTAGTTGATGAATGGGGCATTTGGACAGATGTTGAAAAAAATACAAACCCAGCATTTTTATACCAACAAAACAGTTTAAGAGATGCATTAATTGCAGGCATTAACTTAAATATATTTAATAATCATGCCGATAGAGTAAAAGCAGCCAACCTTGCTCAAGTGGTAAATGTGTTACAATCTGTAATTCTTACCAAAGGAAACGATATGCTTTTAACGCCAACCTATCATGTGTTTGATATGTATAAAGTGCATCAAGAATCAAAATTATTGCACACCAATATTGCTTCACCAGATTACGTGGTAGACAACCAAAAAATACCAGCAGTAAGCGTTTCGGCTTCTCAAGATAGTTCTGGTGCAATTCATATTTCATTGGTAAACATTGATGCCAACAATGCAATTACTATAAAAACAAGTTTACCAAATATTGCCTTTAAAACCATTCAAGCTCAAATACTTACAGCACCAAAATTTACCGATGTAAATTCATTTGAAAATAAAAATGTAGTTGTTCCAACCGCTTTTAATGGCGTAAAAAAAGAAGGAAATGAACTTGTTATAACACTTCCAAAATTGAGTGTGGTAATGGTGGAATTAAAATGATAGAACATTGTTTTTTAATAAAAATATTTGTTTAACAAGCGACATCAACATTGTTCAACAGCCGTTGCGTCGCACTCTTGTACGTTTGTAATCGCTATGCAGCAATGCATCAGCAATAGATTTGCTCAGTATAGATGTATAAGTACAAGAGTGCGACGCAAGTACAGCTCAATAGACTTACAAACGCTGGTTACAAAACTACTTATCATGAAAAAAAGTTTACTTTTTTTAGTTTGGTTTTGCTATATGAATATGGCGAATTCTCAAGAAAAGATTCCAATGCATGACCCTTGTATTATTCAACAAGATAGCACCTTTCACATTTTTGCTACAGGAAAAGGAATTGCTCATTGGATTTCTACCGACTTGAAAAACTGGAGAAAACAATCGCCAATTTTCGATACTTTGCCTTGGGCTGTTGAAACCATCAACGGATTTAAAAATCATATTTGGGCTCCTGACATTGCGTTTTATAACAATACCTATTATTTGTTTTATTCCATCAGCACTTTTGGCAAAAACAACTCTTGTATTGGCGTAGCAACCAATACTACACTTGATACAAAAGCCGTTGCCTATAAATGGAAAGATGCTGGTAAAATCATTTGTTCAACACCAGGAAAAGATAATTTTAATGCCATAGATGCCAATTTTATAACCGACGAATTTGGAAAACCTTGGCTAAGTTTTGGTTCTTTTTGGGGCGGCATACAAATTGTGCCATTGCAAGAAAATGCTCTTCAAACGAAAAACGCTACACAACCCATTACCATTGCAAAACGTACAAGAACAATCAATGGCAACACTGCAATTGAGGCTCCATTTATATATCAAAAAAATGGTTGGTATTATTTGTTTGTATCTGCAGATCTCTGCTGTAAAGGAGCTGAAAGTACGTACAAAATAATGGTTGGTAGAAGTAAGAATATTACAGGCCCTTATGTAGATAAATCAGGAACATCTATGCTAGATGGTGGTGGTAGTTTAGTACAACAAGGTGATGGTAAAAAGTGGTTTGCCGTTGGGCACAATGCTGTTGCAAAACTAAATGGTATTGAGTATTTGGTGTATCATGGTTACGATGTTGCTGACAACGGGAAATCGAAACTTGTAATGGTGCCTTTGTTTTGGGACGAACAATATTGGCCTTTTATTAAAAGCAATTAACTATTCTGTTTTAATTACTATAAACTTTAAAAATGCGATATACATTTCTTTGTTTACTTGTTCATATAGTTGTTTTTACGAGTACTGCACAAACTGAAATTACAGTAGCTAGTCCTAATAAAAACATTGCTATTCAATTGAATATCTCAAAGATGCAATATGCTGTTTTGTATAAGACAAAAACTGTAGTACAGAATAGTAAATTAGGAATCATTAGAGCAGATGAACGTTTTGACACAGCACTAAAAATTATTAAAATATCACCCATCATTGCTATAAAAGATGCATATACTATTTTAACTGCAAAAAAGAAAAACATCGTTTACCAAGCCAATGAAAAAACAATAGAAACCATTACAAAAAATGGTAAAAAAATGAATATTGTTTGTAGGGCTAGCAATGATGGAGTTGCTTTTAAATATGTATTTCCTGAAAAAGATAATGTTGTACAAAAAATTGTACAAGAACAAACAAGTTTCAAGTTTAGCAATACAACAAAAGCTTGGTTGCAGCCAAAAACAGAAGCTCAAAGCGGTTGGGAACATACCAATCCTAGTTATGAAGCACATTATTTAATGGATATTCCTACAGGCACTCCCTCACCTACTCAGAATGGTTGGGTGTATCCTGCTTTGTTTAAAACCGATAATGCTTGGGTATTAATTACAGAAGCTGGCTTAGATAATAACTATTGTGGCACTGCTTTACAACAATTTTCACCAGAAAGTGAATACAAAATTGGATTTCCACAAGCACCAGAAAAGTTTACCAATGGTGTTGTAAATCCAGAATCAACCTTGCCTTGGGAAACGCCTTGGCGTATAATTACAGTTGGAGATTTAGCCACTATTGCTACTTCAACTTTAGGAACAGATTTAGCAAAACCATCTATTCCAATAAATACAAATTGGATTAAACTGGGTAAAGCATCATGGAGTTGGATTATGCTAAAAGACAATTCAATTGTATACGATGTTCAAAAGAAATATATTGATTTTGCTGCATCAATGCATTGGGAATATTGTTTAATAGATGCTGATTGGGATAGAAAAATTGGGTACGAAAAAATGGAAGAATTAGCTAATTATGCCGCTTCTAAAAATGTAGGTTTATTGCTTTGGTACAATTCTGCAGGAACTTGGAATACGGTGAAATATACACCAAAAGATAAACTTTTAACCCATGAAAGTAGAATGAAAGAATTTGAACGATTGCATAAAATGGGCATTAAAGGGGTAAAAATTGATTTTTTTGGAGGTGATGGACAATCGATGATTGCTTATTACCACGATATTTTGAAAGATGCAGCCACTCATGAATTGTTGGTAAATTTTCATGGTGCTACTTTACCAAGAGGTTGGCACAGAACCTATCCTAATTTGATGACTGCAGAAGCGGTGTATGGTTACGAAATGATTACGTTTAATCAGAAAGATGCAGATGTTGCAGCACCACACATGGTAATGTCGGCTTTTGCCAGAAACGCTTTTGACCCAATGGATTTTACGCCTGTTAATTTGCATAAAATTCCTAAAATTAATCGAAAAACAACAGCAGCATTTGAACTTGCAACAGGCATTATTTTTATATCAGGCATTCAACATTATGCTGAAAGTCCAGATGGAATGGAACAAGCAGGCTCAGATGCTCAACAATTAATGAAACAAATTCCATCAGTTTGGGAAGATGTTCGATTTTTAAATGGTTATCCTGGAAAATCATATACCGTTGCAAGAAAAGCAGGCAATAAATGGTGGATTGCTGGCATAAATGCAGATACCACAGCTTTGCAAACAAAACTCGATTTAAACTTTGTTAAAAAAGCAAAATCTACCACCTTGTATACCATTGACGAGTCAACTAAAAAAATTGTTGCTAAGAAACTAGATGTTAAGGAAATTAGAAATTACGCCATCAATATTGCCTCAAATGATGGATTTGTTTTGGTAATTGAAACCCAAAAACAATAAAGAAAGCATCGTTAGTGAAATAAACAAACCGTTTCTTTTTTCCACATACCCACAAATACACATTGTTGGGGTGATGTAAACTATACTTTTGCTAGATGATTCCTGACCTTCAACTCATTGGCTTAATTGTATTTATATTGTTTTGTATTGTTGCAACCATTCAAGTTGCCTATTACTTAATATTATTCAGAAAATTAGCCGTTTATAAAGCTCCTACAAAAACAAACAGCATTGAACAACCCGTTTCTATTATTATTTGTGCAAGAGATGAAGCAAGTAATTTAGTAAAAAATTTACCCGGCATTTTAGTACAAGATTATAGAACTACTCATGAAATTATATTGGTAAACGATAATTCTACCGATGAAAGTAAATATATTGTAGATGAATTTAAAAAATCGTTCAAAAACATTAATCACATAGAATTAACGCAAGAAGCCAAATTGATTTCTGGAAAAAAATTTCCATTATCAATGGGTATTAAAAGTGCTAAATACGAAACTTTAATACTTACAGATGCAGATTGTGTTCCTGCTAGTGAATTTTGGGTTCAAAAAGTGCAAGACACCTATGATGATGGTATAGAGATTGTTTTAGGTTATGGTGCTTATCACAAACAACCAACTTTACTCAACAAGCTTATTCGTTTCGAAACTTTTCATACTGCATTACAATATTTTTCTTATGCTTTAGCAGGTATGCCATATATGGGCGTTGGAAGAAATTTAAGCTATAAAAGAGAAGTTTTTATGAAGAATAAAGGCTTTTCTTCAATTAATATGATTCCTAGTGGAGATGATGATTTGTTTATCAATAAAGTGGCTACCAAAACTAATACAGCCATTATGATTGAACCAGAATCGCATACATTAAGTGAAGCCAAAAAAACTTGGAGAGAATGGATGCGTCAAAAATACAGACATTACACTACTAGTAAATATTACAAACCCAAACACAAATTTTTACTCGGTTTATATGCACTAACACTAGGTTTATTATACCCTTTTTTTGTAGCAAGTGCTGTTTTATATATTTGGTGGATTCCTGTTTCTATTTTAGGTTTTAAGCTTCTTGTTCAAGGAATTATATTATACAAAAGCATGAAAAAACTCAACGAA
>Ga0114938_1001831_pt1 | contig 14056 bp, 13 predicted proteins | sample AshMeaBigSpring_FD_88675 | JGI IMG/M metagenome (GOLD analysis project Ga0114938, IMG submission 88675) | Groundwater microbial communities from Big Spring, Nevada to study Microbial Dark Matter (Phase II) - Ash Meadows Big Spring | ecosystem: Environmental > Aquatic > Deep subsurface >...
ACATCGGCAATCGCCTCCTCGCCGGTTGCCGCCCAGGCCACCCGGACCTCATGGCTCTCCTCCAGGGATGCGGCGAATGGCGACAGAGAGTCGCGGTCCGTCGTGACGATCAAGATTCGATGCATCTCGATTATCCTTGCGGTGTGCGCCCGCAGCACGAGCCGGGCCCGGCGCAGCCGGCCTCCGTCGGCCGGCTGCCGCAGCACCCGTGGTCGCGGGGACCGGGAAACGAGTGGCGGGAGCTGCCCGTGAGGGCACTCGTGGGCGACATTCGCTTTTGCGGATGCAATCCGCCGCACCCCGGACACTTGAGGGCCTCCTGCGAAGACAGAACGAGCAGCTCTCCCTGGTAGCCGCAGTCGGGGCAGGCAATGTCAAATATGGGCATCGGATGCTTTCTCCTTGATGTTGGCGGCCTCCGCCGGCTGCGCTGCGGCTTGCAGCCGTCGATAGCAATCGGCGATGGCCTCCCCCAGGGTGTTGACGGCCAGGCGCGCGCAGTGCAGATGGTCTTCCGGCAGGCCGCCCAGTTCGGCCTCCACGTCCTGCGGTGAAATCTCCAGGGCCTGTTCCAGCGTCCGGTTCCGGGCCAGCTCGCTCATGGCGCTGGCGCAGGCGACGGTATACCCGCAGCCGCAGGGCTGAAAGCGAATCTCTGCGATCCGCTCGTCGGCGACGCGCAGTGTCACTTCGATCGAATCGCCGCACTGGCCGACGCCCAGGGCGCGCCCCGAAGGAACCTCGATAACGCCCAGATTGGACGGCACGTTGACGTGCCGGATGAAGCGGTCGTCAAGCTTGCTGAAATCCATGGCAGACCTCTGTGCCCCGCCGTTTCACCGCATGCTCGGCTGGTGCCCGCCGCTACCGCCGCAGGTGTGCTGCTGGCCGAATTCCGGCAGGCGCCCCTCGCTGAAGGCCTGCACCGCTTCGCCGACGGTTCGGGCCGGGCCGCAATGAAACACCTGGATGCCCATCTGCTGGAACCCCATGAGCGGGCGCATGCCCATGCCGCCGGCCAGCAGAACCCGAACGCGATTCTGGGCCAGGTGGCTTACCGGCGCCATGCAGCCGCCCTGCTCATGAGGGACATTGGGAATGACATTGACGGAAGCGATTTTTCCATCCTCAACCGTGACAAGGGTGTAGAGGTCGCAGTGCCCGAAATGGGCGCCCAGAGAGGCATCCAGGCCTCCGGGGAATTCAGAGGGTACGGCAACGATGGTGCTCATTTTTTAAACTCTCCTTTCAGGTTCGATGGGTCTTGGACTGATGTCGTCTTGCGGCTGCCCAGTTCCAGGATTCGGCGCCAGGAGCGTCGGATGTTCAGGGACAGCCCGTCGGCGCTGTATTCGGTGACGGTCTGCCGCCGGACCATGGCTTCGGTCACGGCTGGGTCGTAGGGCAGCGCGGCTATAAATTCGGTCCGGGTCTCCTCGCACCAGCGCTGAAGGTCAGCCGTGTTCGCCGGGTTCAGGTCGGCCTTGTTCACGATCACGCCGGCTGGGATCTTGAAGTGCCGGCAGAGGTCGGCCACCCGTTCGAGGTCGTGCCGTCCGGAGGGCGTGGGTTCCGTCACCAGGACGGCGAAATCGGTTCCGCTGAGCGAACTGATCACGGGGCAGCCGATTCCGGGTGCGCCGTCGGAGAGAATCAGGCTGCGCCCGGATTCCTGCGCCAGGTCCCGGGCTTTTTGGCGCAGGAGCGCCACCAGTCGCCCCGAGTTTTCGGCGCCCGGAAACAGCTGGGCGTGCACCATCGGGCCGAAGCGAGTGCTGGAAATGTACCACTCGCCGCAGTGGCGGTCCGGGAACCGGATGGCACCGGCCGGGCAAAACTGCACGCAGACCTTGCAGCCCTCGCATTTCAGAGGATCGACGCGATATCCCGTCTCCGGGCTGGAGATCGCCCCGAAGCGGCACATTTCCGTGCAGAGCCCGCAGGCCGTGCAGGCCGCCGGGTCGATCACGGCTTCATGGCCGGAATAGAAGTCCTCGCGCACCTTGATCGTGGGCTGCAGAATCAGGTGCAGATCGGGTGCATCAACATCCAGGTCGCAGATGACGGCATCGGACGCCATGTGCGCGAAGGCCGCGGTGAGCGAGGTCTTGCCGGTCCCGCCTTTTCCGCTGATGACGATGATCTCAGGCATGGAGGGTCGCCTCCCGCACGGCGGCGGCCCGCGCCAGTTCGCGCAGACGGGGTATCAGCCCAGCAAAAAGGGAGTTTAGTTCCGGAAGCGCCGCAGCCACGATGCGCCCGTGGGAATAGGCCTCGGCGATCCTCCGATCAAAGGGTATCTCGGCGAGGATCGGGATATCGGCGCTGCGGCAGTAGTCGTAGATGGAGCGCTCCCCCAAACCGGCGCGGTTGATGACGGCGGCCATCGGTTTCTGCAGCGGCCGGAAGGCCTCGTGGGCCAGCCGGAAGTCGTGAAAGCCGAAGGGCGTGGGTTCGGTGACGAGCAGGATCAGGTCGCTCGGCAGCACCGCGGCGATGGCCGGACAGCTGGTGCCCGGCGGTGCGTCGATGATGATGTCTGCGGCGGCCGCATCGGCACTTTGGGCGATCTTCGCGGTGACGGCCCGCATCAGGGGGGGGCTCATGGCCTCACCGACGCGCAGGCGGCCCATAAAGAAGCCGATCCGGCCGTCGGCTGATCCCCATGAGACCTCGCCCAGCTCACGGGATCCCGGGGACAACGCGTTCTCGGGGCACACGGCGAGACAGCCGCCGCAGCCGTGGCACATTTCCGGAAACGTCAGCAAAACCGATCCCAGCACGGTGATGGCCTTGAACTGGCAGAGATCGGCGCAGGCCCGGCAGTACGTGCATTTGGATTCATCGGCCACCGGCACCTCCATGGCGGCGGTTTCCCGGCCGATGATATCCGGCTTAAGAAACAGGTGCAGGTTGGGCTCCTCCACGTCGAGATCGACGGCCGCCACCGGCCGGTCCCACACCCATGCCAGGGAAGCGGCCACCGTGGTTTTGCCGGTGCCGCCCTTGCCGCTGGCCACTGCGACGATCATCGCTGCCCTCCCGCGGCGGCGCGGTTGGGACCTCCGGCCATGGCGACCTGGCCCGCCTTGTATTTTTCGACCGCCTGGCGCACCGAAAGCTCCTCGAGGTTCTGGCCGATCTTGATGCCGGCCGCCGAGAGCGCCTGAAACGCCTTGGGGCCGACGTAGCCCGTGAGGACCACCCCGACTTCATGCCGGGTCATGAGCTCGGCCGCCTGGATGCCGGCGCCCTGGGCCATGCCCTGCGAGGCGGCGTTGTCGACGAACTCGCTCGCCATGGTGTCCGGGTCGATGATGACGAAACCCGCTGCTCTCCCGAACCGGGGATCGACCGGCCCTTCCAGGTCGGGCCCTTCGCTGCTCACCGCTATCTTTCGCATCGTTTTTCTATCTCCTTCCAGGGTTCGGCCGCGATTCATCCCGGACGCCTCCGGGGCATTGCAAACCGCTGACGGTGCAACGTCGCCCCGGCTCATCCGGCACTCTCCGCCCTCGATTCGTAGGACCAAGCCCTTGACGATGGCCTCCGTCACCGCCTTGCGGGCCTCCGCAAGGATGCGGCCGAACGTCTGACGCGAGATTTGCATGCGTTCGGCCGCTTCATCCTGACGAAGGCCTTCCAGGTCCGCCAGCCGCAGCGCTTCATAGCCGTCGAAGAGCAGATAAACCTCTTCCAATTGGCGGGCCGGAATGCCCTGCGGCTTGAAAAGCCGCACCCCGGGAGCGGAATCGACCATCCTGCACTTTTTGGGGCGTGCCATAGGATAACCATTTTAAATGAGCTAAAGCTCATTAATAAGGCCTGCGATCCATCTTGTCAAATGCTAATTTATGGTCTTTTTCTCATAAATAGCCGCTTATGCCGACTTGGGCTCGGCACCCGCCTCCCCCATACCGGCCAAACGCTGTTCGATGGCGTCCAGCCGGCGCCGGAGTTCGGCGGCTTCCGCCTCCAAGCTGGACTTGGCCAGCTCCGGCGGAGCCGGCGTGGAGACCCAACGGGCTCCGTTGCCGAATCCGCCGCGTCCGCGCCCGCGCCCGAAGAAGCAGAAGCCTCTCCGAGAACCGCGCTGGAGGCCGCGTCCGCCGCCACGCCCGAATCCCCAGCTGTAATTGCGGACATCGGTTTCCGCTTCCCGTGCGGGAGCTCCGCAAACCCCGAATCCGCCTCCGGTCCGAGGGCCCTGGCCCCATGGCCCTGTGCGATCGTATCCTGGCATGATGACACCTCCTATTGATTAGATTTTATGGGGGGATTCGGCCGCCGGCTCGGCCGGCGGCCCGGTTAGCGCCTCCATCGTGGAGGGCGCTGCCTTTTCAACGGATGCCCCCGTTCCGTCCGCTGACATTGGAATGCCCTGGCCGGTCCGCATTCGATCGCCGCCAGCACCCCTTCGGCAGCGCCGCCGTCCCGGCAAACAGGACGGCGCATCTCCGGTGAACTGGTAGTTGCCGCCCTCGATGCGGATCGCCCAACCGTTCACAAGCGCTCGCGCCACGACCGCGCGCGCTTCCGCAAGCAGGCGCGAAAAGGTGGGACGCGAGATGCCCATCATCCCCGCGGCCTGTTCGTGTTCCAACCCCTCGGCATCCGCGAGCCGCAGGGCTTCCAGCCCGTCCAGGGTCAGCGTGACCCCCCGCAGGCGGCCGAATGGCACCCCTTGGGGTGCGTAAAAATGGGCCAGCGGTTGGTGGCGAATCCAGCGATTCATTCTTGGGCGTGGCACAGATCCTCCTTATTATGCACTCTTGTTCAAAATAATAAGCTTGCGCATTTTTCATGTCAATAGTTATTTTGAACATTATTTCATAAATTTTTATTAAAAAAAATCGCTCATGCAGGCAGCATCCCGGATGCCGAAGGTTTTTCTTTTTCAGGAAGTGTGATATAAACCTCATCTTCTGGGCGATTCGCCTCTCCCCGCTTTCGACCTCAAGGCTCCGGCCGGAATCGCCGCCGTCCAGCCGGTGGAGGAGACAAGGCCATGTCCGAAACCTGGGCCATCGTCCTCATCGACGACGAAGAGGACATCCGGGAGGTCATGTCGCTCGCCCTGGCCGATGCCGGCTATGACGTCCGAACGGCCCCCGACGGCGAGGCCGGACTGCGGATGTGCGCGGCCTCCCCGCCGCAGATCGTCATCACCGATATCCGCATGCCCGGCATGGGCGGGATTGAGGTTCTGGAACGCGTCAAACATGAATTCCCCGACACCGAAGTCATCGTAGCGACCGCCTTCGGCGAGATGGAACTCGCCATCCGCGCGCTTCAGCTGGATGCCTCGGATTTCATCGCCAAGCCGATCGGCAGCGACAATCTCTTTCTGGCCCTGAACCGCGCCCGTGAGCGCTACACCTCGCGCCGGCGGCTGAAGGACTACACGCTTCTGCTCGAACGGGAAAAGGCCGAGACCAGCCAGCAGCTGCTCAAGACCATCGCCTTCCAGCGCAACCTGATCGAGAGCTCGATGGACGGAATCCTGGCGGTGGACGAACAGCAGGTCGTGGTCATCTACAACCGCAGCATGGAGCAGCTTCTGGGCATTCCGCGGGACCAGGTTTTGCACAAGATGAGGTGGTCGCGCTTTTTCCGGCCGGACGAAGCCGTGCGTTTCGAATCCGAACTGCGGGGGGAAGGCTTCGGAGGCCAGAACAGACTTTTCCTTTTTGAAACTCTTCTGAAGGCCGAGTCCGGCCGGGAGATACCGGTGCAGGTGTCGGCCGCCGCTCTAATGGACGAGGGGCGCGAAAGCGGCCTGGTGGCTTTTTTCAGGGACTTGCGCGAAGTCCGGCGGCTGGAGCGCGAGCTGGCCGACCAGGCGCGCATCCTGCACCAGGACAAGATGATGTCGCTGGGCCGGCTGGCGGCCAGCGTCGTTCACGAGATCAACAACCCACTGTCGGGCATCCTGAACTACCTCCGACTGATGTCCCGGCTCCTGCAGGAGAGCGCCTTCACGGAGGAGCGCCGCGACAAGTTCCGGCGCTACCTGGGCATCGCCGAAACCGAGACCAATCGCTGTTCGCAGATCGTTTCCAACCTGCTCAGCTTTTCGCGCCGGTCGCCGGAAGCCTTCGCGCCGGTCGACCTGACCGAGCTCGTGCGGCGCTGCATCCTTTTGAGCCAGCACAAGCTGGAGCTGAGCCGCATTCAGCTCGAGTCGCACGTCACCCCGGGCCTTCCGGCCGTGGAGGGCGATTTCAACCAGCTGCAGCAGTGCGTGATCAACTTGATTTTCAATGCCATCGACGCCATGCCCCAGGGCGGCCGGCTGACCCTGGATGCCGGGTTCGGCGATTCCCCGCAAACGCTGGCCATCCGCGTCCAGGACACGGGGCCAGGGATTCCGGCCGAACATCTGCCCAGCATCTTCGAGCCGTTCTTCACCACCAAAAGCGAGGGGCACGGCCTGGGGCTGGGCCTGTCCACGGTCTACGGGATCGTGGAACGGCATCATGGGGCCGTCACAGCCCGCAATCTCGAAGGGGGCGGAGCGCTGTTCGTGATCACGCTCCCGGCCGCCCGGTCTGCCTGAGCGGCCGGCCCGGGCTGCCAAGGATTTTCGGCATGATTCGCACGCCAGGGTTTTCGGGAAAAACCATTGCCTGCCTGGATTGGCTGGCGATCCTCGACGAGCTCAACATCGCCGCCTTCATCGTCAGCCGCAGCCGGCGCATCGAGGCGTTGAACCTGAGCGCCCAGGCCATGATCGGCCTGCGGGGCAACGACGCCGTCGGCCGCGACTGCCGGGAGGTTTTTCTCGGGGTGCCCTGTCTGGTCTCCTGCCCGTTCAAATCCTCGCCGGAATCGAAACACCCCGAGCCGGTGATTCGGCTGCCGGGCGAAAGCGACGAAGCCTACCTGGTGACGCGCATCGCCACGCCGGTGTACGACGCGGCGCGGCAGGTCGTGGGCTGCCTCACCATCCTGCAGGACCATGCGCCTATCGCCGACCTCGTCAACCGCATCCACTACGAAGAGCGCAGTCTGAAGATCATTCTCGACAATCTCGAGGTGGGCATCTTCACGGTGGACCGAGGAGGGGTCGTGACCTTTTTCAACACCGCCGCCGAGAAAATCACCGGCTTCAGCCGTCAGGAGGTGCTGGGGCGGCCGTGTGCCGCGATTTTCCGGGGGGACTCCGCCGCCGATCTGGACCTGCTCAAGGAAACGATCGCGAGCGACAGCCCCCGCAGCGGCATCGAGAGCCGGATCCTCACCCGCGAGGGTGCGGCCGTGCCCATTCGGGCCACCTACCTGCCGCTGCGCAACGAAAACGGGATCGCCGTGGGGGGCCTGGCCACCTTCAGCGACCTCAGCCTGGTGCACCAGTTGAAGCAGGCGATCGAGGACCGCTACACTTACTATGACATGGTCGGCAAATCGCCGGCCATGCAGCGGATCTTCGAAAACGTGCAGGTCGTGGCCAAAACCGATGCCACCGTCTTGATCGAAGGCCCCACCGGGACCGGCAAGGATTTTTTGGCCAAAGTCATCCATTCGGCCAGCCGGCGCAGCGCGAAGCCGCTCGTCAAGGTAAACTGCGCGGCCATCCCCGACACCCTGCTCGAATCGGAAATGTTCGGCTACGTGAAAGGAGCTTTCACCGGAGCGGTGCAGGACCGCATCGGCCGGTTCCAGGCGGCCGACGGCGGCACCATCTTCCTGGATGAAATCGGGGACCTGCCGCTGGCGCTGCAGGCCAAGCTGCTGCGGGTGATCGAAGAGAAGATTTTTTTTCGCCTGGGCACTTCGCAGACCACCAAGGTGGATGTGCGCGTCATCTCGGCCTCCAACCAGGACCTCGAGCGCCTCGTCGCCCGCAAGCGCTTCCGCGAGGACCTGTTTTACCGGCTCAACGTCTTCCGCATCGAGCTCCCCAGCCTCAAGGACCGGCCGGCGGACATCCCGCTGCTGATCGGCCATATCCTTCGCCGCCTGAGCACGTCCAAGGGCGTGGCGCCACCGGAGATCTCGGCGAACGCCATGCAGATGCTGCTGAACTACGCCTACCCCGGAAACATCCGCGAACTGGAGAACATCCTGGAGCACGCGCTGATCCTCTGCCAGGAGAGCGTCCTGCGGCGCAAGCATCTGCCCGACTACCTACGGCAGCGGCCGGCGCCGGCCGGCGCCGGCCGTGAGCGGGGCGAGATTTCGGTTTCATCCGAACGAACCCGGATTCTGGCTGCGCTGCGCCGACACAATGGAAACCGCTCCCAGGCCGCCCGCGCTCTGGGAATGGACCGCAGCACCCTGTGGCGCAAAATCAAGAAGCTGCGGGTGTTGTAAAAATGTTGCATTTCAACCTGCCGCAACACTATAACCAATTTAAATTCATATATTTTTAACCAAATACATCGTTTCATTTGTTGCAACACTCTCCCTTCCGCCGCCCCCGCGGCTGCACGCCGTTGCATATCTCAACCAACCGTATCGATAGCTAAAAGTCAAAGCTGGCAGGCTTGGTACGTTCCGTGCTCAGGCATTGACGGCGAACACCGGCAGGACCTCTGGAGGGACATGAAAAAACCAATCAAGGTTCTGATCGTCGACGACGACCCCGACATGCAGTTTTTTCTCTGCAACCTCCTGGGCGGCTGCGGCTACGCCACCATCCCGGCCGCGGATCGGCGCGACGGCCTGCGCAAGGCCAAACGGGAGAAGCCGGCCCTGATCATCCTGGATGTGATGATGCCCAACAAGGACGGGCTGCAACTCTATCGCGACCTCAAGGAAGATCGGCGTCTCAACAGCATTCCGGTGATCATGGTCTCGAGCATCGGCCGCAAAACGTTCCTGCAGTACCAAAGATCCTACTGCACCCTGCCGGAGGCCGACTCGATCACTCCGGTGGCGTACTTGAAAAAACCCTTGAACGCGGATGAGCTGATCGGCTGGGTCCACAGCCTGACGGCGGCCGCGCCGGCAGTTTGACCGTCCATTTGCATAGGTGACGCCCATGGCCATTCGTATCGGTTTTTACATCTGTCACTGCGGAATCAACATCGCCTACCGGGTCCGGGTGGAGGAGGTGGCGGCCTTCGCCCGGCAGCTGCCGAATGTCGTCGTCGCGCGCGACTACAAGTTCATGTGCTCGGACCCCGGCCAGGAGATGATCGAAAACGACATCAAGACCCAGGGCTTGAACCGCGTGGTGGTGGCCTCCTGCTCGCCGCGGCTGCACGAGAAGACCTTCCAGGCCGCCTGCCGGCGGGCCGGCGTCAATCCGTATTTTTTCCAGATGGCCTCGGTGCGGGAGCAGGTCTCCTGGGTCACGGCCGACGAGGACGACGCGACCCGCAAAGCCAAGACCCTGGCGGCAGCCGCGATCCAGCGCGTCAACCGCCACCATGCGCTCGAAACCCGCGAGGTGAAGGTGCATCCCGATGTGATGGTCGTCGGCGGCGGCATCGCCGGCATGCAGGCCGCGCTCGACATCGCCAACGGCGGCCACAAGGTCTACCTGGTCGAGAAGCAGACGACCATCGGCGGCCACATGCTGCAATTCGACAAGACCTTCCCCACCCTGGACTGTGCGGCCTGCATCGGGACCCCCAAAATGGTGGAGGTGGCCCAGAACCCGAACATTGCGCTCTACTCCTACAGCGAGGTCAAGGAGGTGAGCGGGTTCATCGGCAACTACACCGTCACCGTGCAGCGCAAACCCCGCTACGTGAAAGAGGGGGTCTGCACCGGCTGCGGCGAGTGCGCCAAGGTGTGCCCGGTGTCGATCCCCAGCGACTGGGACGTCGGCATCGGCACCCGCCAGGCCATCGGCCGCGCGTTCCCGCAGGCCATTCCGATCACTTTCAATATCGAGAAGAAAGACCGCGCCCCCTGCATCGCCGCCTGCCCGGCCGGAATCAACGTGCAGGGGTACGTGCAGCTCGTCGGCCAGGGCAAATACCGGGAAGCCGTGCGCCTGATCATGGAGCGGCTGCCGCTGCCGGGCGTGCTGGGCCGGGTCTGCCCGCATCCCTGCGAAAGCCGCTGCCGGCGGGCCGAGGTGGACTCGGCGGTCGCCATCCGCAATCTGAAGCGGTTCGCCGCCGACCACGTCGACCTGGAGAGCCTGCCCTTGCCGGTGATCGCCGAGCGGCCGCAGCGCGTGGCCGTGGTGGGTTCCGGTCCGGCCGGACTCACGGTGGCTTACTATTTGCGCGTGCGGGGCTACGCGGTGAGGATCTACGAGGCCCTGGACCGGTTGGGCGGCATGTTGCGGGTGGGCATTCCGGACTACCGCCTGCCGCCGGAGGTCCTCGATCGCGAGATCGCCTATCTCCTCAAGACCGGCATCGAGGTTCGAACCGGGCAACGGCTGGGCAGCGACTTCACGCTGGAGAGCCTAAAGGAAGAAGGCTTCGGCGCGGTCCTCCTGGCGATCGGCGCGCACCTGGGTTTGGCCGCGGGCATTCCCGGCGAGAATGAGAGCCAGGGCGTCCGGAACGCCGTGGACTGGCTGCGCCAGGTCAACCTGGGCGACCGCACTTGCCCCGGCCGGAGGGCGGTTGTGATCGGCGGCGGCAACGTGGCGGTGGACGCCGCGCGCGTGGCGCGGCGGCTGGGAAGCGAATCCGTCACCATCGTGTACCGCCGGACGCGCCAGGAGATGCCGGCCTACCCCGAGGAAATCGAGGATGCGCTCGCCGAGGGCATCGACATCCGTTTTCTCACGGTGCCAACCCGAGTGATGGTGCGCGACGGTGCGGTAACGGGCATCGAGTGCATCCGCACCGAGCTGGGACCGCCGGATGAAAGCGGGCGCCGGCGGCCGGTGCCGGTGGCCGGCTCCGAGTTCGTGATCGACTGCGACGCCGTCATTCCGGCCATTGGGCAGAGGATCGATTTGAGAGGGGCCGGCGGACCCGAAGGGCTTAAAACGAGCCCGCGCGGCAGCCTGGCGGTCAACCCGCGCACCCTGCAGACCTCCCTGCCATACGTGTTCGCCGCAGGGGATGCGGTCAGCGGCCCGGCCACGGTGATCGAAGCCGTCGCCGCCGGACACCGGGCGGTCGAGGCCATCGATTGGTTTCTGCAGGCGCAGGAGCTGTCCACCCTTGAGGCGGAGGCGGGCGGCCGGGCGGCGCCAGAGGCCGACTGGGCCGATATCCCAACGGACATCGGCCGGCAGGAGCGGGTGCGCTGCGGGCATCTGGGCGCATCCGTGCGGGTGTCCGGATTCGAGGAGGTGGACCTCAATTTCGGGGAGGCGGACGCCCGGCGGGAGGCGGCGCGCTGCCTCAACTGCGGCATCTGCTGCGAGTGCATGGAGTGCGTGCGGGCCTGCGAGGCCAAGGCCATCGATCACACCATGCCAGCCGAGGAACTCGAGGTGAAGGTCGGCAGCATCATCCTGGCGACCGGCTACGACCTGATGGATCCCAGCCCCATGCGGCAGTTCGGCTACGGGCTCTACCCGAACGTGTTCACGAGCCTCGAGTTCGAGCGGCTCTCCAACGCCACCGGCCCGACCGGCGGACGGATCCTGATCCGCGATGAGAGCGGCCGGTTCACGCGCACTCCGCAAAGCGTCGCCATCCTGCACTGTGTCGGCAGCCGGGACGTGAACTACCACGAGTACTGCTCGCGGGTGTGCTGCATGTACGCGCTGAAATACACCCATCTCATCAAGGAAAAGGTCGGCCACGCCACGCGGGTCTATGATTTCTACATCGATCAGCGCTGCTACGGCAAAGGCTACGAGGAATTCTACCGCCGCTGCCAGGAGGAAGGCACCGTCTTCATCCGCGGCAAGGTGGCCGAAATCACCGACCAAGCCGCCACGGCCGCGGAGCAGGGCAAGCTCATCGCCATCGCGGAAGACACCCTCTCCGCCACCCGCCTGCGGGTGCCGGTGGACATGGTGGTGCTCTGCGCGGCGATGGAGTCGCGCCGGGATGCGGCCGCCGTCGGACGCATTTTCGGCGTCAATCAGGGCGCGGACGGGTTCTTCCTGGAGGAGCACCCCAAGCTAGGCCCGCTCAACACGGCCACCGACGGGGTTTTCCTGGCCGGAACCTGCCAGAGCCCCAAGGACATTCCCGACACGGTGGCCCAGGCCTCGGGAGCCGCGGTCAAATCGCTGTCTCTCGCCAGCCGCGGCAAGGTCGTGATCCCCTCGGCCATCTCCTGGATCGACCCGGACATCTGCTCCGGCTGCCAGACCTGCATCGGGCTCTGTCCCTATTCGGCCATCGAATTCGACGCGCGGCGCTGGGTTTCGGTGGTCAACGAGGCCCTCTGCAAAGGCTGCGGCAGCTGCGCCGGCGGGTGTCCGAGCGGCGCCGCCCAGGTGCGGCATTTCAAAAAAGAGCAGCTCTTCGCCGAGTGCGACGGCATCATGAACGCCCTCAAGGCGGTCGGAATCTGAGAGGAGGAGGCATGCAGGACTTCGAACCCACCATCATCGCCTTTGTGTGCAACTGGTGCACCTACACGGCGGCCGACCTGGCCGGGACGTCGCGGCTCTCCTATCCCAAGAACGTGCGCCTGATCCGGGTCATGTGCACCGGCATGGTGGACCCCCAGTACGTGATCAAGGCGCTGCTGCAGGGGGCCGACGGGGTCCTGGTGAGCGGGTGCCACCCGGGCGACTGCCACTACATCAACGGGAACTTCAAGGCCCGCCGGCGGATCAAGCTGCTGAAGGAGATCCTGCCGCGGTTCGGCTTCGAGCCGGAGCGCCTGCGGCTGACCTGGATCGGGGCCAGCGACGGAATCCAGTTCGCCGAAATCATGCGCGAACTGGTCGCCCAGGTGAAGGCGCTGGGGCCCAGCCGCGCGCAACTGGCGATGGCCGTGGGTTGAGCGCCGCGCCGGCGGGAGGCGTAGAAGCCGGTGTCAGGCGGGGATCGTCATCGGCTTTTCTCCGGCCGGAATCCAAAGATCAAGGGTTGCATCGTCAGTGAGACATTCACAGGGAGAGCATATGGCCAGTACATACCGTCTTGAAATGAAAAACGGCGACAGGGTAGCGGCGATTCGCGGCTTTTTGCAGCAATTGCTCGCGAAAGAAGCGGTGCGCGCGGTGCTGGTCGCCCAGCACCTCCCGGGCAAATCCATGGTCATGCCGACCTTGGTTACCGAGCCCGAGCGGCTGGATGGGGCGGATCCGCTCGCACCCTGTTTCCCGATCAATGCCGCGCGCATCGCCTCCCGCCTCGCACGCAAACCCATGGGGGCGCGGTGGGCCGCGGTGCTGCGGTCCTGTGAAATCCGGGCGTTTCTCGAACTGGTGAAACTCAAGCAGGCGCGAACGGAGGAGGTGGTCCTCATCAGCTTCGACTGCCTGGGGGCGTTTCAAAACAAGGACTTTCTGCGCTTCGCCGGCGCCGAGCCGGCCGCGGCGACGGCGGATTTTCTCAGGCGGGCGCTTGCCGGCGAGCCGTTCGATCCGGATCTGGCGCCCGCCTGCCGGGCCTGCGAATTCCCGGTGCCGCCGCACAGCGACAACCATATCGGTCTGCTGGGGGCGGATGAAAACGGCCCCTTGTTGGTGGAGGAGCGCTCGCCGGCCGGTCGGGAGCTGCTTGCCGCCGCGGGGCTGGCCAGCTTCGAGGCGCCCACCCACTGGAAGTCGGCCGTCAATGCCCTGGCCGCCCAGCGCGCCGCCTACCGGGACGAGATGTTCAGCCGCACGGAGCCGGCCATCAACGGCGTCGACGCAGCCGGGGCGTACTTCGGAAACTGCATCAACTGCTACAACTGCCGCGTGGCCTGCCCGGTGTGCTACTGCAAAGAATGCGTTTTCGTGACCGACGTCTTCAATCACGAACCGTCGCAGTATCTGCAGTGGGCCGGCCGCCAGGGGGTGCTCAAGATGCCCACCGACACCCTCTTTTACCATCTCACCCGCCTGGCGCACATGAGCACGGCCTGCGTCGGCTGCGGGCAGTGCTCGAATGCCTGCCCCAACGAGATTCCGGTGATGGAAGTGTTCCGAACCGTCTCCCGCTACACGCAGCAGGCGTTCGGATACGAGGCCGGCCGGAGCCTGGAGGAGGCGCCGCCGCTGTCGGTGTTCAAGGAG
>Ga0114938_1001832_pt1 | contig 14050 bp, 7 predicted proteins | sample AshMeaBigSpring_FD_88675 | JGI IMG/M metagenome (GOLD analysis project Ga0114938, IMG submission 88675) | Groundwater microbial communities from Big Spring, Nevada to study Microbial Dark Matter (Phase II) - Ash Meadows Big Spring | ecosystem: Environmental > Aquatic > Deep subsurface >...
ACCCCGAACTTGATGACGTGGACCAGCGTTCCAATCATCCAGTCCGGATGCGGCGGGCAGCCGGGTATGCGGATGAAGGGCTTGCTGATTCCGTTGTCCTGAAGAAACGTGATGGCATCGACAGCTCCCGTGGGATTGGGTCCGGCGGCCGGGATTCCGCCGAAGGACGCGCAGGCACCCACGGCCACCACAGCGACCGCCGGGCCGGCGCAACGCAGGAGATGGTCTTTGAATGGTTCGCCGCCGAAGGTGCATGCGGTTGGAATCGTGACGGGCACCGCGCCCTCGACCACGAGGATGTAACCACCGCGCTCGATGGTGGTGTTGACCACGTCCTGGGCGAGCTGGCCGGTGGCGGTGCTGATGGTTTGGTGGAACTGCAGCGAGATGTGCTTGGTTAGCAATGAAAGCGGAAGCAACGGATAGCTGTTGAGCAGGCTGACCGAGCATCCGGAGCAGTTTCCACCTTCCAGCCACAGCACGGGGGTGCGGCCGGTGGCGAGGGATTCGACACCGCTTGCCACGCTGGGCACCATGCCTTGACCGAATCCCCAGAGGGCTGCCAGGCGTGTGCCGATGCGGAGAAACTCGCGGCGGTCCATGCCTTCGCTCGAAGTGGCGGGTTCTGGGTCGAGGTTGAGCATGGGTTTCGTAAAATGGTAGATCAGTGCACGGCGCAGGAAAGGCAGGGGTCGAACGAGCGGACCACGCGCACGGCTTCGATGGGCGAGGTGTCGCTGGCGATCGGTGTTCCGACCAACGATTGCTCCATCGCGCCGGGTTGGCCGGTTTCGTCGCGGGGTGAGGCGTTCCAAGTGGTGGGCACGACGCATTGATAGCGTGACACCAGTCCGCCGGTGAGCTGCATCCAGTGGCCGAGCGCGCCACGCGCGGCTTCGGTTAGACCCATGCCGGCGGCGGATGAGGGAATGGTGAAGGTGGCGAATGCCGTGGCTCCCGGGACCAGCGCGTTCACCCATTCCTCGCAGCGGTCGGCGATGATCTTGCACTCCAGCGCCCGCGTGGCGTGCCTGCCCATGACCGAGTTCAAGTCCGCCACGGTGCGGCCGGTTTGCGCGAGCAACCACGGGACGAGCGTGTTGATGGCGGCGTTGGTGCCGCGCAAGTAGGACACCAGCACGCGGGCCAGCGGGCCGACCTGCATGACGTTGGTGCCGTAGCGCGGAGCCTTCAGCCACGAATAGGCGTCGGGTTTCGTGGTGTCGGGCGTGGTTTCTCCCTGATAGGGATGCATGCCGGAAGCGGAGGAAAACCAGGACCTTCCGAGGTATTCGCGGATCTGGCTTTGGTCGAGGTTGGAGAGCGTGCCGTTCAACATGACGCCGGACGGGAACAACTTCGATGTGCCGTCGCCGTTCTCATTGAAGACGCCATAGCTAAGGTAATTGGCGGGGCCGCGGCCGTAGGTGAAATATTGGGGGAAGCCGCCTGCGACGGCGATCACGTCGGGCACGTAGGCGGTATCGATGAAGTCGCGGATTTTCCGGATCAGCACCAAGGCATCCTGGATCTGCCGGGCGGTCAGGCGCGGCGTGGCACCGCCCGGGACCAGCGAGGCCACGTGCGGCAGCTTGCCCGCGAACATGGCGCAGAATTTTGAGGCTTCCGAGCGGATCTCCAGGGCGCGCAGGTAGTTGCGGATGGCTCCGAGGTTCAGGTCGAGATCCGCAAGGTAATCGCCATCGAAGCGGGGAAGAAAAGGAGCGGCCGGGTAATAGTTGCTCGAGCTGATTTCCGACTGCACCCAGGCTTTCAGATAGTTCAGCGCCGCGTCACGCCCCTGGTATTGCAGCGCGGCGGTGATGTCGATGAAGTCGATGGCCGAGAGCGTGTAGAAGTGGACGATGTGGGACTGGATGAAGTTGGCGGCCTGGGCGAGATTTCTAACAAGCAGGCCCTGGATGGGCGGCGTGACTCCGTAAGCCTGATCCTGGGCCAGCACCGAGGAAATCGCGTGTTCCACCGGGCAGACACCGCAGATCCGTTGCGTGATTTGTTGGGCGTCGAGCGGGTGGCGCCCCTTGAGAATGGATTCGAATCCGCGGAACGATTCGCCCGCGGCGTAGGCCGCTGTGACCACGCCGTTGGTGGTCTCCACCTTCACGGATAGATGGCCTTCGATCCGGGTAATCGGGTCGATGGTGATGGTTTGCGGCATAAGGTTAAGACTGGCGGGTTAGGGAGTGATTTGGATCCGATAGAAGCGTTTCTGCGCGCCGGCGGCTCCACCGGGATCGGTGAATTGAAGGACAGCACCCGATCCGGCCTGGGGCGGGCCGAGATTTTCCCAGGGGCCGGACAGGGACTCCGCCCGCTGCATCTGGTAATTGTGGCCGGGCACGGAGGCAACCGAGAGAATGAAACTGGAATCGACAATGGCCGAGGCGCTGATGCGCACGCTGCGTGAATCGAGCACGGTTCCGTTGTTCTGGAAATTGGGCGGCAGCGTCTGCGGGCCGTTGATGATGTCCAGCACGCCGTTGTTGATGAACATGCCGGTGCTGGAGATGCTGCCGTTGGTGAGACGCACGGTGCCGCTGTTGGTAATGCTGCCGTTGACCATGATCGGACTCGCGCCGTCCGCCGCTACGGTGCCGTTGTTGACGAGGTTGCCTTGCAGTGAGCCGTATCCCGCCAGTGTTCCGCCGGCGTCCACCACCAGGCTGCCGGCGGTGATGCTGCCGTTGCTCAGTCGCAATGTGCCGCCGCTGGCCGCGCGCACGGTGGCGGTGCCGCCGCTGTTGATCGTTCCTGTTAGCGTGAGTGTTCCGCCCGAGACGGTGGTGTTCCCGGTGTGGGTATGCGTTCCGCCCAGCACCCATTGGCCGGTGCCTGTCTTGGCCAGGCTGGTGGCTCCGCCGTAGTCGGACAGGGCTGTCAGGAAGGTGTTGTCCCCCGGATTCGTGCCGGTCAGGGTTAAGGTCCTCGGTCCACTGTTTTCCCACAGGTTCAGTGACGATGCTGCGGTGAAACTCAAGGTGGCGGTGGGGAGCGTGCCGGAGGCGTCCAGCTTGCCGCCGGCGGTGCCCATACGGATGAAGCGGTTGGTGCTTTGCGGTGTGCTGCCCGAATATTGGAGGGTGCCACCGCGGAACAGCAGGCCGATGCTGTCAACCGTTTCGCCGGTTGCGGCGCGGTTGCCGAGGCTGCTGTTGGATCCGTAATTCGCAACTGATCCGACATTCAGGATGCCATCCGCGAAGGTTGTCACGCCTGTGTAAGTGCTGGTCTTCGAGCTCAGGAAAACCGTGCCGCCACCCGCTTTGATCAGACTGCCGGTTCCTGAGATCACGTTTGCCGCGTTGTAGGCCGCATCGCTGCGGTTGAAGATGAGTGCGGCGTTGTTGGCCACCGCCGCGCTGCCCAGCGTGCCTCCTGCCGCGCCCGATCCGACTTGCAGGGTGCCTTCGGAAATCGTGGTGCTTCCTGAATAGGAGTTGGTCCCGGTCAGTGTGACGGTTCCCGGCCCGGTCTTGATCAAGCTGCCGGTGCCGGAAATGGCGTTCGGAGCGATGTAACCAGCGTCGCTCCGGTTGAAAACGAGGCTGGCATTGTTGACCACCGCGCCACCGCCCAGCGTTCCCGTGCTACCGCCCGCACCGGCCTGTAGTGTACCGGTGGAAATGGTGGTGGTGCCCGAGTAGGAATTGGTCCCGGTCAGGGTGATCGTGCCGGCGCCGCTCTTGGTGACGGCTCCGGTTCCGGAGATCGCGTTCGGAACGACGTAGGACATGTAGCCGGAATCACTGCGGTTGAAAACCAGGCTGGCGTTGTTGACCACCGGTCCGGACCCCAGATTGCCGGTGCTGCCGCCCGCGCCGACCTGCAGGACGCCCGCGGAAATCGTGGTGGTTCCGGTGTGGGTGTTGTTTCCGGTGACGGTCATCATCCCGGCCCCGGTTTTGGTCAGGGCGATGGCCTGCTTGCCCGCCACCGTGGCATTTCCGCCGGCCAGGGTGCCAGCAAACGTGAAGGATGCCCCGGCATTGCCCACTGTCAGCGTGTCGGTTCCGGCGTTGCCCCATTCCTCGTCGATGGTGCCCTGCCCGGTCAGGGAGTTCAGGGTTTGGCTTGATCCGTCGAGCAGCCAAACCGCATTGGCCGCGATGCTCAGGTTGGCGTTGGTCGCGAAAAGCTTCCTGCCGGACATTTTCACCGTGCCTTCATTGATGGCCACGGCACCCGTGAAGGTTTGATTGTTATTGATGATGAGCCGTCCGGCTCCAGTCTTGGTTAGGCCGCCGCTGCCACCGATCACGCTGTTGATCTGGATGTTTCCGTTCCCTCCAAGCGTGAGTGGTCCGCCGGCGGTGATGTTGCCGGTGCCCACGCTGAGCGTCTGCCCGCTGGTGGCCGCATCAAGCTGACCGCCGCCGCTCCCGATGGTGAGTCCGCGTGTGAAGGTCGCCGAATTCCCGGTGTAAACCAAGGTGCCTTTGCCCAGTGTGCCGCCCAATGTCACGGCGCTGGTGGCGTTGCCGAGGCTGCTCGCCCCGCCGGTTACTGCCAGGCTGTTGACCTTGATGGTGCCGCCTTGGATGGTGGTCGCGCCGGTGAATGTGTGATTGGCAGCCAACTTCAGGGTTCCGCTGCCGGATTTGGTCAGGGTCATCGTTCCTCCCAGGGACCCGGAGCCACCGAGCGTGTAGTCCAGGCTGCTGTTGACGGCCAACGACGACGGTGTAAGTGCTGAAGTGAGATTGATCGTCGGAGAGGTCGAACCTGTGTCGTCCAAAGTCACTGACGCGCCGTTGCTGTAGGCGGTGGCCGAGATTCCCTGAAGGAGCCAGTTTCCGGAAGTCGTGGTGTCCCAATTGTTGGAAGTTCCATCGCCGCGCCAGAGCAGGTAGTTGGCGGCGGAAACCGATACCGTTCCGAGGTTGGAATCCACGGAATTGCTGGAGTCCCGCGCGGCGAACGTGAAGGAATCCGGTCCACTGTAACCCTTGGCGGGATAGTAAACGGCGACGTTGCCGTTCAATGCAACCGTGCCGTGCGCCGGTTGTTTGACAATTCGGACGGTCGCGGTCGTGGGAGTGGAGATGAAGTTCAGAATGAACGGAATGCTGGCCTGTGTGACGGCGGCGGGAGAGCTGGTGACGACCGGCGAGGCTGGTGGTGCGCCCTCGCCTCCGGTTCCATTGTGGCAGCTCCAGCAACCGATCCGGTAGCCACGCCAGAAGCTCAGAGTTCCATCGATTTCCTTCCGCTTCATGCTGCGGGTGCCCTGCATTTCCGAGAGCACCGTGCCGCGCCAATCGCTGCCATGGCAATTCGTGCAACCCGTGCGGCGGGAGCTCGATTTGTGAGTGCTGGAGCCCCAGGTGGTCGTCATCGGGTGCAATCCGTGCGGGCCGCCGGCATATTGGGCTGCCGTCGATGTGGGTGGAGTCACCGCATGGCAGGCCGAGCATTCCGAAAGCACGCCCTCGTGGCCTTGCAGGGCGATGGACTGGACGTTGTCGTTGGTCCCGGCGGGAAATTCGGCGTGGGTCGAGCCGTGGCAGGCCTGGCATTTCATCCCGCCGTGGCCGCTCGATGTGCGATACAGCGACTTGCCGACCACCGGGCTGTTCGGATTGGTGGCGAAGGTCTGGTTCACGGCCACGCGCGGTTGGCCTGACGTTTCGTAAACCGAAGTGTAGCGGATTTGGCCGTTGTTGTTGATGGCCGTGCCGGTGTGGCATTGCTGGCAATTCGGCTCGTCGAGCCAGCCGGTGCGGTTGGGTGCGCCCACCTGCATCATGGAGCCGTGGCAGCTCTGGCACTGCATCTTCATGCTTCCGTCCGCCGCCACTGCGGAACCCATGGCGCCGCGCAGGCAGTTGGTTTCCGATCCGGGGTGGCATTGGTAACAGGAATTGCGGTTTTTCTCCGAGCCCAGGGTGAGTCCGTTATCGGGATCTATCACGCGTGCGTGCGTGCTGTGCAAGGCTTGGGTGAGCGGCGAGACGCCCGTGTAACCACTTCCCGGCAAGGCTCCGGACGAATGGCAGGCGGCACAAAGGATCGGTTTGGCATCCACGGTCACCGTTTTGAACAAGCCATCCTCGCGGTAGGATTTGGCCGCCAGCGATTGCTGATAGAGGCTGGTACGGAGCAGGACATCATCGTGCTTTTTGAGAATATTGAGGCGGTAGTCGCGCTCGGCGTTCGGGTCGTTCACCCAGCCGCCGTAGGGCCGGGCGTCGTTGAGTTTGGAGTTTGAGCCGTGGCAGGCCCGGCAATCCATTTCATCGGAAACCGGAACCACCACATCCGCCTGTGCCCGCAGGACGTTGGCTGCGTCGTACGCCTTGAGGCGCATCATCGGATAGAAATTCTTTTTGCCGGCATCATCCTTGGGCACGATCGGAATGCCGTCGGCGGTGAAGCAATCGTTGGAGGCGTCCCAGGAAAACGGCTGGGGTGTGTTCGCCGCGCCGGGCATCGACGCGCCGGTCAGGCCCGTGTCCACCGGCAGGGCAGCGCCGTATAGTGCCTCCGCATGGGTCCAGAAATTGGTTTTCCCGCTCGATGTCCGGTTGATCGAACCGCTCGGGTCCGCCACCGCTTCGTAAGTCACGCGGATGCCATCCGCTCCGGTCATCAGGGTCGTGACCATGTCGGCGCTGGTGGTTCCGACCGAATGGATGACCTGAGCGTGCAGCGTGTTGTAGGGTGGCAGGATGGAGAAGACCGAGTAATCGGCATCCATGCAATGCATGCCGAGGTTGTTCCAACCGGTGACCACCCATTTTTCAGCGGCATGTCCGGCCGTGGCCATGAGGATGGCGCTTAGCGCGATCACGCGACGATTCCGGCCGGTGGAGCCGTTCATCGAGTGGGGTCTCATGCCTTTGTTGCTTCCGGGAAGCGGTTGGAAAATCTCAGATTTCGATCTAGTTCGAAGCATGGCTCGTATCACCAGGGACGCTGCCTGTGTCAATCCCGCCCTTTGAAAAAACAGAATACGCGGAGCCTATGGCAATCCACGCCCGCCATACCGAGGAGTTCTTGCGGCGGCGGCGTTTGCTGACCATCCCGTTACAGCAAAGCTCTTGAAGCAACGCTGGCGAAGGCTCAGCATGCTTCCATACTATGAACAAAATCCTCATTTGGGACATTCCCACCCGCATGTTTCACTGGGCCTTCGCCGCAGCGGTCACCGCGGCATTGGGCATCGGATTTCTTGTCGATGACGACGATCCGCTGTTCCGCCTGCACATGTTGTTCGGGATTGTCGCTGTGTTTCTGCTCGCGCTGCGACTTCTACTGGGATTCTTCGGTTCGCGCTACGCGAGGTTTTCGAGCTATCCGCTGCGTCCGCGGGAAATCGCCGCTTACCTCGTGGCAGCCGTCGTTTCGAAGACGAAACGTTATGCCGGCAACAACCCGGGCTCCGCGTTGGCAGCGGTGCTGATGTTCCTGTTGGTGCCGTTTCTCTTCGTAACGGGCGGCGGATTCGGCGGCGAGGTGGAGGAAACCCACGAGACCCTGGCCTGGGCATTGCTCGCCGTGGTGGGGCTGCATCTGGCGGGCATTGCCTGGCACACGATACGTCACCACGAAAACATCAGCCTCGCGATGGTCACCGGCAGAAAATCCGGCAATCCGGAAGACGCGATTTCATCAGGCCATCCAGGCATCGGCCTCGGGTTCATGGTATTGGCAAGCGCCTGGACCATTTCGCTGTTCGCCAATCATGACCCGCGCGCGGCGAAGGTAAAACTACCGCTCATCGGCACCTCAGTGAGTCTGGGCGAAAACGAGTCCGAAGAACACGAACACTCTCATCGTAGCGAACGCAAAAAGAAGCATCACGATCATGATGATGACGACTGATGGCGGTTCTCCTTTCCCGGAACACACTCAACTAAAACCCAATCCGTCCGATTCATGAACACCACCCCGATTCCGCGATCCCGCATCGCCATCCTCGCCGCCATGCTGCTCGCACCGCTGTCGGCATTTGGACAAGGCGGTCTCACCCTCGCCAATCCACATTGGAACATCACGCTCACCGACTTCGGATACTCGGATTTCCTGCTGGATAACACGCCCGGCTTCGAGGGCCGCGAATATCTTTCGGGCGAATGGGGCGCGGCCGTTGGTTATGAGGTCAGTGGCGGCGCGAACGTGACCGCGCAGTGGCTGGAACCGCAATTCGCTTACCCAAACTGGACGACAAACTCGAAGTTCACTGTCACCGATCCGCTCACGCAGACGGGGTGGAACGCGGACAATCTGCCGATCGCGCAATCGGTCATCAACAACGGCGTTCTCGAAATCACGCAGCGCTTCGAGATGCTCGATACGGTCACCGGCACGCCGATGGGCACCAAGCCGGCCTCTGCGGGAGGTGCCGGCACGTTCCACGACAGCAATCGTTACGTGATGAAGCACACCTACACGGTGAAAAACATCACGGCGGCGGCGGTCTCGAATGTGCAACTCTTCCAATTCCTGCACGGGTTGAACTCACAGCGCGGCGTTTACGACAACCGCCTCTACACCGGGCCGCTCGGAAACTTCCGCTACGATACGACGCTCGCCGGTGTGGATGCGTGGGCCGCCGGTGCCGGCGCGGGACTGGAGGATTTCATCAGCTTTCACGCGACTTCCGAACCCACGGCGCATGAGATCGGCTATTACGGCATCGAGGGCAATGGCGTGGATGATCACAGCATGGGCAAGCCCTCGACGGGCGTGCATCTTTCCATCGAGGCGGACACGCTGCAAGGCACGGACCACTTCGCCCCGCCAACGCGCTGGGTGGGCGGCGCACAGCGTTGGACGCTCGGCAATCTCGCGCCGGGCCAGTCGGCGAGCTTCGATGTGCTGCTAAGCATTCTCACCGGCACGAAGGTGGCGGCGGGGGCGAGCAGCACGGGGAGTTGCGACGGCGGATCAAGCGTGCCGGGTGGTATCGACTACGAGTTTGAAAACGTGGAAACGGAAGGGACTTGCTTCTCGGATTTCGCCCGCGCCGATCAGGGTGAACTGGCAACCCGCATCGCGCAGGGCGATTTTCCCGCGTTCACATTCCAGACGCCGAGCCAACCGGCGCAGCTGTGGAAGGTGGAATTCAGCGGCACTTACACGGGGGCGGTCAATACGAGCTTCGGCTATGACGTTTCGCTGCTGCCGCCCGGTTTCGATGCGGCCGGGCTGGCGATCTATCATTCTACCGGCGGCCCATGGGTGAAGTTGCCTGGCACGGTGAATATGGCGACGCATTCCATCACGGTAAGCACGACCACCCTCGGCATCTTCGCGCTCGGCGTGGATGCACTCACTACTTTCAACATCGCCGCAGGCACGGCTCCGGCGAATAGCGGCTTCATCACCGGCGCGGGCAGTTACGCACAAGGAGCGAGCGTTTCTCTCGCGGCGGCACCGAATGCCGGCTACCTTTTCACGAACTGGACGGAGGGCGCGACAGTAGTCAGCACCTCTCCGACCTTCACCTTCCTCGCGCAGTCGGATCGCACCTTCGTGGCAAACTTCGCGGTCGCTGGCGCCGGAAAAATCATCATCAGCACCGGCTCGACGCCCACCGCCGGCGGCTCCACCAGCGGCGGCGGCGAGTATGCGCTCGATGCGTCCGCCACGGTCAGCGCGACGGCGAATTACGGCTACAAATTCTCAAAGTGGCTCGTAAATGGCGCGAGTGTCAGTACCTCGGCCAGTTACACCTTCACCGTCAGTGAAAACCAAACGCTCGTGGCGAAGTTCAAGCCGGTCTATTTCGTAACCGCTACCGCGGAGCCGCTGGCGGGTGGCAATCCCGAAGCCGACCCGGTCTATGAAGTGGGCGAACTGGCGAAGCTAAAGTCGAAACCCGAGTTCGGCTGGTCGCTGGTCAGTTGGACGGAGAACGGCGTGGTCGTCAGCACCGATGAAGACTTCAGCTTCAACGTGAACGGCAACCGCGACCTCGTGGCGAACTACGCGCCCGGCGATCGTATCGACCTCGTCGCCGATCCGAAGACCGCCGGCGACGTGAGTGGCGCGGGCGTTTTTGAAAATGGCACCGAAGTCACCGTTTCCGCCGAGGCCCGGCCCGGCTACATCTTCCTCGACTGGACGGAAGGCAGCAACAGTGTGAACAACTCCGCGAGCTACTCCTTCACGGCTGGCGGCGTGCCGCGCAGCCTCACCGCCCGCTTCGCGGCGTTGCCCAAGATCGTCACCGCGCCCGCTCCCACACCGGGCCAACTCGTCTTCACCTGGCCGGAAACGACGAACTGGGTGCTCACAGAAAGCTCCGATCTCGCAACCTGGGAGAACTCAACCCGCCCCGTCACCACCACCGGCGGACAAAACTCCGTCACTGTCAGCACCAGCGAAGGGCGAGTCTTCTTCCGCCTTTCGTATCGATGAGACCCGCTGCAATCAGCAGATCCTCGGCAATTGCGCGCCCGCCGGCAAATCCAGGGCGCGCAGCACGCCGAGGGTTGTTTCCAGTTCGACAGAGCCACGGGCTTCTTCCGAGACGACGTTGCCGATCATCACGGCCTCCGCGGTAGTCGGATCGGCGCGCAGCACGGCCAGTGCCCCTTCCGCCTCCGCCGCGGGAACGAAGGCGATGAAGCGCCCCTCGCAGGCCATTTGCAGCGGATCAAGGCCTAACAATTCACACGCAGCGGCCACACCGGGCGATACCGGTATGGCTGACTCCTTCACCCGCAGGCGAACTCCACCATCACGGGCGATTTCCGTTAGAGCGGCGGTCATGCCACCCCGGGTGCAGTCGCGCAGGCAATGCACATCCACGCCGGCATCCAGTAGTGCCAGAACCGGCCGATGCAGCGACTGGCAATCACTCAAAGGAGCGGGCTCGAATTCAAGGCCCTCCCTCACCGAAAGCACCGCCGCGCCGTGCTTGCCGAGGTCGCCACTCAGCAGGATGGCGTCACCCGGTTTCACCGAACGCGGCCGCACCGGAGCCGCGGCTCTCACCAAGCCGATTCCCGCGGTCGTGACATAGAGGCCATCGGCCTTGCCACGCTCCACCACCTTCGTGTCGCCGGTGACAATGCTCACCCCGGCTTCATCCGCTGCTGATCGCATGTCTTGCAGAATCTGTCGCAGCGCAGCCAGAGACAAACCTTCCTCAAGCACGAATGCCGCGGACAACCAGCGCGGCTCCGCGCCGCACATCGCGAGGTCATTGACCGTGCCGCATACGGCCAGATGCCCGATGCTGCCGCCCGGGAAAAACAACGGACTGACGACATGCGCGTCGGTTGAGAATGCCAGCCTCGCGCCCCGCGGATCGAGCACCGCGCCGTCGTGCCGTTCGTGCGCGTCCGCGTCACCCAGGATCGGCAGGAAGATTTTCTCGATCAGCTCCCAAGCCAGTTTTCCGCCGCCGCCGTGAGCCATCGTCACGCAGTCACCGTCGCCATAGGGAAGTGGGCATTGCAGGGCCATGGGCCTGTTTATCCGATGACGGGATACCGGTGGCAAGCGCTCATCGTTTCCGGGCCGCTGGTGTGCGGTGGAAATCGCATCGACATTCGCGAAATCCGAGCGAAAAAACCATTCATGCACGAAGCCGCCATCTGCGAAGCGCTTCTCGATCAACTCGCCTCACTGGCCGGTCGGAACGGCTGGTCGCGCATCTTGCGGGTGAAGGTCCAGCTCGGGTTGCTGTCAGGCGTGGTACCGGAAGCGCTGGAGTTCGCGTTCGAAGCGCTCTCGCAAGGCACGCCGGCCGAGGGCGCGGTGCTTGAGATGGAAACCGAGCCGGCGCGATTCTCCTGTGATGCCTGCGGCGATCTGGATCTGAACCGTCTCGATTTCACCTGTCCGAATTGCGGCGGTTCGTTAAGGTTATTGCAAGCCGGACGGGGAATCCTGCTCTGTGAGATTCAACCGATGATTTCCCAAACCTCTGACTCATCAACTCATGTGCGATAACTGCGGCTGCGGCAAATCCGACCATTTCCATGTGCATCCCGGCCACAAGGCAGGCCATGGCGACTTCGACGACGAACAGCAATCCCATGGTCACCACGGCGAAGGCTGGCATGCCCACACCGCCGCCGACGGCACCGTTTCATGGCACACTCACGCAGACCACGGGCCGCAACAGATTCTTGAGGCGAACCAACGCGAGGCGGAGCGCAATCGCGGCTATTTCCGGGCGCGCGGCATCGTCGCGTTGAACATCGTTTCCTCTCCCGGCTCAGGCAAAACGACGCTGCTCAAGAAGACTCTCGAACGCATCCACCCGCGCATTGGCTGCGCGGTGGTGGTTGGCGATCTGGAGACAAGTGAAGACGCCGAAGCGCTGCGCCCGAGCGGCGCACCGGTAGTGCAGATCACCACCGGCACCGTCTGCCATCTCGATGCCCGGATGGTCGCCGCCGCGGTGGATACCTTGCCCGCTGACGGCGTCCGGCTGCTCTTCATCGAAAACGTCGGCAACCTCGTCTGCCCGGCGTCGTTCGATCTTGGAGAAGCCCATCGCATCGTGCTGTTAGCCACTACCGAAGGTGAGAACAAACCGTTGAAATACCCGCCGATCTTCCATGGCGCGCGTGCGGTGGTGATTTCCAAGACCGATCTCTCAGAACCGGCCGGCTTCGATCTGGAACGCGCCCGCAAAGCCATTTCCCAAGTGGCTCCCGATGCGGAGATCATCGAGCTTTCATCGCGTGGCGGCGAAGGTTTGGACGATTGGATCAAATTTCTCGAAAGCCTTCTGTGATCGCGCCGTCCAACCATGACCTCGTCATCCGTCGGCGTTGGCGGATTCGCGGCATCGTGCAGGGCGTGGGGTTCCGGCCATGGGTTTGTCTGGCCGCGGCACGCCTCGGTCTTTCCGGCGAGGTTGGAAACGACACGTCCGGAGTCTGGATCGAGGCGGAGGGAGATGCGCGGGCATTGGCGGAGCTGCGGTCTTTGTTAGATCAAGTGCCCGCGCCGGCCATCGTATGGGAAATCGGCGAAGAGGAAATCCCGCCACACCACCCGCGTGTCGCGGAATTCCGCATCGCTGCGAGTCAGCTCGCGGACGCGGGCGGCCCCGTTCTCGTGCCAGATCTCGCGCCCTGTCCGGAATGCGTGGGCGAGCTTTTCGATCCCCGAAACCGGCGTTATCTCTATCCATTCATCGCCTGTGCCCACTGCGGGCCGCGCTATTCGGTGACCACCGCCTTGCCCTACGACCGTGTCCGCACATCGTTGGTCGAGTTTCCCCTCTGCCCGGACTGCGAGGCCGAATACACTGATCCATCCAACCGCCGGTTTCACGCGGAGGCCATCGCCTGCCCGCGCTGCGGCCCGCAATTGCAGGCATGCGCGCCGGACGGAACAACCATTGCCGAAAGCCATGCCGCCATCGATGCCGCGGTGGCCGTGTTGAATGCCGGAAACATCGTCGCAGTCCATGCGGCGGGCGGCTTCCAGTTGTGGGTGGACGCGACCCACTCCGATGCGGTGGCCAGGCTGCGGGAACGGAAACATCGCGAAGCGAAACCGCTCGCCGTCATGGTGCGCGATCTCACGGATGCCAGACGACTTGGTGTTTTATCCAGTAAAGAGGAGGAGTTGTTAGCCAGCGTCGCTGCACCCATCATGCTGGTAAAGGGATTGGCGGATTCACCGCTCGCGGCCGAAGTGACTCCGGGATGTTCCACCGTGGGCTTGTGCCTGCCCGCTTCGCCTCTTCAAATGCTTTTGTGCGGAAAATTCGGCCGTCCGGTGGTGGCCACGAGCGGCAATCTCAGCGACGAACCGCTTTGTTTCGAACCTGCCGAGGCCATCGAGCGGCTGGGCCGGATCGCGGATCTCCTGCTGGTTCACAATCGGAGGATCATCCAACCCGCCGATGACTCGGTGCTGCGCGTGGTGGCGGACAAGCCGCGCATGATCCGCAGGGCGCGCGGCCATGCGCCCGCTCCGGTGGCGATGCCGAGGCGGGCGCCGGCTCCGGGTTTGGCATTTGGCGGACAGGTGAAGGGATCACTCTCGCTTGTTAGAAACTCGGATCTCGTGCTGAGTCCACATCTGGGCGATCAGGACACGGTGCTTGCCC
>Ga0114938_1001833_pt1 | contig 14048 bp, 11 predicted proteins | sample AshMeaBigSpring_FD_88675 | JGI IMG/M metagenome (GOLD analysis project Ga0114938, IMG submission 88675) | Groundwater microbial communities from Big Spring, Nevada to study Microbial Dark Matter (Phase II) - Ash Meadows Big Spring | ecosystem: Environmental > Aquatic > Deep subsurface >...
GGTGTAAGTGGAGGTAAAGATAGTATGTTATTGAGCTATATATTGAATAAATTGAATTACAATATTGGTATAGCTCATGTCAATTTTCAATTACGAGGCGATGATTCCTATGAAGATGAATTGTTTGTAAGAGCCTTTGCTCAAAATCATAAACATGAAGTATTTATTAAAAAAGCGGATACCTTGCAATATGCAGCTGATCATAAAATGTCAATACAAGAAGCAGCTAGAGCGATACGCTATCAGTATTTTAATACCATCGCTAATGCACATAATTATCAAAAAATAGCTACTGCGCATCATATGCAAGATAATGTAGAAACGCTATTTATAAATCTTTTACGAGGTACTGGTATTAAAGGGCTTTTGGGGATGCCTGCTAATTTTAGTCGTACAGTTCGTCCATTATTAAACATCAGCAATGAGGAAATAATGAATTTTATACATGAACACAATATATTGTATAGAGAAGATAAAAGTAATGAGCAAGATTATTATCTGCGCAATAGGTTGAGACATATACTCATACCCATATTAAATGAAATCGTTACAAACAGCGTCCAAAAAATAAATGATAGTATTCAATATATACAAGCTATAAATAATCTATACCAAAGAAGTTTGCAAAAAGAAATAAGTAAAAATTTTGAATATAGAAACAATACTATTTATATACCGATCATAAAAATAAATAAGCATCCTGACCGTTTATTACTATTACATGAGTTGTTGCAGCCACTAGGGTTCAACATTACGCAAATACGTGATATACTGGATGCCAATCATGTAGGTAAGCAGATTACTAATGATCACTATATGATGGTACGGGATAGAAAACATTATATCATAGCTCATAAAACTAAAGAAAAAACCAATTATATTACCATCAATACATGGAATGATATTGTTGAATTCCCATTAGGCATTTTGCGTTTTGAGATATTAAACATAATACCTACTCAATTAAATCTTGGCAATAATACCGCTTTACTTGATGCGGATAAAATTACCATGCCGCTAGTAATGCGACGATATCAGACAGGCGATTATTTTTATCCCTTAGGCTTAAATAAAAAGAAAAAAATTAGCGATTTTCTTATAAACAATAAAGTATCCATGCATACAAAAGAAAAATGCTGGGTATTATGTAGTAGAGATCATATAGTATGGGTCATCGGATATCGTATAGATCATAGATTTGCATTGACTATCCATACCAAGACAGTAGTAAAAATAAAAATACAATCCAATACATAGCGTATTGAAAATAAAATAAATCATCATACGATTACTAAGGGAATATACCCATTGCATAATAAGCATCTGCTATTTTATTTATCGAATTATAAAATGCTGCAGTACGCAGATCCTTGATATTTGTGCTTTTCCATGTGTCTCTTATTTCTTGATATGCTGAGATCATACTATCTTCCAATCCAGAATTCACTAAATCAATCTCATCTGGGCCATGCATAAGCATTGACTTTTCATTTGCATCAAAAGACTTACCAGTGATATTTTCTATGGACTTGATCATATCGCTAAATGTATTCTCATGAAATCTTTTTTCCATACGACCAAATCTAACATGCGATAGATTTTTTAACCATTCAAAATAAGAAACAGTGACTCCTCCAGCATTGAGATACATATCGGGTATTATCATTACACCCTTATCCAATAAGATATCTTCTGCTTCATAAGCAATAGGACCATTAGCGGCTTCGCCTATAATTTTTGCTTTTATGTGTGCGGCATTTTCTTGAGTGATGACATGTTCCAATGCAGCAGGTATTAAAATATCACAATCATATTCAAGTGCGTCATGGCTATTTACAAAATCTGTAGCTTCAGGATATCCAAGAATACTTTTAGTAGCAGTACGATGAGCTACTACAGCATCTACATCCAAACCTTTGTCATTATATATAGCGCCTTCATATTCGGCCAAGGCTACAATAATGCATCCTGCTTCTTGCATAAACTTAGCTGCGTGATAGCCAACATTGCCGAGTCCCTGTACTACTACACGTTTGCCATCAAGCCCCGGTGTAAGACCTATTGCTTTCATATCCTCAGCATAATTGCATACTTCATTGAGACCAAATAATACCCCACGTCCAGTGGCTTCTTTGCGACCCTGTATACCACCTTGAGATATAGGCTTACCAGTGACACAACCATAGCCATCTATCTTATCAGGATGAAAGGTCATGTAAGTATCTAGTATCCATGCCATCTCACGACTGCTTGTACCATAATCTGGAGCAGGTACATCCAATGCGGGTCCTATGAAGTTTTTCTTTATTAATTCAGTGGTGTAACGACGGGTGATACGCTCCATTTCTTCCTCTGTATAGTCTTTCGGATTAATTTTTATACCGCCCTTGGCTCCACCAAAAGGGACATTTACAATAGCACATTTGTAAGTCATCAAGGATGCGAGCGCCATGATCTCATCTTGCTCTACAGCCATGCTATATCGTATGCCACCTTTGGTAGGCATACGGTGATGTGAATGTTGTACACGATATGCTTCAATAGTTTGATATTCACCTCGGATACGTACTGGAAATCTCATCTGTAGTATACTATTGCAAGATTTTATTTGTTCGAGTAGCCCTTTGGGATGATTCATTAATGAGGCTGCTTTATCAAAGCATTTTTCTACACCTTGATAAAAAGAAATTTTTGACATGAAATTATGTTTTGGTTAAACGAATTATTAATAAATTAACTAATGTTCTGTTCTAGTTTTTTAATTTTTAAATCTAAACGTATCAAATAAAAAATTAGAACGGCAAAAATAATCAATATAACACCAACGACAACATAAAATTTACCATGTTGCATAAAGATATCTGCCATTTCAGGTTGTGAGATTTGATTTTGAGCGAAAGTACTATTAATCAATACGATACTGGTCAATAGTAAGCAATTAAGATTCTTCATTTTCTAATGCATTTTTATATATAAAATACCTGTATTTTATATTAGCTATCCAAAATCCTAATAAGATCCAAGCGATAACTGCAGGATAAAATATAGGCCTCATCATAGGTGCAAGGCTATCATCACCTAGTGCAGGGTTGCCACCATTACCGGGGTGTAGAGAGTCCTGCAGTCTTGGTATAATGAATAGTAGAGGAAAAATTAACACAAATGCAAAAATATTATATACAGCAGATATTGTGGCACCTTTTTTTTCATCCTCTATACTACCCCGTAATACAAATAATGCGGCATATATCAATAATGTGATGGCAGAAGTGATTTGTTTTATATCTTGGCTCCACCAGTCTCCCCAAGTATATTTTGCCCATAGCATACCTGTTAATAACCCTGCAATGCCCATCACAAATCCGACCTCTGCAAATGCTCTGGCTTGGGCATCATATTTATAATTATAGTTACCTAAATATAGTATAGAGTAAACAAATGACCACAAACATAAAGCAATCATAGCAAACCACATGGGCACATGAAAATATAGATTACGAATCGTTTCATTTAATATTTCTCTAGCAGGTACAGGTAGGGTAAGTCCTGCTACTAATGTATAGCCCAATAATATAATACACACCCATTTCCACCACGATAATGATTTTAATTGATACATCATTGCTAAATTAGTCACGCCAAAGATAAGGAAATAAAATAACAGATAATACAAATACTAAAATCATAATTGCCACCAGCGCTATGATATCTCCTACTAGCGTAGCTAGTTGTATATCAGTAAATGCACTCAAAGAGATACGAGATAATAATAGGACCAAGGGTAATACAATAGGTAAAGACAATATAGTCATTAAAGTATGACTATTATTAGCCCTAGAGGCTATAGCAGCTACAAATGTGAATATTGATGACAAGCCACCACTACCCAAAATAAGGGCAATAATAGTGAAAATATATTGATCTATATCGATAGGCATTAAGAGTATGTACACTAAAAAAGTTATTCCACTTAATAACCACGTGAGACAAATATTATATAATAATTTACTTATTAAAAAATGTGTTGGATGGCTTTGTTGTATAAAAAGATAATGTCGTTCGGCTTTTTCATGTAAAAAACTCTTACTCACTGCATTTATTATTATAAACAATAATATTATCCAAAATACGGCATTCCATGTACGGTCATCTAATTTTTTTACACATAAAAAAGCAGTAAATACTGTAGCTAATATATATACTATAATTCCATTTATTGCATATTTATTGCGCCATTCCAGCAGGAATTCCTTATATAGCAATTGCAGTATCTTGGCCGACAATTATGTATAAAATTAACATGTACAAAATTATATATTAAATATACAAATATCAAAACATAGATTAATAGCTATATATATATTCCGAATAATAAAATGGCAACTCATAATAAAAGAGATATGATAAGTATAATGCTGGTAACTGCACCATAGTGATGCTTTTTATGTTTTATATTGACCTATAAACTATACAATTGTATTACTTCTCCACAATATACTGATATATATAGTGTATTCAATAATTTTGGAGAAAATAAAACCTATTTAATAAATTGTTCTATTAAGTAAAAACAATATTCACAATTATTGACCTTTAGATTTTTTCACTTTGAAAATATAATAATATATGACATTTTCGTTTTATTATATCAATATAACATATTACAATGGTAAAGAAAAAAGATAGTACCCCAGCGACACCCGAAAAGCCAATCGAAGAATCGAATGTTATTACTCAAATTCATTCGTTTTTTGTACATGAGAAGTTTCGAAAAATTCTAGGGTTGATTTTTATTTTTTTTGGTGTCATAGCTGCTATTGCTATAGTTAGTTATTTTAGCACCTGGCACGAAGATCAAGATGAGGTATTTCAATTTTCTTGGGGGCTATTGCTACAGAGTGAGGCAGTTATTCTTAATAGCATGGGCCGACTGGGTGCCATTCTTTCCCACGAATTCATATTTAATGGGTTTGGGGTAGCTAGTTTAATTATCCCCTATCTATCCATCATATCAGGATGTAATTTATTGCTCTCCCGTAGTCGTCGCAAACTTATCTATAATATAGCTATAGGTATCCCCTTGATGTTTATGATAGCTACTTTGCTAGCTACGTTCATGGGCAATACAAATTTCTCATGGGGAGGTGGTATAGGTATGATTATCTCTCAATGGATTACTTCGTTTATAGGATTTATGGGTACTATGATATCCTTGGGTTTCGTTATACTTAGCACTGCCATAGTTTTTTTTAATATTAATATTAACGATATAGGAAAATGGTTTAAGAAAAAAATAGTTACAAGCAATACGCTTATCAATAATCCTACCGCTAATAATACTAATGATATACCTAATAATATAGATAAAGATAATGGTAAAATAGACGAGCCAGAGGATGATCCTTTTAATGAGGGCTACAAGGATTTTGAAGACGATGGATTTGTAATTACTACACGACCTAGTCTTAATGAAGTATTAGCACAAGATAATATAAAATCAGATAAAATAGATTTCTCCAAATCCTCGTTTCCTAAATTGCCTGTGAGGAAAATATCAACAGTTGAAAATGGACTCGAGCTAGAACCAATCAATGACATTGACCTCAATCAGAGTATGGTATTACAATCTAAAGCTTCTACATTGAAGAGCTATGAGGCTAGTGACTTGGTATTAGATATAGAAACGCAAGATTCTGCCAATACCTTATTTTCTAAACACGCAGCAGATCAACTCACAGCTCATACAAATGCAGATGATAGCTTTTTCCCATATGATCCTACATTAGATTTGAGTGATTATAGGTATCCTACATTAGATTTATTGATGGATTATAAAAATGAAAAAGGCTCTATAGATAAGGAAGAATTGCAGCGCAACAGTGATCAAATTATAGCTACACTTAATAATTATAATATTGAAATTTCAAAAATAAAGGCAACGGTAGGTCCTAGTGTTACATTATACGAAATCGTTCCTGCTCCTGGTATTCGTATTTCCAAAATAAAAAATTTAGAAGACGATATTGCATTAAACTTAGCAGCATTGGGCATACGTATCATCGCCCCTATACCCGGCAGGGGTACCATTGGTATCGAAGTGCCTAATCTTATTAAAGAGACTGTGAGTATGCGCAGCATACTTAGTTCTCCACAGTTTATGAATAGTACATCAGAATTGCCAATAGGTATGGGTAAAACCATCAGTAATGAAATATTTGTATTTGATCTAACTAAAATGCCACATTTATTAATGGCAGGTGCTACAGGTCAAGGCAAATCGGTAGGATTAAATGCAGTTTTAGCTTCATTGTTGTACAAAAAGCATCCATCACAATTAAAATTGGTATTAATAGATCCTAAGAAAGTAGAATTATCATTATATAAAATGATCGAAAAGCACTTTTTAGCTAAATTACCCGGGGAGAGTGACGCCATTATTACCGATACTAAGAAAGTCATAAGTACCCTCAATTCGCTATGTATTGAGATGGATGAACGCTATGAATTGCTCAAATCAGCCGGTGTACGCAACATAATAGAGTATAATAAAAAATTTGTAGAACGTAAACTCAATCCTTCAACGGGCCATAGATTTATGCCTTATATTGTATTAGTAGTGGATGAATTTGCAGATCTTATAATGACTGCCGGCAAAGAAATAGAAATGCCTTTGGCTCGACTAGCACAATTGGCAAGAGCTATAGGAATACATCTCATTATTGCTACTCAACGCCCATCGGTCAATATCATAACGGGTATTATCAAAGCCAATTTTCCTGGACGTATTGCTTTTCGTGTTTCCAGCAAAATAGATAGCCGTACGATTCTAGACGTTGGAGGTGCTGAGCAATTGATAGGTAAAGGAGATATGTTGGTAACACATGGCAATGAACTCATACGTGTACAATGTGCTTTTCTTGACTTGGATGAGGTAGAATCACTGACTGAGTTTATAAGTAAGCAAAGAGCCTATGCCGAGGCGTATCAATTACCTGAATACATTGAAGAGGGTGAGATCTCCGATAGAGAGTCTTTTGACCCTAGTGAAAGAGATAGTATGTTTGCCGATGCAGCACGAGTCATAGTAGCAAGTCAACAGGGTAGTACATCTATGATTCAGCGCAGACTCAAACTCGGATATAATCGTGCTGGGCGCATTATGGATCAGCTAGAAGCAGCCCAAATCGTAGGTCCTAATGAAGGAAGCAAAGCTCGTGAAGTGCTTATCAAGACCATGGAAGAATTGGAACAGTTTTTGAATAATATGATTTAAAGATTTTTTTTATGCGCTTTTTGCTTCTATCATTATTTATTTTCTTTAATCTTCATAGCTCAGCTCAGACATGGATACAGCAAGTCAAAGAACAGCAGAAAGCAGTAAATACTAGCGATCCTAGGGCAAAAAAAATTTTGGATAGAGTAAGCCTCAAGTATAAATCCTACAAAACTATAGTAGCTGCATTTACATTAAAGATTGAGAATACAGAAAAAAAAATTAATGAAGAACAAAATGGCAAAGTATATCTGAGTGGAGTGAAATATAAATTAGAAATGCAAAGCCAAGATGTAATTTGCGATAATAAAAATATATGGACTTACTTAAAAGAAGCGAAAGAGGTACAAGTAAATTATTATGAGCCAGATGGTCAATCTATCAATCCATCTCAGCTATTTACTATCTATGATAAAGGGTTTCTGTATGTATCAGCAGGGGTGGAGAAGGGTGAGTCTGGAATTGTATTGGATGTAATAGATTTCACTCCTAATGATAAAAGCAAACCCTTTTTTAAAATCAAATTATATATTGATAGAGCAAACAGTAATATCAAAATGGCAAAAATTTTTGAAAAAAATGGCAATAGATATACCTATTCATTAAATTCTTTTGAAGCCAATAAGGAACTGGGTGATATGTTTTTTTCATGGAATGCTAAAGCCAATCCAGGCATTTCTGTGATTGACCTACGATAATATTCTCAATATGTTTTAGTTTTTTACTAATTGATAAATACTGCTGTATATAATTTTATACCGAAAGGATATATGTAATAGAGCAATTTATTAAAATTATATTGGTCTTAACTTCTATCAAATCGGCATTTACCACTATAAGATTTATAATTTTTAGCATAATTAATATATCACAATGAATTGTATTATTTATAAAATACATTGGTATTACATATATCCTTTCAGTATTAATGGTATTATCGATATTTTTCGCTATTCGCTCTGCGTATGGTACGAGTACCGTACTTAGTATTGATTTTATCTATAGCTTTCAGTAAGTCTATTTTTTCTTTAGTATCATTGAATAAATCAATCTGGTAATTGCCCTGTACTAGCTTGCTCAACCGCACACCGATAAGACGTATGAGCATACGTCGCTGAAATGCACTATTAAATAATTCTAGTACATATCGGATGAGATCTTGGTCTAGTGAAGTGAATGGTACAGTCACTTGTTGTGTATGCGTATCAAAATTGGAGTAGCGGATTTTTATAGTGATACATTGTGTGAGTTTACCTTGTTGGCGCAATTCATAACCGAGCTTTTCACACATAGCCAGGAGCAGGCTTTTGAGGTATTGAATATCTGTAGTATCTTGTTCAAGTGTGGTTTCTGTGCTGATACTTTTCTGTTCATTATATTGTACTACAGGATTATTGTCTATACCATTGGCTTTGAGCCATATCGATTTCCCATTTTCTCCCAGCACATATTCCATCAGAGCTACGGGCATCGATTGTAATGTTTTTATTTTTTCTACACCCATACTACGCAATAGTTGATAGGTTTTATCACCTAACATGGGTATTTTTTTGATAGATAGTGGGGATAAAAAGTCTTTTTCCATATCTATGCCTACTTGTTTTTCACCATTGGGTTTAGCTTCGCCAGTAGCTATTTTAGATACTGTTTTATTTTGTGAAAAACCCATAGATAATGGTAGTCCTGACTCATGGATTATTGTTGATCGTAGCTCGTGAGCATATTTATATGCTCCCAAAAATTTGTCCATACCGGTCATATCTATATAGAATTCATCTATTGATGCTTTTTCATATAAGGGTACACGTTCTTTTATAATTTCCGTTACTAATATACTATACTTACTATACTGCTCCATATCTCCACGGAGTATGATAGCTTCAGGGCACAGCCTCTTGGCTAGTCTCATAGGCATAGCAGCATATACTCCATATTGTCTTGCTTCATAGCTGCATGATGCTACCACAGCCCTATCACTATTACCACCTATGAGTAATGGCTTGCCCAAGAGACTGGTATTAAGCAATCTTTCTACCGATACAAAAAAAGTATCTAGATCTATATGTACTATTTGTCTTTTCATGTTTTATTGTTTTGTGAATTAATTACACAAAATAGTCAAATAAAATATACATATTTTTCTCAGATATACAATAATAAAGCTGCCTATATCGAGAGTAGCTTTTATCCCTAAATTAAGCATTAGGAGTTTTGAAAAAACAAACTCAAGCATCCATGAGGCTAAGCCCGATTTAGCGTATGTTTCAATAAAATCCTGATTTATGGATTACATGCACGTTATCGTTTATACCAATGTGAAATATAAGACTGTCCAAAGTCTTATATTTCTTACAGTGGTATATGCCGAGTGCTAAAATATGTTAAGAGCAAAACAAGGTATGAAGTTTTGGTCTGTTATATATTTCACTTCGGTATTATGTAATTTCTATTGCGTAATTTGGGTTAAAAGAATATCTTATAAATAATAGGATACTAAAATGCTAGAGACAATCCAATTTGCACAGGTGATTTTGCAAGTCCTGCCTCTGCATATATTCCAAAATTATCAGTAAGGAAATAACGAGCACCCAGAGTAAAATCGCCCCCAAGTGGAAAAAAAGGATAATCTAAAATAAGCTCATCTATGAAGGGTTCGTTACTATAATATTCATTACGAACAAAGCGATAACCTAGTCCTGCTCCTATATAGGGATCAAATTTCTGATGAGATAATATATGGTAATTTAAACGTAATAAACCACTTATTGTCATTTGATTAACTTTCTCAATAAACGTGCTACCAATTAATTGATAGCTATTATAAAGAGTAGTTGAAGCATAAGCTAAATTGATACCCACACCAATATGGTCAGTGACGGCATACTCATACTTTGCATATATTGGTCCTATTGAAATAGTACTTATATTATTATCATTATTATTATTTGTTAATACTTTGGCTATGGATGCAGTAAGGTAAGGGAATCCGTATCCAATGCAAACATTAGATCTATCTTTATAAAAGCCAGTGCCTGAATTAACATTTTCTTGGGCATTAGTAGTATTACTCAAAATAGCAATACTTATAAAAAAAAAAATTAAAATTGATTTTTTTAACATAGCTGTTTTATTTAGGTGCAAAAAAAGTAGTTAAAGATACATGATTTTAGAAAATTAATGATAATATTGATATACAATATTTGCATCTACAGGACCAGGGATCGTAGCAATGAGCTCTTTTTTCTTATTATATACCCAAATGGTAGGCGTCTCTTGTATGCCTGCGAATGTATAGAAGATACTATTGGTAGGATCGGTGAGAAATTTAATGTTTTTACTACGAGCAAAATAATAGTTTTTGAAGATTAATGCTTGACCAGCATCTCCTATAGTCACCCATATAAAATAGGTTTTAGAAAATCTTGATAATTCTTGCTTGATACGATTGGCTTGATCCTCACAATGTTCACATCCTGGGTCATAATATACTATAGTTATAAAATCGTATGTAGAGGGTAAGTGTGCTTGAGTATATTCTTTGCCAGTAAGATCTTTAAACTTAAACTTTGGCATCAATGTTTTGGATACAAAGTTGTTTTGAGCAAAGGCGTTATGGGCTATGAATAAACTTAAAAATAGTATTATGTTTTTCATCATGTAAAGATATAAAACAATTTTCAAGCCAAAATCTGATATTATAATCTTTTTGGATGTAGAAATATTATTATTTGTGGGAATTTGACATAAAAAAAAATCCCCTAATTGCTTAGAGGATTTTAAAAATTTTATTTATACATATTATTTGTATTTTGACAATTCAGTAACTAGAGATTCCAATGTTTCTTTTTGTTTTGCTATGTCTTCTTTTTGAGCCACTTGATCTTTGGCGTTCTCTTCTAATTTTTTGATCAAATCATCTCGTTGTTTTTCTAGACTTTTTTGATCATCTTGTAAATTGATATATTTTTTTTCTGACTTAGCTACAACTTCCTTTTGTTCTTCTATTTTTTGTTCCAATATATATTTGTTTACAACACTACTAAAATTATTTAAGAAATCTTTCACATTTTTTATAAGTAATTCATCTTCTTTGCTACTTATAAAATTATTATTGCCATAAGATACCATCATAAAAATGCGAGATTTTTCTTTGTCTTTATCTTTTTTTTCTACTTTATACAGAATATCTATCATCTTGTCTGTACTGAAAGTAGGAAATTTTACAGCTCTGAATAATTCAAAACCATCCTCGCTTTTACTCTTGAGGTTTTCTTTTTTAAATCTAGATTCAAGGACATCTTCCACAGTACTAGGAGGGAAATTCATATCTATAGCAACACATGCCACATCAGTTTTTGCCCACTTGATTTTTGATTCGTAAGCTTCTTGTGCCATTGAAGACAAGGTCATACAACAAATAAAAATTGGAAATAGTATTATTTTCATGGTATAATAATTTTCCATAAAATTACAAAATCAATGCCAACTTTCAAATAATATCATTGCTGTTATTTCAAATCGAAAGATCCTAAATAAAGTATAACTATCAAAGTTAAGTGATTATATATTAATTTTTATTGATCAACAATAATAGATAGCCTATGATCTGTAAGGGGGATAGTGCATTGGATGCACTACAAAAATGGCGGGATTGATTTCATTTTATAGAAATCAATCCTGCTTGGCGGAGAGAGAGGGATTCGAACCCCCGGTGGTCTAACCCACAACGGTTTTCAAGACCGCCGCATTAAACCGCTCTGCCATCTCTCCGCTGCAAATGTATGAAATGCAAGCTGTAAAACAAAACACATTTCAAATTTTTATTTAAATCAAGTTATAAAAAAAATGCAAGCTTTTAATAAGACAAGATATTTAAAGCATCCTATATAATATGGATCACATAATTATAAAATCAGCTAATTACGATTTGTTTAGTGTAAAACCCATTCTGTGTATGTATTCTAATGAAATAAGTACCTGCAGGATAATTGTTTCCATTTATAGTATTGCTTATTTCAGTAGTTATTATTTGACCATAAGTATTGATTAGTTCTATATTTTCTATTTCATATTCACTTTGTACTAAGAATATGTTTTTACCTATTGATACTACAGTAAGTGCGCTAGGGTATTCATCAATTCCAACAGTACTACATTTTAAGTGAATATTTAATGTAGTAGTGATGGCTTTATGTAAAAAAATATTTTCTAATATTGTGGTATCACAATCAGGATGGGTAATTTGAATATCATAATAGCCGCTATCTGCGGTGCCAGTTTTATATTCGCCTGCAATATTTGTTATTTCTGTCAATGTTAATGGTGCTAAAATTTTTACTTTTGCACCAATTAATGCGTCATCAGTAGCCGCATTATATATATTTCCCTCTAGGTAGCAAGCTCTTGTATAATTAGGTGCCAGCACAAATAACCCTTCAAATATATCGGATACGACAATATGACCACTTGGTAAGAACCCATTAGCTCCCCATACACCGCTAGCTCCTGCACCGGATTCGGATGGTGTAGTATCGTAATACCCTATAGTCACTAAGTTATCAGATTTGTGAGCATCTACTATATATATGCCCGATTTATAATAAGATACGATTAAGTAATTATTTAAAAAATGTACATTATGTGGCATACTCATAGCATCCGTACTATCTTGCCATCGATCTAACTCTTCGATATTATCAAGATCTGAAACATCATAAGATGTAACATAAGCAGCACTGCGCTCATCTGTTGTATAGCATATATTACTATCATCACTTAGCCAGGAGTTGTGAGTGAAATGATTGGGTGTAGCTATGCTTGTAATAAGTGTAGGCGTAGCTTTATTACTAATGTCAATAATGCTAAGCGTACCTTCATACATCTCACTTGCATATATATAATCACCACGTACATATCCATCATGTACATAATGTGTATTATATACACCTACTATGCTAGGATGATAAGGGTCAGTATGAATATCCAATATAATAACACCCCCATTACCATAATTAGCTCCATATAGATAACAATATCCATCTTCGATATGCAATGTATGTACTCTATCAATAGGTATTTCTGTAGTACCCGTGTAATTCCAATAAGCTACACTTGTGGGGAGATTATTCATATCTACTATGGTTATACCACCACCGCCCTCAGTGGTGACATAAGCAAAATGATTATATGTTTTGATTTCACGCCAGATACTAGTAGCTCCTGGTATATGGGCTATTTCATATAATGAAGCAGGCATTGTGATGTCAAATATTTGCATTCCATGAGCTGTGCCTAATAGAGCATACTCATAGTCATCTTGGCTATAAGTCCATATATTACTGCAACGATACGTGAAACTCAGATGGGCTAATAAAGATAAGTTTTTTTGAGCTTTAGTATATGTTGTACCAAATATTACAAAAAGTAATAATAATCGCATCATAAGTATACTTTTTATATACTCAAAATTAGTTCAATATTTTTAATTAAAAGTGCGCAATATTTTTGTTACTTGATGCAACATGTTATCATCAAAGTCTAAATGCGTAACCATACGTATCATCTGGTTTCCAAAAGCCGAACAGCGTATATTTTTACTAGCTAAATAATTGATAAATTCTTTTGAATTTATTGTTTTATGTAATTCAAAGATAATAATATTAGTTTCTACAGGAAATATTTTACTCACATAGCTGCAATTCTGTAAAGTATTATTTATTTCTAATGCTCTGCGATGGTCTTCTGATAATTTAGTAATATTATTATCTAGGGCATA
>Ga0114938_1001835_pt1 | contig 14028 bp, 13 predicted proteins | sample AshMeaBigSpring_FD_88675 | JGI IMG/M metagenome (GOLD analysis project Ga0114938, IMG submission 88675) | Groundwater microbial communities from Big Spring, Nevada to study Microbial Dark Matter (Phase II) - Ash Meadows Big Spring | ecosystem: Environmental > Aquatic > Deep subsurface >...
GCTGGTCGCGGTACTGCGCAGCGCGCGTGCGCACGAACTGGCGGTCAAATTCGGTGTATTGGTACATGACGAGAAGACTTACTTGGAAGTACGCGTGTCTTTACGGGGAACGCCGTGGAACTGGCTCGGCCGGGCCACTGGCGTTGCCCCCTTGAGGGGGGTGGCGAAGTGACACGCAGTGCGCGCAGCCTGGGGGTGTTTCTTCATATCGCAATCAGTTTGATACCGGCCCAGGCCAGCAAGACGGAAAGGACGGAGCGGATGACGCGCTCGTTGATGCGGTGCATCAGGTGCGTGCCCAGCCAGATGCCGGGCAGCGAGCCGGCCAGCAGCAGGCCCAGCAGCTGCCAGTCCACCGAGCCGAGCGAGGCGTGGCCGAGCCCGGCCACCAGCGTCAGCGGCACGGCGTAGGCAATGTCGGCGGCCACGATGCGCGGCAGCGGCAGCAGCGGGTAGATGATGAGCAGCACGCTCACGCCGATGGCGCCGGCGCCCACCGAGGTCAGCGTCACCAGCGTGCCGACGACGGCGCCCAGCAGCAGCGGCAGGCTCCAGTGGCGGGGCGTAGCGGCGCGTCCTTCCTGGCCCGGGGCCAGCGTGGCCGGCAGGGCCTTGCCGCGCACCGCCTTGTACAGCGTGGCAGCCGCCGTCAGCAGTAGCGCCACGCCCAGCGTGGTGGTCATGACGCTTTGCACCAACGGGCTGGCCGGGCCCAGCCGATGCAGGACGAAAAGGGTGACGAGCGCAGCCGGCAGGCTGCCGGCGGAGAGTCCCAGCACGATGCGCCAGTCGATCAGGCGCGCACGCGCCAGGCGCAGCGTGCCGCCCAGCTTGGTGAAGGCGGCAAACAGCAGATCGGTGCCGACCGCCAGGTAGGGTTTGACGCCAAAGAAGAAGATCAGGATGGGCGTCATGAGCGAGCCGCCGCCGACGCCGGTCAGGCCGACGACCAGACCAACAAAGAAGCCCGCAAAGATGAACGCCACGTCATGCATGGGCATGGACTGTAGGCGTCACCCCTTAGATATCAAACTACATTTTTGTTGTTCCCATATATCGGAAACATCTAAGGCGATGTCAGGCGGTGAGCCAGTCGCGCAGCCAGGTCTGTTCGATCAGCGCCAGCGCGGCGCCGGCATCCACCCGCAGTGCCACGTCGATGCGCGGTATCTGCGTCTCCCAGCCCGGTTGCGGGTAAGACAGATGCTCGCGCCGGTCCATCAGCGTCTGCCCCTCGGCCATGCCGTCCGTGGCCACGCGCACGCGGCCGGCCTGGGTGGAGAAAAGTGATGGCTGCAGCAGGTACACCAGCCCCAACAGGTCGCCACCGGGGCAGGCGTGCTGCGCCGCCAGCGCCGGCTCCAGCGGTGCCCAGGCCGCGGCGCTGAAGCGTGCCGCATGCAGCAGCGTGTCGGTGGCCGGATGCCGCTGCTGGGCCGCCACGCGCTCCAGCAGCGCCAGTGGCAGGGCGAGCTGCTGCGTCACGTCCAGCGGCAACAGGGTAAGAGGGAAGCCGGCGGTACAGATCTGGTCGGCCGCGTGCGGGTCGTGCCAGATGTTGGCCTCGGCCACCGGCGACACGGTGCCGGGCGCGGTGATGGCGCCGCCCACCACGACGACCTGCTTGAGCAACTGCGGCAGGCGCGGCTCCAGCCGCAGGGCCTGGCTCAGGTTGCCCAGCGGGCCGGTGGTCAATACGGTGAGTTCACCGGCGTGTGCGTGGGCCAGGTCGACAATCAGGCGCGCGGCCGAGCGTTCGTCCGGGCCGCGGCCATCGCGCTGGCGTTCAGGCAGGTCACCCAGGCCGTCGCGGCCATGCAATTCGGTGTCCGGCTGCACCGCGGCCTTGCGCGCGGGCGTGTAGACACCTTCGGCCATCGGCGCGGTGCGGCCGGCCAGGTGGCAGAGATAGAGCGCATTGCGCAAGGCCTGGGGTGCTGCCACATTGCCGAAGGTGGTGGTGATGCCCAGCAGTTCGATGGCCGGATGCGCCAGCGCCAGGTACAGCGCCATGGCGTCGTCGATGCCAGGGTCGCAGTCGAGAATGATCTTGTGGCGCAGCTCGCTCATGGGTCTGGCGATCAAAGGGCGTTCTTGTGCTTCAAAAAGTATAGCTGTCAGCACAATGCTGGCAAGGTCCAGGGGCCATTTTTGTTATGCATCCCGGCGACGTCTGGCATGGAGAAAACGCGCCAGGCTCGCCTCCAGCGGCCAGGGTTCGGCGCCCAGGCGTGCGGCCAGCAGCTCGGCGCACAGCACCGCAAAGCTTAAACCACGCGAGCCCAGCGCGGCGCTCAGCCACAACGTCGGTTGCGGCCCGTCTTCCAGCGGGCCCACCAGCGGCAGCCGGTCGGCGCTGACGCAACGCGTGTTGCCCCAGCCCTGGGCTGCGTCGGGTGCAAAGGCAGGTGCCAACGCGTCAGCGGCGGGCGGCAGCAGGGTGCGCAGCTTGTTCAGGTTCACGCGGTGGTGCTCGGCCGCCGGGGCCGGCGCGGGTTCGTCGGCGTTTTCGTAGGTGGCACCGGCGTACCAGGCCAGCCCGTCCTCGGTGGGTACGGCCGGAATCAGGCTGCCCAGGCCGTTGACCGGCCAAGGCGGCAGCACAGCTTCATCCCCGGGCTGGCGCAGGCCGCGCGTCAGCACGCCGCGCATGCCGTGCAGCGGTGGCATTTGGGTCAAGGCGGCGTCGGCTTGCGGCAAGCCGGCCAGCAGGCGTGGCGCGTCGGCTGCATTGGCCAGCACCACGTGTTCTGCGCGTGCCAGCACCTCGCCACTGGCATCCAGCAAGCACCACTGGGCGCCGTCGCGCCGCAATGCCTGCACACGCGCCAGGCCACGGAACTGCACGCCTTGTTGGCTGAGCCACGCCTGCACCAGCCGCGCCGGCTTGATCCAAGCCGCTTGCGGGTGCCATAGCGCGGGTGTGGCGCCGCTACCCGGGTGCCAGACCGCGTCGATGGCGGGCGCTTGGTGCGAGAGTGTCGGGTCATCCCTCGGCCAGGACGACGGCAGCGTGGCGTAGCCATCCAGCCGGCGCTCCAGCACACCGCTGGGGGCCCAGTCCTGGCCCTCGGCCAGCAGGCGTGCCGCTTCCTGCCAGGTCATGCGCACCCCGGCGCGCGACAGGCGCGAACGCGGGCTGTCGTCGGCTGAGACATGCGGCACCAGCAGGCCCGCGGGCAGGCCGGAGGCACCGGCGGCCGGCATCGGTGCGGCGTCGAGCACCTGCACCTGCCAGCCGCGCCGCGCCAGCGCGGCTGCCACACTGGCCCCAGCCAGGCCGGCGCCGATCACGGCGCAGCGGCCGGGCGTGGCGGCGTGGGTGCGCAGCGTTTCCCGGCTGCTCTTGAGCTCCCATGGCGGGTCGTAGTGAATGGATGGCGCGTCACCCCGGAAGCCGGTGTGTGCCAGCACCTCACGCTGCGAGGTCGGCAGTTCATCCGCGATCAGTGATGTGCCGCGGCGGCAGCAGCGCGCCAGGGCCTTGGCACTCCAGCGGTCCCAGGGCGCGTGCGGGTCGAAGAACACGCTGTCGGCGGCGAACTGCTGTTCGCTCAGCAGGGGCTGCAGCGTGCCGATGCACAGGGTCAGCTGCAGTTGCCCCTGCGCCAGCGACAGGCGGTGAAAGCCCGGCAGCAGGCCATGCCAGTGCGGCAGCAACTGCTGGCAGAGCACTTGCAGTTCGGGTGAGTCAGCGACAGCCTGCTGCAGTTCTGCAGGGCTGGGTGCCCGGGGCATGAGTGCCACGTAGTGCAGCAGGCGCGGCCGCCGGGCATCGCCTTGCCATGCCTGCCAAGTGGCCAGCAGCCGGGCTGCGCTGAAGTGGGTGTCGAGCAGGCGCCAGACGGGCTGCCCAGCCCAGGCTTGCGGCAGGCCGCACCTTTGCAGCACGGCCAGGTGTGCCTGGGGCGTCACGGAAAGGTGGGGGAGAGGGAAATCAGGCGCTCGGCGGAACGTAGCCCGCTGCGGCATCGGCGCCGCTGCCGAAGAAGTGGTTCTCCATCTGGCGGGCCAGGTACTGGCGGGCGCGGGCATCGGCCAGGTTCAGGCGGTTCTCGTTGACCAGCATGGTCTGGTGCTTGAGCCAGGCGGCCCAGGCCTCTTTGCTCACGCTTTCCCAGATGCGTTTGCCCAGTTCGCCAGGGTAGGGCGGGAAGTCCAGACCTTCGGCTTCCTTGCCCAGTTTGATGCAGTTCACCATGCGTGCCATATGCAGCCTCTTGCTCTCAGATGTTTAGGAAATATCGAACTGAAAACTTATTCGTTCCAGTTTTCGTCATGAGTTTCCAGAATCCTTTTCGTCGCGACAACTTTCCAACGATCAGAAAAGGAACCCTCATGCAACAACGCCGCAACTTTATCAAGCTTTCATTGGCCTTCACCCTCGCAGGGGCGGCTCTGTCCGGTCAGGCGCAACCGGGTCAGACCTTGCTCAACGTGTCCTACGACCCGACGCGTGAGCTCTACGTCGAGATCAACCAGGCCTTTACGCGGCACTGGAAGGCCACGACAGGGCAGGACGTGCTCATCAAACAGTCCCACGGCGGCTCGGGCAAGCAGGCGCGTGCGGTCATCGACGGGCTGGAGGCCGACGTGGTGACGCTGGCGCTGGCCGGCGACGTCGATGCCCTGCACAAGAACGGCGGCTGGATTCCCAAGGACTGGCAGAAGCGCCTGCCGCACAACGCCTCGCCCTACACCTCGACCATCGTGCTGGTGGTGCGCCAGGGCAACCCGAAGGGCATCAAGGACTGGGACGATCTGGTGAAGCCGGGGGTGAGCGTGATCACGCCCAACCCCAAGACCTCGGGTGGCGCGCGCTGGAACTACCTGGCCGCTTATGAGTTCGCCCGGCGCAAGTACGGCAGTGATGCCCAGGCCCGGGCGTTCATTGCCAGGCTGTATGCCAATGTGCCGGTGCTTGACACCGGCGCGCGGGGCTCATCGGTTACCTTTGCCCAGCGCAACCAGGGCGATGTGTTCATCTCGTGGGAGAACGAGGCCTACCTGCTGGAAAAGGAGTTCGGCAGCAGGGTGGATTTTGTCTACCCCTCGCTGAGCATCCTGGCCGAGCCGCCGGTGACGGTGGTCGACCGCAATGTGGACCGCAAGGGCACCCGCAAGCTGGCCGAGGCCTATCTGCAGTTCCTCTACACCGAAGAGGCACAGGACCTCATCGGCAAGCACTTCTACCGCCCGATCTCGCCCCAGGCCCAGGCCAAGTACGCGAAGCAGTTGCCCAAGCTGAACCTGTTCACGATCGACCAGGCCTTCGGCGGCTGGGATCAGGCGAGCAAGGTGCACTTCGCCGATGGCGCGGTGTTCGACCAGATCTACACCCGCAAGTGAGGTATGCGCTGGAGGAATAAGCAAACAAGTATTTGTTCGTTTGGTTTTCCAGGCTTGTTCCCCAGAATGCCAACTCTTTCATCAGCAAGCACCATGAGCACGCGCATCATCATCGTTCCGGGTTGGCGAGATTCCGGCCCCGGCCACTGGCAAAGCCTGTGGGCGCAGCGCTACGCCCACGCCGTACGGGTTCGGCAGGACAACTGGCTGATGCCGGCACGCACGCCCTGGGTCGAAACCCTGAGCCGCACCATCCTGGCTCAGCCCGGCCCGGTGGTCGTGGTGGCACACAGCCTGGGCTGCATAACCACCACCCATCTGCCGCCGGAGGTTGAGGCGCGCATCAGCGGCGCGCTACTGGTGGCGCCGGCTGACCCGGAGCGCCGCGCCGTGCTGGCCGACTTTGCGCCGGCGCCCAGCCGCAAGCTGCCGTACCGCAGCATCTTGGTCGCCAGTAGCAACGACCCGTTCTGCCCGATCCGCCTTGCCGGCGCCTATGCGCGCAACTGGGGCAGCGAGTTTGTGCGTGTGCCCGATGCCGGCCACATCAACGTCGAATCCGGCCACGGCGAATGGCCGCTGGGCGTGGCCTTGCTGCAGTCGCTGGTGGGTGAGGGCGGGCTGACCCCAGTGGTCAGCTCCGCGGTCAACACCGCGCCCCAACCGGCATCGAATGCGTCTCTGCGCGCCGCCTGAACTGGCGTTTAGTCGCGCTGGTTATTAACTAAGTACAAAACAGTAGTTTGGGTTTGGCGGTCCGCTCCGGACAATACCTTCCTAAATTGAATAAACGACTTCATCGATCATGAAATTCAAGCAAATTGCCACTCTTTCCCTTGCTGCTGTTGCGCTGTCAGCTAGCAATTTTGTAGCGTCGCAGACGCTGCTGAACGCCTCCTACGACGTGGCGCGCGAGTTCTACAAGGACTACAACGCCGCCTTCACGGCCCACTACAAGAAGACCACCGGCAAGGACATCAAGATTGACCAGGCGCATGGTGGCTCGAGCGCCCAGGCGCGCGCCGTGGCCGACGGCCTGGACGCCGATGTGGTGACCATGAACACCACCACCGACATCGAGTTTCTGGCCAGCAAGGGCCTGGTGGCGGCTGACTGGGCCAAGCGTTTTCCCAACAATGCTTCGCCCACCACCTCCACCATGCTGTTCCTGGTGCGCCAGGGCAACCCCAAGGGCATCAAGGACTGGGACGACCTGGTCAAGCCGGGTGTGCAGGTGGTGGTGGTCAACCCCAAAACCGGCGGCAACGGCCGCATGGCCTACCTCGCGGCCTGGGGTTCGGTGCGCAAGAAGGGCGGCACGGACGCGCAGGCGGCCGAGTTCGTGGCCAAGCTCTACAAGAATGTGCCCATCTTGGCCAAGGGCGGGCGCGATGCCACCACCATCTTTCTGCAGCGCAATATTGGTGATGTGCTGATCACTTTCGAGTCCGAGGTGGTGTCGGTGGACCGCGAGTTTGGCGCCGGCAAGGTCGATGCCATTCACCCCTCCAGCAGCATCGTGGCCGAGAACCCGGTGGCGGTGGTCGAGCGTACCGTGGCCAAGAAGGGCACGAGCGAGCTGGCCCGGGCTTACCTGGACTACCTGTACTCGGACGAGGCGCAGGAGATTGCCGCCAAACATGCACTGCGCCCGCGAAACGCCAACGTGCTTAAGAAGCATGCCGCCACCTTCAAGCCGATCCAGTTCTTCACCGTGCAGGACTATTTCGGCAGCCTGGCCGAGGCGCAGAAGGTGCATTTCAATGACGGCGGCAAGTTCGACCAGCTCTACACCGTGAAATGACCCACCCCCGAAACGCCTTCGGCGTCTCCCACTAAAGGTGGCCCACGAAAAGAAACCATGAGTACTGCCATTTCTTCACTGCCGTTGCCGGCGGCCACGGTGCCCCGGCGTGCCCCGCGGCGCGTGCTGCCCGGCTTCAACCTCACGCTGGGCTACACGGTGCTGTACCTGAGCCTGATCGTGCTGATTCCGCTCTCGGCCCTGGTCTTCAAGACCTTCACGCTGAACTGGGATCAGTTCTGGGCGGCAGTTTCCTCGCCGCGTGTGCTGGCCTCGTACCGGCTGACCTTCGGCGCCTCGTTGATCGCGGCTGCGGTCAATGTGGTCTTTGGCCTGCTGGTGGCCTGGGTACTGGTGCGTTACAGCTTTCCGGGCAAGAAAATCGTCGACGCCTTGGTGGACCTGCCGTTCGCACTGCCCACGGCGGTGGCCGGCATCTCGCTCACGGCGCTGCTGGCAGGCAATGGCTGGGTCGGGCAGTTCTTTGAGCCCTGGGGCATTCAGCTGGCCTTCAACCCGAACGGCGTGGTGATCGCGCTGATCTTCATCGGCCTGCCGTTCGTGGTGCGCACGGTACAGCCGGTGCTGGAAGACACGGAGCAGGAGCTGGAGGAAGCCGCCACCAGCCTGGGCGCCACGCGTTGGCAGACCTTCCGCCATGTCATCCTGCCGTCCATCACGCCCGCGCTGCTCACCGGCTTTGCCATGGCCTTTGCGCGCGCCATCGGGGAGTATGGTTCGGTGATCTTCATCGCCGGCAACATGCCCATGGTGTCGGAGATCACGCCGCTCATCATCATCGGCAAGCTGGAACAGTACGACTACGCGGGCGCCACCGCCGTGGCCACGGTGCTGCTGCTGATCTCCTTTGCCTTGCTGCTGCTGATCAATAGCCTGCAGGCCTGGCAGCGCCGCCGCGCCGGAGGTGCCGCATGAGCGATCAGATCCGCCGCGCCGCGCGCGCCGGCACCACCGAACCGGCCTGGGTGCGCCACACGCTGATTGCTCTTGCACTGGCCTTCATGGCCCTGTTCCTGGTGCTGCCGCTGGCCGCGGTCTTCACCGAGGCGCTGCGCAAGGGCTGGGACGCCTACTGGGAGGCGCTCAAGGAGCCCGACGCCTGGGCGGCGATCCGCCTCACGCTGCTCACCGCCGCCATTGCTGTGCCGCTGAACCTGGTGTCCGGTGTCGCAGCTGCCTGGGCCATCGCCAAGTACGAGTTCCGCGGCAAGGCCTTCCTGACCACGCTGGTGGACCTGCCGTTTTCGGTCTCGCCCGTGGTAGCCGGTCTGATCTACGTGCTGGTGTTCGGCGCCCAGGGCTGGCTCGGCCCCTGGCTGCAGGCGCACGACATCAAGATCATCTTTGCCGTGCCGGGCATCGTGCTGGCCACCGTTTTCGTGACCTTCCCCTTCATCGCGCGCGAGCTCATTCCGCTGATGCAGGCGCAGGGCAACGAGGAAGAGCAGGCGGCCATCGTGCTGGGCGCGACCGGCTGGCAGACCTTCTGGCACGTGACCCTGCCCAACATCAAGTGGGGCCTGATCTACGGCGTCATCCTGTGCAATGCGCGCGCCATGGGCGAGTTCGGCGCCGTGTCGGTGGTCTCGGGTCATATCCGCGGCCAGACCAACACCATGCCACTGCATGTGGAGGTGCTCTACAACGAGTACCAGTCGGTGGCCGCCTTTGCCGTCGCCTCGCTGCTGGCCCTGCTGGCGCTGGTGACCCTGGTCATCAAGTCGGTGGTCGAGTGGCGCCATGAGCGTGAGCTCAAAGCCGCGGCCGACTTGCCGCCCGAGAACCCGAATGTGCGCCCCGTGCCGGCCGTCAGTGCCGTGGCCGTTTCCTGAGAGAGCCCATCATGAGCATCGAAATCCGCAACATCAGCAAGCAGTTCGGCGACTTCCACGCCCTGCGGGACGTCAGCCTCGACATCAATTCCGGCGAACTGGTCGCCTTGCTCGGGCCGTCCGGCTGCGGCAAGACCACGCTGCTGCGCATCATTGCCGGGCTGGAGACGCCGGACCAGGGTGCCATCCTGTTCAGCGGCGAAGACACGACCGAGGTGCACGTGCGTGAGCGCAACGTGGGCTTCGTGTTCCAGCACTACGCGCTGTTCCGCCACATGACCGTGTTTGACAACGTGGCCTTTGGCCTGCGTATGAAGCCTCGCGCCCAGCGCCCGAGTGAAGCGCAGATCAAGGCCAAGGTGCACGAGCTGCTGAACCTGGTGCAGCTGGACTGGCTGGCCGACCGCTACCCCTCGCAGCTCTCCGGCGGGCAGCGCCAGCGCATTGCGCTGGCCCGCGCGTTGGCGGTGGAGCCCAAGGTGCTGCTGCTGGACGAACCCTTTGGCGCGCTGGACGCCAAGGTGCGCAAGGAGCTGCGCCGCTGGCTGCGCCGCCTGCACGATGAACTGCATGTCACCAGCATCTTCGTGACCCATGACCAGGAGGAGGCGCTGGAGGTGGCCGACCGCGTGGTGCTGATGAACCAGGGGCGCATCGAACAGATCGGCACGCCGCAGCAGGTCTGGGACCAGCCGGCCAGCCCCTTTGTCTACGGCTTCCTCGGCGACGTCAATCTCTTTCACGGCCGGGTGGAGCAGGGCGAGGTGGTCATTGGTTCTGGTCAACAGGATGTGCGTATCCAGGCGCCGGAACATCGCGACGCGGCGGATGCACAGGCCTTTGCCTATGTGCGGCCGCATGACTTCGAGGTGCAGCGTTACCAGGCTGGCGCGTCGGGGCTGGTGGCGCGGCTGAGCCGGGCCATCGTGGTCGGGCCGATCGCGCGGCTGGAACTTCTGCGCGAGGAGCTGACTCAAGCAGGAGGTACGGCGGTCATCGAGGCGCAGATTCCTGCGTCACAATACCGCGACCTTGGTTTGACGGAAGGGGATGTGCTGGTGTTGACGCCGCGCAAGGCCCGCGTCTTTGTAGAAGGAACCCCGGATTTTGTTCACCCTGCTTGATACCCATGCCCGGCGCGTCTTTGCGCTGGTTGCCGCGGTTTGTGTGGCTCTGTTGGCCTTCGGCCTGTACCTGCAGCATGGGGTGGGCTTGGAGCCGTGCCCGATGTGCATCGTGCAACGCTACGCTCTGGTATTGATAGCGGTTGTCGCCGCAATGGCGGGCGCGACGGGCAAGAAAGGCCTGCAAACCGGCGGCGCGGTGCTGCTGCTGGTGCTGGCCGGTTTCGGTGCTTTTGTGGCCGCGCGCCAGAGCTGGCTGCAGTGGTACCCGCCCGAGGTGGTGAGCTGTGGCCGTGACTTCTACGGCATGATCGAAACCTTCCCGCTGCAGCGTGCCATCCCCATGATCTTCAAGGGCAGCGGCGACTGTTCGGCGGTCGACTGGACCTTTCTCGGCGGCTCGATCGCCAACTGGTCCTTCCTGTGCTTTGTGTCCATCGGCGTGCTCGCGCTGGGCGTGCTGTTGGGACGATTCAGCCGCGCTAATGCGTTTTCATGATTGCCTGATTTGTAGTATTTATCATTTTTGAATCGTTTATTGGTTTGATTTTTGTCACAACTGAATAACTTTGTTGTGTTACCCCGTGGGGTTTTCTAGAATTCCCACCTTACCGGCAGGTCCAAAAGGCGTGCCGGTATTTTTTCACCCTGTTCCGGCTTAACACCCCGTGTATCGCTGTGGCGGACGGCATCAGACCGCCCCACGGTCTTTAGCGTTTGCGGGCACGCTCCTTGCGTTGTGGAGCTGGCCTGCAAAGACCTCATCAAGAGGCTTGATTTTTCCGGCGGTGTTAAGGGGAGGCGGAAACAGGCCGTTATCAACGTACTACCATATTGGCCAGGCGACCCCTGGCTCTAACTCGTTGTTGGAGTAATTCATGTTGCGTCTAGCCTCCCTGGGCATTGCCAAGCGTCTTGGCATTCTGATCGCCAGTGCCATCGTCGGCCTGGTACTTCTGCTGGTGTTTTTCATGGTGTCCGAACGCAGCCTGCTCATGAAAGAGCGGGAATCGGCGGTGCGCCAGACGGTTGAAGTCGCGCATGGCCTGCTGGTCCATTTCCATGACCAAGCCACCAAAGGCAAGATGTCCGAGGACGAGGCCAAGCAGCGCGCGCTGGAAGCCATTAAGCCCCTGCGCTACAGCGGCTCGGAGTATTTCTTCGTCACCGACATGCATCCCAAGACGGTGATGCACCCGATCCGTCCGGATCTGGACGGCAAGGACATGACGGAGAACAAGGACCCGAACGGCAAGCGACTGTTCGTGGAGATGGTCAAGGTCGTCAAAGCCAGTGGTGCAGGTGACGTGGACTACATGTGGCCCAAGCCGGGCAGCGACAAACCGGTGATGAAAGTCTCTTATGTCAAAGGGTTTGCGCCTTGGGGCTGGATCGTCGGTTCCGGCGTCTATGTGGACACCGTGGATGCGACGATCAAGGAGCGTGCTATCCAGTCCGGAGCGGGTGCGCTCGTGCTGGCGGTCATTCTGCTGGTTGTCGGTCTCATGATCGCGCGCAGTATCGTCAAACAACTCGGTGCCGAGCCGGCCGAGGTCAACCACATTACCCACCGCATGGCACAAGGTGACATGAGCGTGGACGTCAAGCTCCGCGCGGGTGACGACTCCAGCATCATGCACGGCATCAGGACCATGCGCGACAACATGGCGCAGATCGTGGCGCATGTGCGCCAGGGCAGCGAAGCCGTGGCCACCGCCAGCGCCGAGATTGCCCAGGGCAATCAGGATCTGTCGTCCCGCACGGAGTCGCAGGCCAGCGCGCTGGAAGAAACGGCCGCCTCCATGGAAGAGCTCGGCTCCACGGTGAAGCAGAATGCCGACAATGCCCGCCAGGCCAACCAGCTGGCACAGAGCGCCTCCACCGTGGCGGTGCAGGGCGGCGAAGTGGTGGCCCAGGTGGTTGACACCATGAAGGGCATCAATGAGTCCAGCCGCAAGATCAACGACATCATCAGCGTGATCGACGGCATCGCCTTCCAGACCAACATCCTGGCCCTGAACGCCGCGGTGGAAGCCGCGCGTGCCGGGGAACAGGGCCGTGGTTTTGCCGTGGTGGCCGGTGAGGTGCGTTCGCTGGCCGGCCGTTCAGCGGAAGCCGCGAAGGAGATCAAGACCCTGATCACCGACAGCGTGCAGCGCGTCGAGCAGGGTTCGGCCCTGGTTGACCAAGCCGGCAACACCATGAACGAGGTCGTCACCAGCATCCGCCGCGTGACCGACATCATGGGTGAGATCAGTGCCGCCAGTTCGGAGCAGAGTGCCGGCGTGGGCCAGGTTAGCGAGGCCGTGACCAGCATGGACCAGGCCACGCAGCAGAACGCCGCGCTGGTGGAAGAAATGGCCGCTGCCGCGGCCAGCCTGCGCGCGCAAGCGCAGGACCTGGTGCAGACGGTGGCGGTGTTCAAGCTCAGCGCCCAGGACACCGCTGTGTCCTATACCCCTGCGGCAGCGTCGTATACGGCCCCCGCGGCCAGCCGACCCGCTCCGGGCGCAGCCGCCAAGTCCCCGGCCCAGGCTGCAGGCAAGGCGTCTACCAAGTCCGCGGCACCCAAGTTGAGTGCACCGGCGCCGGCCCCCAAGCCGACCGCCCAAGCGGCCAAGCCGGCAGATGCCGGCGACGACTGGGAAACCTTCTGAGCGGGCTCGCCCTCAGAGGATCAACGGCACCTTCGGGTGCCGTTTTTCTTTCTGGACCCAGCCATCCGGCGGGTATGCTCGGACCCGATATCAAGACGAACGGAGACGCATGTGAGCAGCCAACTCGACCGCACGGCCCAGGGTGTCTACCTGATCGCAGTCACCCCCTTTACTGACAGCGGTGCGCTGGACCTGGTCAGCACCGACCGCATGGTGGACTTCTGTCTGGACAAAGGCGTCACGGGCCTTACCGTGCTGGGCATCATGGGCGAGGCGCCCAAGCTCACCATGGAGGAGTCACGCACCTTCGTCAAGCAGGTGCTGGCACGCGTGGCCGGCCGTGTGCCGGTGGTGGTGGGCGCGTCGGCGCCGGGTTTTGCCCCCATGAAGGAGTTGACGCACAGCGTGATGGACCTGGGCGCCGCGGGCGTGATGGTGGCGCCGCCATCCACGGTGCGAACCGACGACCAGATCACCGCCTATTTCGACATGGTCAACGAGACCCTGGGCCCGCAGGTGCCGTGGGTGCTGCAGGACCACCCGGTGGCCACCGGCGTGCAGATGTCGACGAACGTGATCCTGAAGATCCTGAAGAACTCACCCCACTGCGTGATGCTCAAGCACGAAGACTGTCCGGGCCTGGCCAAGCTCAGTGCCATCCGAGCAGCGAGCGACAAGGGCGAACTCAAACGCATTTCCATCCTCACCGGCAACGGTGGCGGCCTGTTCCTGCCAGAGGAGCTCACGCGCGGCGCCGACGGTGCCATGACCGGCTTTGCCTACCCGGAGATGATGGTGGACGTCTGCGCCGCCCATGCGCGTGGCGATGTGGAGCGCGCCCACGACCTGTTCGACGCCTATCTGCCGCTGGCGCGCTACGAGCAGCAGACCGGCATTGGCTTGGCGGTGCGCAAGCACATTCTGATGAAGCGCGGTGTGATTGCCTCGGAAGCCGTGCGCAAGCAGGGGCCCAAACTGTCGGCGCAGGACGTGGCGGACATCGAGCGCCTGACGCGCCGGCAAACAAAGCGCCTTGCCGAACTGGGCTGAACATGGACCTGACGCTGTCGCGTGGTTACCAGCCCGGCTGCATCGGCCGCATTGCCGAACTGCATGCGCGCTACTACGCAGCCCATGTGGGCTTTGGTGTCTATTTCGAAAGCAAGGTAGCGCGCGAACTGGCCGCCTTCTGCGAGGGCTATGACGAAACGCGCGACGGCCTCTGGCTGGCTGAGCGGGAC
>Ga0114938_1001836_pt1 | contig 14019 bp, 11 predicted proteins | sample AshMeaBigSpring_FD_88675 | JGI IMG/M metagenome (GOLD analysis project Ga0114938, IMG submission 88675) | Groundwater microbial communities from Big Spring, Nevada to study Microbial Dark Matter (Phase II) - Ash Meadows Big Spring | ecosystem: Environmental > Aquatic > Deep subsurface >...
CTGCTCGCGCAGTATCCGCACGAACTGTCCGGCGGCATGCGCCAGCGGGCGGCGCTCGCGCTCGCGCTCATGCCACGGCCGCAGTTGCTGTTCGCGGACGAGCCGACGACGGCGCTCGACGTCACGGTGCAGGCGGACGTCGTCACGCTGCTGGCGGAGCTGTGCCGCGATCTCGGCATGGGGCTCCTGCTCGTTACGCACGACCTGGGTGTGGTGGCCTCGCTCGCGGGGCGCATCGCCGTCATGTATGCCGGCCGCATCGTCGAGCTGGCCCGCGCGGAGCGGTTCCTGGGCCAGCCGCGTCATCCGTACGGCGCAGGCCTGCTGGACGCCGTGCCGGCACTCGTCGACACGACCGGCCCGCTCAGGACGATTGCCGGCCTGCCGCCTGCACCGGGCGCTTCATTCACGGGCTGCCGCTTCGAGCCGCGTTGCGCGAGGGCCGCAGAGCGCTGTCGCAGGGAGGATCCGCCGCTCGCAACGCACGACGGCGGCAGTGTCGCCTGCCACTTCCCGCTGCTGGCCGGGAGGCGGCCGTGAGCGCGCTGCTGGAACTGCGTGAGGTCACGGTGCGCTACGCGCTGCGCAGCCCACACCACGGCGCATTGACCGCGGTCTCGGCGGCGAGCTTCCGGCAGGGCGCCGGCGAGATGCTGGGACTCGTCGGCGAGTCCGGCTGCGGCAAGTCCTCGCTCGCCCGCGCCATCCTCGGGCTCGTGCCGCTGGCGGCGGGCGAGATCCGCTGGGATGGCCGGCGCATCGACGGCCTGGCGGCGCGCGAGTTCCGGCCGCTGCGCCGCGAGCTGCAGTACGTATTCCAGGATCCGCACGCCTGCCTCGACCCGCGCATGACGATCGGCGAAAGCGTGGAGGAACCGCTGCGCGCGCTGCTGCCCCGTCTGGACGGGCCGGCGCGCGCGGAGCGCGTGCAGCGGCTGCTGCCCGAGGTGGGCCTCGCGCCGGATCTCTGCGGCCGGTATCCGCATCAGCTGTCGGGCGGCCAGCTCCAGCGCGCGGTGATCGCGCGCGCGCTGGTGTTGGACCCGCGCTTCGTCGCCTTCGACGAGCCGGTGAGCGCCCTCGATGTATCGGTGCAGGGCCAGATCGTGAACCTGCTCGCCACCATCCAGCGCCGCCGCGGCCTGGCCGGGCTCTTCATCAGCCACAACCTTGCGGTCGTCGCGCGCCTGTGCGGGCGCGTGCTGGTCATGTATCGCGGCCGCATCGTCGAGAGCGCGGCGAGCGGGGTGCTCATCGCGGCTCCGCGGCACCCGTACACGCGGGAGCTCCTGGACGCGGTGCCGGCAGTGGATGCGGGGGCGCGCGGGCGTGCGCTGCGCCGCCGGGCGCGCGCGATCGCGGGCGAAGACGGGCCGGATCCGGGCGGTTGCGTATTCGCCGCGCGCTGCCCGTGGGCGGTCGCGCGTTGCCGGTCGGAAGCGCCGGCATTGCGCGCCACTGGCGCCGGCCACGAGATCGCCTGCCATCGCGCGGACGAGTGGCCGGGCGGGTTGCCGGCATCCGCCCCGGCCTGATCGACAGGCTCATCCCCTGAGCCAGGCTGCGGACTAAGCTGCCGGCAGCGAAAGGAGAGTGCCCGCCGTTGGACTCGAACGCCCGCTGCCTGGCGCACCTGGATCGAGGCGGCCTGCTGTTGACGGCGGACCTGCGCCAGGCGCGCGTCCTGCGCCGCCTGCATGACCGCGCCCAGCTGGCGAAGGGCCGGGCCGCATGGCCGTCGGCCCAGGTGCTGCCGCTCGACGCCTGGCTCGGGCGGCAATGGCGCGAAGCCGGCGCCGAGCGCACCGATCTGCCGCAGCCGCTGCCGCCGGCCGCCCTGCGGTGGTTGTGGCGCCGCCTGGCCGAGCCGGATGCGCCGGGCCTGCTGGACGCGGCCGAACTCGGGCTGCGCGCACGCTCGAGTTGGCTGCGCCTGCTGGCGCACGGTGGCGACGTCGCCGGCCTCGCGCGCTGGCCGATGACGCGCGACCAGCAGGCCTTCAGCAGCTGGGCGCGTGCCGCGGAACGCGAGCTCCGCGAACGGAACGCCTGCGACCCGGACGACCTGGCGCGGCTGCTCGTGGTGCATCAGTCGCTGCCCACTCCGTCGGCGCCATTGCTGCTCGTGGGGTTCCGGCGGCCGACGCCCGCAGAGCAGGTCCTTTTCGATGCGCTCGCACTGCGCGGCTGGGACGTCGCGCGCCTCGACGGCCCGGCAGGCACCAGCAGTGCCTGGTGCCATGCCGCGCCCGACCCCGAATCGGAGCGCACCGCGATGCTGGCATGGGTCCGCTCACGCATCGAGGAGCAGCCCGACGGCATCCACGCGCTCATCGTCCCGGACCTGTCCGCCAGTCGCGGCGCGCTCGAGCGCGCACTTGCCTGCGCGTTGCAGCCGCAACTCGAGCTTCCGGGCGTCGCTTGCGGCCGCGCCTTCGACCTGGCCGGAGGCCGGCCGCTCCATTCGTACCCGGTGGTCGAGGTCGCCTTTGATGCGATCCACGGCGCGCTCGGACTGGCGGACTGGACCTCCGCGACGCGCCTGCTGCGCAGCATCCACCTGGCGGCGGGGCTGGAGGAGCACGAGGCGCGCGTCCGCCTGGACGTCGCCCTGCGCGGGGCCGATGGCGCCTACCCGGCGGCGCCCCTTGCGCTCGCCGCGGCGGCACGGCGCGCGGGCGCTCCGCGATTCGCCGACGCGGCGACGGCCGCCGCAGCGCGGATCGCCGGGCCGGCGCGCCGGGATGCCGGCGCCTGGGCGGAAGCCCTTGGCGGCTGCCTGGCGGCGTGGGGCTGGCCGGGCGAGGGCACGCTCGACGGCGCGTCGTGGCAGGCAGCCAACAGGCTGCGCGAGTTGCTGCACGAACTCGCCGGGCTTGCGGGCATCGCCCGCAGCTTCACGCTGCAGGAGGCGCTCGGCCTCCTGCGCGACCTGGCCTCGGCGCCATTCCAGCCCGAGAGCGGCGAGCCGGCGGTCTTCGTGCTGGATGCGTGGGACGACCCGGGGCTCCGCTACGACAGCCTGTGGGTGGCTGGACTGACGGCGGGTGCCTGGCCGCGCCCGGTGGCCGTGGATCCGCTGCTGCCGATCGAGGCGCAGCGCCGCCTCGGCATGCCGGGCGTGACGGCGGAGGATCGTGTCGCGGACGCACGCGCGATCGTCGATTGCTGGCGCGCACGGGCGGGGGCGCTCGTGCTGTCCTGGCCGTGCCGCGAGAACGACACCGACGTGGACGGCTCCCCCTTGGTGCCTTCCGAACTGCCCGCCCTGCCGGCACCGCCCGGATTCGTGACGCGGGAGCGCCTGCAGTGCGGCGGTGTCCGGCTGGAACCCGTCGCGGACGATGCGGCGCCGTCGCTTGCCGCAGCGGGGCGCGCGTACGGCGGCGCGAGAATCCTTGAGCTGCAGGCGAAATGCCCGTTCCGCGCGTTCGCGGAGCTGCGGCTGCGCGCCCTGCCGCTCGAGGAGCCGCAGGCCGGCATCGACCGGCGCCTGCGCGGGCAGTTGCTGCATCGCGCACTGGAGCGACTGTGGTCGAAATGGCACTCGCAGCAGGCGCTGCTGGAACCCGGCGAGGAGGCCAGTGCCGCGGACATCGCCGCGGCCGTCGACGCGGCGATCGCGGACCTGGCGCCCACCGGCGTCGGCGAACGCTCGCTGCGCCTCGAGCGCGACTGGCAGCAGCGCGCCATCGCCAACCTGCTGGCGCTCGAGCGCGCGCGGCCGCCATTCACGGTGGTCGAGACCGAGCGCGAACTCACGGGCCGCATCGGCGGCCTGGAGCTCGCGTTGCGGGTCGATCGCGTGGACGAGACCGACGGCGCGCTGGTCGTGATCGACTACAAGACCGGCGCCGCGCACGGCACGCCCTGGCGCGGCGCGCGCATGGACGAGCCGCAGCTCCCGCTGTATGCCGTGCTGCATCCTCGCCGTCCGGCCGGCATCGCGTTCGCCAGGGCGAACGCGACGCGCGCCACGTATTTCGGCGTCGGCAGCGACGCGGTCAGCATCGAGGGTGTGCTTGCTGCGGCGGATTTCGAGCTGACGGAGGATCTCGAGGACGGTTTCGGCTGGCACCAGGTGACCGGGCACTGGTGGGCCTGGCTCGAGCGGCTGGCGCACGATCACGCACAGGGAAAGGCGGACGTCGATCCCAAGCTCGCCGCGCAGACCTGCCGCCAATGCCACCTGGCGGCGCTGTGCCGCGTCGAGTCCACCCCGGCGGACGGCGACGAGGAGCCTGGCGATGACAACTGAGACCGGCGGCGATGAGGTGATTCGCCGCCGGGCCATCGACCCGGGCGGCTCATTCATCGTCCAGGCCCCGGCCGGGTCCGGCAAGACGAGTCTGTTGACGCTGCGTTTCCTGCGGCTGCTCGCGTCCGTGGACTGCCCGGAGCAGATCGTCGCGATCACTTTCACGCGCAAGGCCGCCTCCGAGATGCGACATCGCATCGTCCGCGCGCTGACCGCCGCCGCCGTGCCGCTGCCCGCGGGCGCAAAGCCCCATGAGCAAGAGCAGCACGCGCTCGCCGCCGCGGCGCTTGCGCGAAGCCGGGCGCGGGGATGGGACCTCGAGCGGAATCCGGCACGGCTGCACGTGCAGACCATCGACGGCCTGAACCACTGGCTGGCGCGGCGGCTGCCGCTCGCGGCGCGCATCGGCCTGTCGGCGTCGCTCGTGGACGACGCGGCGCCGCTCTATCGTGAGGCGGCGCGGCGCCTGATCAACTCGCTCGACGAGGAGGGTGAGCGCGCTGCGCCGCTGGAGCGGCTTGTGCGCGCGCTCGACCACGACCCGCAGCAGCTCTCGCGCCTCGTCGCGGACATGCTGCGTACGCGCGAGATCTGGCTACCGAAGCTCTTCGAGCCGTCGGGTGATGACCGGCTGCGCGCCGGCATCGACCGCCTGTTGACTTCGGCCCTGGAAACCGAGCTCGGACGGGTCGCCGAGGTCCTGGCGCCGGCCCTGCCGGCGGAATTCTTCGCGCTGATGCGCGAAGCGGCGGCGGCGGGCGGCGCCGGCAGCCCGCTCGCCCCGCTTGCCGCGCTGGACAGCCTGCCGCCGGCGCAGGCCACTGCGGTTCCCGGCTGGCGCGCACTCGCGGACCTGCTGCTGACGGCTGACGAAGCGGTTGCACTGCGCAAGACCGTGGACAGCAGACGCGGCTTCCTGCCCGCTGCCGCGGGACCACCTTGGCCGGCACTCAAGAAGCGCATGCAGGCACTGCTGGCGAGACTCGCCGACGCGGACGACCTGGCCCCGGCACTCGCGCGCGTGCGTGAACTGCCGCCGCCTGCACTCACGGAAGGGCAGTGGGAACGGATCGCCGCGCTCGTCGCCGTACTGCCGCATGCCGTGGCGGAGTTGATGGCACTGCTTGCAGAGCGCGGCAGCCTTGATCACCCGGCGGTGGCGGCCGCGGCGCGCGACGCACTGCGGGAGGAATCAGCGCCGACGGAGCTGGCGCTCGCACTCGACTACCGCATCCGTCACCTGCTCGTGGACGAGTACCAGGACACCTCGCCGGCGCAGGGACAGCTGCTGCAGATGCTGGTCGCCGGCTGGCAGGGCGGCGATGGCCGCACGCTGTTCTGCGTCGGCGACCCGATGCAGTCGATCTACGGGTTCCGCGAGGCCGATGTCACCCTGTTCCTGCAGGCCGCGCGCGAGGGCATCGGCGGTGTGCCACTCGAGGCGCTCACGCTCAGCCGCAACTTCCGCTCGAGTGCGGCGATCGTGGACTGGGTCAACACGAGCTTCGCCGCCTTGCTCCCGCGCGAGGATGATTTCGAGCGCGGCGCCGTACGCTACTCGCCGGCCGAAGCGGCGCGCCCGGCGGCCGCCGGTGAAGGCGTGCGGATGCACGCGCTGCTCGACGCCGATCCGGCCCGGATGGCAGCCGAAGCCGTGCGCTGCGTGCGGGCGGCACTGGATGCGGCGGGCGACGGCCAGCGGCCCGCGATTGCGGTGCTGGTGCGCGGCCGGAATTCGCTGCCGCCCCTCGTCAATGCCTTGCGCGGCGCAGGAATTGCGTATCGCGGCGTCGAACTCGAGTCGCTGACCGAACGTGCGGCAATCCGCGACCTGGTCGCGCTCGCGCAGGCAATGCTGCACGCGGGTGATCGCACGGCCTGGCTTGCGGTGCTGCGCGCGCCCTGGTGCGGATTGTCGCTTTCCGATCTGCTGGCGCTCGCGGGGGCCGCGGCGGATGCGCCGGTGCCGGAACTGCTCGCGGATGCGGCTGTTTTCGCGCGGCTGTCGCCGGACGGTGCGACGCGCGCACGGCAGCTGCGCGTGGCGCTGGAGGCGGCCCGTGCGGATCGCGGCCGCCGTTCACTTGGCGGCTGGCTGAAGTCGGCATGGCTCGCGCTCTCCGGCCCGGCAACGGTGGACGATCCCTCCGACCTCGCCAATGCGGAACTGCTGTTCGCGGCGCTCGACCAGCTCGAAACCGAGGCTGGCTGCTGGCCCGAAGCCTCGGCCGTGGCCGCTGCGGTCGAAGGCATCATGGCCTCGCCGGTCGGCAGCGAAGACGCGCCCGTGCAGATCATGACGATCCACAAAGCCAAGGGCCTCGAGTTCGACGTCGTGGTCGTGCCGGACCTGCAGCGCAGGTCGCCTCCGCCCTCACGGAAGCTGCTGTACTGGTCGGCAGTTGCAACCGGACCCGGGCAGCGTGGAATCGTCCTGGGGAGTCGCAGCGAGCATGAGATCCAGGACCGGCCGGCCGATGATCTCGAGAAGTGGCTGCGCCGGCTGGCGGCCGAGCGCGAGTCACTGGAGCTCGGGCGTGTCGCATACGTCGCAGGAACGCGAGCGCGGCGCGAGCTCCACCTCATCGGCAGCGCGACCGTCAGGTGGACCCGGGACGGCCCGGAATTGCGCCGACCACCGCCCGGCAGCCTGCTCAGGTTCTTCTGGCCGGTGCTGCGACACGATTTCGACCGGGCGCTCGCGGCGCGCGGGGACTCGGGTCCCGACGCGGCTCGCGAGCAGGCCCGTCGCCGCCTGGCGGCTCCGCCGCTGCGGCGATTGCCGGCTGCATACGTGGCGCCGGTGCCGGCTGCGCCCGCGCGCGCGCCGGCGCTGCGCATCGCCGGCGAACCGGAAGGCTCGATCCGGCCGGAATTCGACTGGGCCGGCACGATCGCGCTGGCCGTCGGCCAGGTCGTGCACCTCGAGCTGCAGCGGCTCAGCCGACTCGGCCTCGCCCGCGGGTCGCTGCTCGGCCGGACCGACGCCTGGCGGCGCGCGCTGCTCGAGGCGGGCGTGGACGACGACCACCTGGACGGCGCGCTGGCGCGCACCGAGCGCGCGATGGCCGCATTCGCGGAAAGCGGGCTGGCCGGGCGGTTGCTGGATCCGGGCGCGGCCGAGGCGGCCAGCGAGCTCGCGGTGACCGCGGTCATCGATGGGGTCGTGCAGAGCCTCAGGATCGATCGCAGCTTCGTGGATGCCGATGGCGTGCGCTGGATCGTCGACTGGAAGACGAGCACCCACGAGGGCGGCGACCGCGAGGCATTCCTCGACAACGAGCTTGCGCGCTACGCACCACAGCTGCAGCGCTATGCGCGCGCCATGCGCGCGATCGACGGCCGCCCGCAGCGCGTCGGGCTGTACTTCCCGCTGCAGGACGCCTGGCGCGAACTCTAGCTGAAGCGTTTCCTCTGAAATCGGGGACGCATCCCTATTTCCGCCAAGGCGAACGCGGAGCTGACTTGCCGCGTCTGGAAATCGGGATGCGTCCCCTGTTTCAGAGGGTCCCCTCGATCGCGAAGGGCCGCCGTCCGAGGTCGTCGGGCGGGCCGAGGAACGCGAGCGTGTCGAAGATCGCCGGGCCCGCGCCCGGGCCCGGTGCCACTTCGCCGCTCATGAGGTAGCGCCCGTCGCTCCCGAGCTCAACGGCGCCGCGCACCCGCAACGGACCGCCGAGATCGCGCAGGCGGCCCGTCAGGGTTTGGGTGCCAACGGCGCCCTCGCCGACGACGAGCTCGAAATCGCCGAGCAGCTGTCCGCCCGCGCCGGGGGCCTTCAATGAGCGCACGAAGAGCGTGCCGGCGGCCTCCGCGGGACGCCGGTGGACGAGGCGCAGGCGCTCGACGTCGAGCTCGAGCAACCCGGTCCAGCCGCGCGGCGTGGCAATGCCCTCGAATGCGGCGATGGGGACCTGGCCGGTGATGTCGCTTGCGACGACCTCGCGATCGAGGCCGACCGACACGTCCGCGCCCAGCTCGCCGCCCGATGGCCGCAGATTCAGGCGGCACGACCACTCGAGTGCCAGGAGGCGCCAGGGACGGCAGGACCACTCGAGTGCGCCGAGCTCGGCGCGTTGGACGCGGAGCGCCGCGGCATGGCCGGACCAGATCGTGCCGCCGACGCCCTGCAGCTCGATGCCCGGCGGCAACCGGCCAGTGAGCTGGCGCGCGGGAACCATCGCGACCATGAAGGCGAGGAACGCGGCGGTGCCGGCCGCGATGAAGAGGCCGCGGCGGGACATCCGGGTCAGGGGCCGCGCAGCACCACGGTGGCATCCACGAGCCCGGGCTCGCCGGTCGCGGAGACACTCGCGGTCTCGGTGATGACGCCGCGCTCCTGTTGCAGGCGCGCGAGCATCAAGGCGAGCGAATCGAACGAGGCGGCAGTGAAGCGCGCGCGGATCGCGCCGGTGGCCGCGGGTTCGACGCCCGCGAGGGCCTGCGCCAGCCCTCCTTCGCGGGCGAGACGGTCCACGGCGATCGCGAGCGACTCGCCCGGTCTTGCCGCCGGCCGCGCCTGCAGCCGCGGCACCGCCGCCTCGATGAAGGCAAGGTCCTCCCGGCGGCGCGCGACGCGCTCCTCGGCCGCGACCACCGCGTCGCCCAGCTTCCAGACCAGCCCGGCGACCAGGAGTACCACGGCCGCCGCGCCGCCCCAGGCGACCATGCGCTGCTCGCGCTCGGCGAGCGAGTCATACCAGTCCTGCACCCTCATGTGACGGGCCTCGCGCTGATGCGGACCTGCGCCTGGATTCCCTTACCGGTGGGCAGCGTCGAGGCGACGTCCGCGGCGAGCCCGCGCGCGGCGATCGCCTGCGAGAATCGCGCGAACGATTCGGTGTTCGGCGCGGCCATCTGCAGTTCGAGCGAGCGGTCGCGCCAGCCGAGCGATTCGACCGTCGGGCCCGGGCCGCCGGCGAGCGCGCCGCCCACGGCGGCGAGCATGGCGAGGAGGCCCTCGGGATCGGCCGCCCCGCCGCCCGCGAGCCGCTGCGCCACCTGCGCGCGGGCGTCCTCCAGGCGCTCGACATCCGGCAACGCCAGGCGCGCCGCCTGCTCGATCGCGGCATCGAGGCGCTTCTGTTCCGCGTTCAGGCGCGCGAGGTCGTAGCCGCGCACGCCGACGTGCAGCGTGAGCGCCGCGAGACCCACGAATGCGGCGATGCGCCAGCGCTGCCACTCCGCGCGCCATCCGGTGCGCAGGGCGAACTCGCCCTGCATCAGCGAGAGCGCGTCGGGGCGCACGGCGGCCGCCGCGAGCAGCGGCAGGGCGCCGTCCGGGAGCAACTGCAGGTCGAGACTGCCCGTGACTTCGCGCAGCGCCTCGATCATCTCGCGCGATCGCTGCCAGTCGTGCTGCGAGACGTAGAGCTGCACGTGGCGGTCCTCGCCCTCGAGGCCGGCGAGGGCGAACGCCTCGGTCAGCGGCTCGGCGTCGAGCGCGACCGGCAGCTCGCCGGGCGCGCGCACCAGCAGCTGGCCGGAGTCGATGACGGCTACCGTCTTGCCGGGATTGTCCGGTACGCAGAGCGTGTCCGGTACGATCGCCTTCGGCTCGAGCCCTGCGTGGCGCAGTGCGTCCATCCAGCCGCGCATCTCGTCGCGCCGCAGCGCCGCCACCAGCGTGCGCCCGGTGGCGTCGGTCGGGCCGATCCCGAAGTGGAACTGCTCGACCTCGCCGGCGAGGAGTTCCTCCATGGCATAGGGGACCACCTGCGCGAGTTTCGCCCCGCCCCTGACCGGGAGCTCCGGCCGCGCGAGCGTCACGCTCGCTCCCGGCCCGATCACGACCAGCGGCCGCTCGGCGGCGATCGGCGCCGCGTCCGCGAGGCCGCCGGTTGACACCGGGCCGATGCGGCCGCCGTCCGCGGCGGTGATCACCCAGCAGGGCGGACTGGCGAGTCGCAGGACGAGGGACTGGTTCATGCGGCCTATTCGGTACCTGTGGAGCGCAGCACCGTGCGGCTGCCGGCGGCGCTATTGCGCTCGATCAGACTGTACAGGGTGAGTTCCGAGGTGCCAATACGGACGGCCGTGACCGCGCGGAACCAGTTCGAAGTTTCAGAGATTGCCGGCAGCAGGGCCTGGTATTGCGCCGCATCGAGCGTTGCCTGCAGGTCGGCGAGCGTCGGAAAGCAGCCGTCGCGGCGATTGTTCGCGAGCGCCTCGGCGTCGCCGAAATCGGTCCCGCCCTCGACGAGCGCCGCGAGCAGCGGCGCCTTGGCCGTGCAGAGGTTGATGGTCGTGCCGACGGGCAGCGCCGCGACATGGGGCCGGATGCGGGCGAACTCCTCGAGCGTCATGCCCGGCAGCGCCAGCATCTCGGTCGTCGAGGTGACCGGGCCGTTGGCCGCGCGGTAGGGCGGGGACTGCGCCAGGTAGGCGCCGTCCTCGGCGCCTTCCGGAAAGCCGGGAACGGTGTCGCTATCCAGCCAGTCCGCGAGGATCCGTGCCCAGCGGCGGTCGGCGCCGACCTGTTCGAGCAGCCGCTCAAAGCGGGCGAGCGAGGCCTCGTTGACCTCGCCCGAGCCGGTCAGCAGGTTGTTGACGTTGAAGCGGCCCTGCATGTCCTCGAGCGCGCCGCGCACTTCGCCGCCATCCACGGGCAGCGGCGGCAATGGCTGCGCCCAGGACTCCGCCAGGTGGTCCGTCTGCGAATCCTCCCGGTCCTCGCGCAGCACCTCCGAAGCCCAGGCCTCGGCGCCGAGCGCCACGTGCCAGCCCTGCTCGAGCGCGAGCAGCCCCGCGGTGCGGCGCAGGTCGAGCGAGGCGCGCGTGCCCAGGTGCACGGCGATGATGGTCGCGATCGCAACCAGCACGATGGCGGTGATCAGGGCGACGCCGCGCTGCCTCATCCCGACACCTCGACCAGGCGCTTCAGCTCGCCCCAGCCGTCCACGACGATCGTGATCTCGACCGCCACCGGCCGGGCGCGGAAGGCGCGGTCGCCCGTGCCGCCGAGCGGCGGCCACTGCGTGTCCCATTCCCGGCCCGCGCCCATGTAGCGGATCTCGACGCGCTCGACGCCCTCGAGCAGTTCCCGCTTCTGTGGCTCGTTCGCGAGCGTCGGGTCGGTGACGGTCCAGTGCTCGCGGATGAGCGTGCGCTCCTCGAGGCGGTAGCGCACGCGCTGGAGCGTGCCGCGCGGCGTGCCGGCGCCGTTCGGCCAGCCCGCGTGGGTGAGCTCGAACAGCGCGGTCGAGTTGGGGTCGCGCAGGAGCGCCGCGCGGTAGCCGTCGCCGATCAGTTCACGCGCCGGCCGCGGCGCCAGCGTGCGGAAATCGCTGACGAGCAGGTGCACGGCGCGCTGCACGTCGCGCAGCCGGTCCATGTGTACGGTCGCCTGCTCGGACATCACGCGCGCCTCGCGCACGCCGCGGAAGGTCATCAGGCCGACCAGTGCGAGGATCGCGACCGAGACGATGATCTCGAGCAGCGTGAAGCCGTGCTGGCGCCTGTTCACGTCTCGCCCTCGTCGAGCCCGCGCGTGTTCCACTGCGTCGGCGAGGGGCCCGAGGACGTCGCGGTCGCGCCGACGAATCCGGCAAGAGACAGGATCGAGGTTCCCGCGGCGTCTTCCGCGCGACGCACGCCGACATCGATCCGCCGGAGACCGTTCACCTGCGTCTGCGAGACCTTCGCGACCCAATGCCAGCGGCGGCCCGCCATTTCGACCTCGCCCTCGGTCTGGTCCACCGACGGCAGCTGGCCCGTCAGCCGGATCTCCGTGATCCGGTTGTCCGCGATCCAGGCCGCGATCGTGCGGTCGCGCAGGAAGCCCACGTTGTTGGCGGTGTCGGCGATCGTCTTGAACACCGCGAACATGCCGATACCCACGATCGCGATCGCGACCACGACTTCGATCAGCGTGAATCCGCGCGCCCGCTCAGGGTTCGGCATCGCGTGCAATCTCGATCGACCCGTCGCCCGCCCCGATCAGCGTGACGCGCGAGCCGCCGGTCCTGATGAGCGCCAGTTGATAGGGCGTCATGTCGCCGCTGCCCCAGGCGAAGAGCTGCGGCAGCCGCGCCTCGGCGCGCGGTTGCTGGCGCAGCATGACCGGCCGACCCTCCAGCTCGAGCTCGAAGGCGAGTCCCGGCGGCAGGTCGCGCGCCTGCAGCCCGGGGTCGTCCTCGACCGTGTCCCAGGCCTGCTCGAAGGCGTCGAAGCGCATGAACTCGTAGCGCGTGGCTTCGATGCGCAGGCCGTAGTCTCGGCCCTCGAGCTGCGCCTGCTCCTGCAGCAGCGCGATGCCGTCGGCGAGCCGTTCAGACTCCCGCTCGATTTCGCGGTCGCCCCCGAGCAGTCCGACCGACAGCGTGGCGATCGTGGCGAGGATGCCGATGATCACGACGACGACCAGGATCTCGATCAGCGTCATGCCGCGCTGGCCGCGGCCCGGGGCGGGGACGGCCGGCGTCACGGGAATCTCAGGGGCTTACTGGAGGTTCCAGCTGCCGATGTCCGCATCGACGCCCTCACCGCCGGGCTCGCCGTCGGCGCCCAGCGAATAGAGGTCGTAGGCGCCGCCGTGGCTGCCGGGGAAGAGGTAGCGGTACTCGTTGCCCCAGGGGTCCTTCGGCACTTCGCGCGCCTTCAGGTAGCCCTCGGGCCGCCAGTTGCGCACGCTCGGGTCCTCGGGCTTCTTGACGAGTGCTTCCAGGCCCTGGTCGGTGGTCGGGTAGCGGAAATTGTCCATGCGGTAGAAGTCGAGCGCGGTGCCGAGCGTCTGGATGTCCTGCTTCGCAGCGGTCACGCGCGCCTCGTCCACGCGGCCGAGGATCTGCGGACCGATCAGCGCGCCCAGGATCGCGATGATCACGAGCACCACCATGATCTCGATCAGCGTGAAACCGGATTCGCGACGCGATACCCCGACCATGCATGGCTCCTGCAGCGGCGCGGGCTGCCGATCCCGCCGATGGACCGGATGATAGCAGAGCGGTTCCAGGCGCCCGGCCGGGCACCGTCGCCGTGCAGCGTCGGACACCACCTATAATCCCGCCGGGGAGGGCGACAGGGCCATGCAGCCAGCGGCGTTGTTTCCAGGGCAGGGATCGCAGTCCGTCGGCATGCTCTCGGCGCTCGCGGCCGTGGAACCGGTCGTCACCGGGGCTTTCGCCGAGGCCTCCACGGCGCTCGGCTACGACCTCTGGCAGCTGTGCCAGCAAGGTCCGGAGGCGCAGCTGTCCGCGACCGAGCGCACCCAGCCGGCCATGCTCGCGGCCGGGATCGCGGCATGGCGCGCGTGGAATGGTCGTGGCGGGCCCACGCCCGCGGTCATGGCCGGCCACAGCCTCGGCGAGTACAGCGCGCTCGTCGCCGCGGGCGCGATCGCGTTTTCGGATGCGGTGAAGCTCGTGCGGCTGCGCGGCGAGCTGATGCAGCGCGCGGTGCCCGCGGGCACGGGCGCGATGGCGGCGATCCTCGGCCTCGACGACGCCGTGATCGAGGCGGCCTGCGCGGAGTCCGCGCTGGGCGAGGTCGTGCAGCCCGTCAACTACAACTCGCCCGGCCAGCTCGTGATCGCGGGCCACGCGGGAGCGGTCGCACGCGCCATCGAGGCCTGCAAGGGCCGGGGCGCGAAGCGCGCCGTGCTCCTGCCGGTCTCGGTGCCGTCGCACAGCGTGCTCATGAAGCCCGCGGCGGAGGCGCTGCGCGGGCACCTGGCCTCACTTGCCATCCGGACCCCTTCGATCCGCGTGCACTCGTTCGATGCCGGCATCTATGCCGATCCGGACTCGATCCGCGACGGCCTC